>JACCDV010971799.1_pt1 | contig 18019 bp, 6 predicted proteins | sample 7446131 | NCBI WGS metagenome assembly JACCDV01 (sample SAMN15323448, study PRJNA562643) | freshwater metagenome | isolation source: river surface water | place: USA:Blue River Watershed | collected 2017-08-17 | reverse complement strand
TTGATGGTTTATGTCTTAATGGACAGTTTTATTTAAAACTGTAGATTAATTTAAAGTTGACTATCGATTTAAGGCCTAATTTTTTGTATGATTAGTGTTTTGGAGTGAAATCAGAACGCTTTTTGCAGGTTTGTTGTTTCTATTACCCATCTGTAATTTATAAGTAATAAAGGATTTAGGAATATCAAATTCAAAATAAAAAATAAATGAAACGGAACTAAAAGGACTACTTTTATCAAACAAAGAAGGGCAAAGAAAGCATCAAATATTATATGTTACTACATTATTTTTTGCCCAATTATGATCATCCAAAAGGAAATATATGAGCTATAAAGTTAAACTAAATGATAATTTTAAAATTCAATCATGATAAATCAAAATTTCTAAGCGAACCATAAATAAATATTCTCAAGAACACTTAATATTAAATCTTAGAACCCAACAAATAAATAAGTCTTAATAACGAAATAGTTCATAAACAACTTAAAGCTGCAAATATCCCAAAAGATAAAACCTTCCAAATCTATTCTCTAAGCCCTTAAGCATTCCAATACCGTCAATCAAAACTATAAGGTATATGATTGTAATAATTTAGGCCGTCGTTCAATAGCTAAGTGCTAAGGTCGAATAACTTACCCAATAGAATGCCAAGCTTAAAAGCAGAGTCCTATAACTATAACAATCTTTAAAATAACGAAACACTAAAAATATTATCACCACAACTTCCTTCCACAAGAAATGCGAAAGCTAGTTTTCAGATATCTACAGCCAAGCCTAGTAAAACTATATGATTGAAATCCAACTTCTAAAAGATAAAGTCAAACACTTATAGTAGTACAAGAGTATCAAGTAAGAGAGGTTTCAAGAAATAATCGAGAGATAGGCTCAGTATGTTGGAGAAATCAACATCTTAAAGTATCAGAACCAAAATCTATAATCCTCCATTCAGAATCTAAAGTCTTCTCTTCAGATTAAGCTTCATACCATTCCTCAAGAAAGTTAGGAATAGTAAAGAATATAGAGGAAGAAAAGTGAGGAGTCATAAAGATTCAAAGAATATATTAACCATTCAGACTGCAAGTAAGATATTTCAATCGAAGAGGTAAGAGTAAGATAGGCCAGCCATTTGGTAATTCCAACTCGCCAAAACATCCTCTTACATTCTTTTACCAACAATGTTGAAATTTAGTAAGTGTTCAACCTTGAAAAAATGGCTTAGACTGGTCAAAAACTATCAAACAAATCATTTGTTTAGATTGATTATATGCTTGGTGAAGATCTATCGAGTTCAAAGACATTATAAAACTTAATCCCAGCCCAACCCTAACAGAGCTCTAACAACCTTAACAACAGCATCATAGCTATCAATATAAACCAAGTATGAAAGCACACAATCTTTGATCCATCAATATATTAATTATATCCTTATTTCTGATGATGAATAAGCCACTGAATGTGATAATAACTGGAACCAACAAAGGTATAGGCAACTAGCTTGTTAAACTCTTCTTGGCCAATAATCAAAATGCTACTATCTATGCAACGAGTCGAGAGAAGGAAGAAGTTGCTTATTAAAGGTGGAAGGCAATCGATCAGAGGAATCAAGTCAAATGCAAATATCTTGATATTGGCTCCACTGACAGCATTAACTACTTTAGTAAAATAATTGCAGAGTAAAAGATAAAAATTGATATCCTGATCAATAATGCAGGGGTGGGTAAAACTGACGCTTTGACAGAAATTCCAACTGTCTAATGGGCAAGAGAGTCACTAAAGACAAACCTCATAGGGCCAGTGCTCTTAACTGAGTCGATCCTTCCTCTATTATCTGAGGATTGTAAGATTATGAATGTTTCTTCATTATTAGCTGCACTTAAATTCCAACCTCAATAAACACAAATAAAGTTTTCCAATCCAGCCATCACCAAAGAAGATATTCTAAATGCTGCTGATCACTACATAAAAGAGTTAGAGGAGAATAATTTGGTGAGTTTTAGCCATGGTGTTTATGGTACAAGCAAGATGCTACTTGGCGCATGGTCAAGATATGTTCTTCAGTAATGGATTCATAATATAGGCAAAAGTGGTTAAAAGCTAATCAGATATCAATCTGTGTATCACCTGGGCTATGTAATACTCCAATGACGCAAAAAATGCCTAAGGATCTCTTATAAAAGGCATTCTCAGCTTATTCCGGTGCAGAAAAAATATATTAAACTTTATTTTTACCCAATTTAGATCCCAATATATTCTACCATCGGAAGAGAGTAGCTGACTTTTATCTATGTGGATAAGGGCTTCCTATTTAATGATGACTTCGATAGATAATCTATTTATAATATTCAATTGCTTGATTATGAAAGCAGCTTTAAATGTGCTGATTACTGGCACAAACAAAGGAATAGGCAACTAATTAGTAAAAGTCTTTTTAAGCAATAATCAAAATGCTGTAATATACGCAACAAGTCGATAAAAATAGGAAGTTGCCTATTAAAGATGGAGAAGCATTGATAAAAGCAATCGAGTTAAATGTAAGTACTTAGATATTACATCTAAGTAAAGCATTCTTTCATTTATACAATCAATTAAACATTAGCAAGTAGATATTGATATCTTAGTTAATAATGCGGGGCTGGGAAGACGTGGGCCTAAAGTTAGCCTTCCCGATTTATAGTGGGTCAAATCATGCTTTGATACTAACGTTATGGGACATATGAATCTTACTGAGAGCATTCTTCCTTATCTTTCAAGAGATGCACTAATTGTTAATGTTTCCTCATTATACGCCCAGCTAAAACTACAACCATAATCAGCTCAAGTTAAATTCTCAAGCCCATCTCTCACCAAATAGGATATATTAGATGCAATAAAACGGTATCATTAATAAGTCGAGAGCAAGCAGCTAACCAGCTTTAGCTCCAATGTTTATGCAACCAGTAAAATGCTTCTATCGGCATGGTCACGTTTCGTTGTTCAGTATATCTTTTGAGTAAATTAGAAGAAAATGGCTTCAGGACAAACAAAAATCGATATGTGTTACTCCAGGTTTTTGCTTGACTCCATTGACGGCGAATAGATCCAAATAAGATTTGAAGAATGCATTTTCTGCATAATCTGGAGCTTTAAAAATTCACGAGACTATTTTTTTGCCAGGCTTAGATTCAGAGGTATTCTATCATCGAGCTCGAAAGAGTGACTTTTATACTTGCGGATAAGAGATGAACCATAGATTTTATTAGAGTTGATCTTATCTAACAATCGAATATCAAATTGAATATAAGACTATCGTATGTATTAATACTTTGCCTTGTGTTAACTCCAACGATGATAAGTAAAATGAATGATATGCTGATAATCATTTGTTTTTGAACCCCATACCTAAATCAAGTTTATCTATTCTCATCTGTAGTTAAAAGATATTCTGCCTCATACTTTCAGTTTGATTCCACAACTAACTGCAATCATTCCTCACTATCGTATATCTCTATTGATCCGCTGCCATTGTAGAATGAACCAATCTTTACAGTCCTCTTATTTGCTTTTTGCAGTCTTCTCTTATTCTACCCAACTCATTGATGGCTAAGCTTTCCTTTAGGAATCGGACATGGTTGATAGCTTACTAAATATATTTTTATTTGTACTTGTGAGTCCAAGCGTGTATTATGAACCTAAGCTGCTAATTACTATAGCTTACCATCAAGATTTTGGAGTTTGAATTTGGTATTGCGTTCGGTTGCAGAAATTGAGGCTGTCCTTCGCATGCTGTTGAGAGCTGGAAGTTTAAGCAGATCATACTATGGATTGGATTTGTGTGAGGAAGAAAATGAGACTTTTGGAGGAACAAGCTGCTTCTCTTTGAGGTCTAAATAGCTTTGAGAAGCAACGGGCTATTGATATCTGTTGTAACCACGCATTAGGCGATAATTTCTAGCGAATAAAATTATAAATCAACTCACTTATTTATACCAAACGGTTCATTATTGTAAAATAAAATAAATAATGTTAAGTTGTCAATTAAATGATTAAACATATGCTTTGTTCCTTTTAGAATGACAGTATTTAATTAATAATAGTAATGGGAAGCAGTTAATCGTAAGAATATATCAAATCCAACAATAATAATTCGCAGGAATTTAACTTAACTCAATACGGAGGAAAAGTACTCGTTGATAAAGCAAACAAAATTGTTTACAAAGACATTGTTATCAGCACTCATTAACGTGAATAATTTTAACATCTTCTTTCAATTAGAAGAGCATTAAAGCATCCTAACCTTGCTTAAATAAATGACGTCAACATAGTTGAAGCTTAAAGCTCTGACTTTTGCGGGATGAGTCCTCTTCGTTATCGGTTGACTTACAATCTATATGCTTACAGCCTATTCAATTAGATACAAAACTGTTGTAAGATAAGAAAGCCTCTGCCTGAGCAAGAAATATGTAGAATATTCCACGATACTGTAAGTTGCCTCATGTATCTCAACTCCATGAATACTTTGCATGGGGATATTAAGGTCAGTAACATCTTCATGGACAAGCAAAGGAATATAAAGTTAATTGATTCTTTCTTTCTAAAGCAAGGTAAAACATCATATGAAGTTGTCTTAGAAGATCCGAAGTCAATGTCCTTGTTAGCACCCGAACAATTGGACCTTCTTAAAGTCAAAATGTTCGATACCCTCTCACTCTCAATCCATCAGTAAATGTTTGCTGTGGGTATGTGTATGATCGAAGCTACTACTATTCAATAAGGAATGCGATGCTATGACTTGGATTCTTTAAAGATAAAAGATTAGTTCTTCATCTACATGATGTAGCACATCCAAACCTGTGGATACTCTTTCTAGCTAAGCAACTTAATCATGAATTGCGTGCACAAGAACCCTAAGAAACGACCGTCCTACTCTGTATTCCTCCGATAGATTAGATAAATAATGAATCTTAGAAGGTATCACTACAAATGATTTGATAATTGAGTTATTGGCTGCATTCAAAGAACATAGTTTTATAATATTAGTTGATATTTGGAGATTAATGTTTCTGAGCAAGAAAAACGCGATCTACTTCAATAAGCCCAAAAACATAGATCCCCTCAAACCGAAGAGAATCCTGGCAGGTACTCATTTTGGATGACACAGGTTGGCAAGACGATGAATAAGAGAAACATGAAGATTACTAATACCAGCCAAAGCAATAAGTTAAGGTGCAGGCTAACAACCTTCTCATGGGCGATGATTTCGTTGACTTAACAGAACACAAGCAGTAAAAGAAATAGAACAAGTAAAAGTTCTATCTAAACTGGGATGAACTCGACGCAAAAGATGATATGTACTGATAAGATAACTTAGCGATTGCTAGAAGAGACTCATCGAAGAGATCGTCCAGCCAGGAGGAATAAGGATAAAACCCAATGACAATATGCTTAGTGAACTTTTGAAGTAGGTTAAAGGAATGGATGTTCATATCATTGGGTCACTACTCTTAAGCAAACTAGAAGTTAACTATCCTTTTCAGATCAAGGCTAAGGCACTTTATACTATCGAGTTCCTCATTAAGAAGAACGAGAAGTTTTTGAGCTATTTCAAAGCGCATGTTGATAAACTTAGCTCCTTCCCAGAACCAGAAGATAATGTCTAGAACTATAAGAAGATTCTTAAGGTTGTCCTTAATTTCATTGGAATATCTGAGCCAGCTGAACAAGAGGAACAATTCAAGCCAGTATTCGTAGATCCAGGATACAATGATGACCCCAAATCAAAGATAAGTAACTTCATCCAAGAAAATGCAAATAAAACTAAAAAAGTAGAGCAAAAGAAAGTTATTATTGGTCCTGGCCAAATGAAAACAAAGCCATAAGAGAAGCCAGCTGTACAAAAGAATCAGCAACAGCTTAATAATGATTTCCTGAGCTTAGATTTGCTCGGGACAGGACAGGGAACTTTCAATCTCATGGATAACAATCAAAATAATACTAATAATAAATCTAACTTTAACCAGTTTGGAGTAACTCCTCAGAATAGAAATCCAACTCCTGCCCAGAATAATGTCAATCTCTTATTTTGATTTATATAGTTATATACAAGAATAGTAAATATAAATCCTATAATCAATCATTTTCTCCTCCTCTTCAAAGATTGAAATTCTTTATTAAATATCCTTCAAAATTTTGCCGATATCTTAGCTTTTCTTAACTTTCTAATTTGTTGGGTGACTTCTCTTTTTCCCTCCTTGGCAATAGATTGATTTGAGCATCCTACACATTAACATTATGGTCCACAATGCTTGCCGTTTCTTTTGCATTGGCAATGTTTACTTGAACATTGATTCCTTCTACATGTACAGATTCTGTATGAATAATTGTTCTATTTGTGTTAATATCTTCTCCTTTTCTATGATAGAGTTTCATTCTAAACAATGTTAAAGCAGTTTTCGCAACCACATGTACGAGGAGAACAAATTTCTCCATATTAATAACATTCACAATAATCCTTCATACAATTTGACTTCTTACATTTACAAGTCTTTTTCTTAGTTTAATACCTCTATTCAGTTTAAGCTTTGATCTACTAAGCGATAAATACTGGTTAAATATAGTCCAGTTAGTCATGATCAGGAAAGCTGAAAAAGTTTATCTCCGACAAAGACTAGCCTTTTACCTCACCTTTCTAAGCTGAAATAACTTCAAGACATATGTGATGAGGCGGGAAAGTATTTTAGCCAAGTTCATCAAAAAGTTAAACATTCTTGGGCGCCTCAAATTATGAAAGCTAAAGAAAACTATTCATCGTATTCTCATTAGGTTTCCCATCATTTTCATCAATGGATGAGAGCTCATCTTATAGAGAACTCATTTTAGTTAGCGTTTTAAATGATATTATTATATCGATCAAACGCACTACAAAGAATTTTAGGAGGGAAAAGTCTAAAAGGACTTCTTTTTACTTCTAAAATAGTAAGACTATTTAGCCTACAACAAAACAGAAACAAAATTATGTCTTTAAAGTTTGAATCCACCATTGGCTTTGCTGTACTTATTTTAACTCAACTTTTTTTTTACTATTTTTGTTTAAACTAACTTCATAATGGATGGGATACACAAATAGAAGACATCATAAATGCTTGTGATATTTTATACTAATGTTTGAGTAGATATAAGTTTGTCAAAAGCATGACTTTTAGATAAAGAATTAGCACATCAAGAGCTATAAAATTTTCTTAATAAAACCTACGGTATTCATTCTTTGTAAAGTAAGTGTAAAGTGGAAATAAAAATCGTTTGTCTTATACAAGGAGGGGTGTCAATATATATGTCACTTGTAAAAGTAATAACTAAGTGGCAACTATAAATAGTCTCTTGAATAGCTGATTAGGAATGTCGACTTTGCATCTGTGCTATCAATACAAAATTATTGGTTTGGTTTATACAAAATTTATTCCTTTCCAGCTAAGATTATAAAATCTTATAGTATTAGTGATGCAGCATATGGAGAAGAAGTAGTTATAGCATAGCGCAAAAATAAAATAATTAAAGTCGTTTCGAATTGCTACAAACAGAATGGGGTATATTTTTATTTCCTTAATCACGAAGGCTAACAGGAAAATCATTAGCTTTCTTATGTTCTTAACATTGAGTAAGATAAAATATTCGGCTTTGGCATCAAAATTGGGAAAATGTTTCTTTGCCTACCTATTAACGTATTAATTAGCGACTAACCCTCGATATTTAAAATAGTCCCAAGAGTTTAGCATAGCATTAAAAGGGTAGTGTTCGTTTCATATGAATCGAACCATTGCACTGGAATACTTTTCTCTTCATGTTTTATCATAACTGTGCGACATCTATTCAACAGTCTATCTCCTTAGATAGGAACTATGATAAAAATAAGGACATATCCATACAAGTATTCAAAGAAGGCTAGAGTTGTCAAAACATTTCCTTCTTTTATTGATTTAGTCATTCTTCAAGCTATTGATTAGAATCAGTAATTCAATAGAATTGTTTAGTCTATGCAGGCTTTAGAAGTAGCGCCTTCGATCTAATTAGGAACTAAGATATATGCAATAGGCTTTGGCAAATATAGATATTAGGATTATCTGTTTGATCAAATCGATCTTTTAATGCCTACCATTACCTTTGGTATTGTCTCCAAAATAATCAACTATTCAAATAGGGTAATTTTCTTCAAAACTGATTCGTATTTATATAACGGGTATTCAGGGTGTCCGATTTGGCATGAAGGTTCCTGGATTGGTAATTCTGTTTTCATCATTAAGAATGCAGTGAGTTCTAACAAGCATCCCAACCATAACTTTAATTACTCCCTTTCATTCATTCGATAAGTACTGACCAAAAACAATATGAATTCCGGAGTTTATTAATAATTTATGAGATAATTTGACCAAATAAATGCAAGAAAACACCTACGAATAAAATCTAGACTCTGAATATGGAATCAAAAACACTCATGATTTTTATGATAATTTGATATTTTTAAAATATAAGTGAATCGAATTCTAAAATCCAATGAAGCCTGGAGTAAAGAACCTCAAACAGTAAAAATCCAACAAATATTACCATCTAAAACAGATCGCACAAATGACTCTAGGAAGTGGCAATATGAACCTCGCCGTCGAACTACCTCAAGGATAGGATCTAAATTAATGGCTGGCAGTTAATGCCATTGAATTCTATAATTAAATCTCCATACTCTATGGCACGCTAACAGAGTATTGTACCAAGTAATCATGCCCAATCATGAGTGCTGGCCAGAAGTTTTAGTATCTTTGGGCTGATGGGCAAAACGTCAAGACACCACTCAAGGTGCCAGCCCCAGAATATATTGAGCTTTTGATGAGTTGGGTTGAAAATCAGTTTAATAATGAGTCATTGTTTCCCTGTCAAATAGGTAAAAGACTTTCTATACTTAGGTGTACCCTTTCCAAAGACATTCTTGTCAATGATAAAAACAATCTTCAAGAGACTCTTTCGTATCTATGCACATATCTATCACTCACACTTCCAGATAATTCTCTCCTTAGGGCTATAATACCACTTGAACACTTGCTTCAAACATTTCATCTTCTTCATTGATGAGTTCTAGCTTGTTGAGTAAAAATAGCTAGCCCCTCTTTCGGAGTTGATCCAACAGTTTAAGCTGAGGAAATAGGCTTGATTAGTTTAACAACCAATATTTAATACAAAAGTTATAACTTATTAATCGATTGATGCATGCATTTAATAATAATTATTTATGCGTACAACCAGAATTCAAAGCTATAGATCGAGCAAAGTCTAGCCCAGTCATATGTATCCTCGCCATCTATAGAAGAGTTCAAGACCATCTCATCAAAAAAAGTCAACTGCTTCAAAAATACCAGACTGAGATGAGGACTGTTATCGATAGAGTACAAATTGTGAGATATAGATTGACACCAAGGGCTCTAAGCTGAGAAATATTGATGAATTGTACCTTGATAAACGAAGGACAGAAAGACAGAGATCACAATCAATAAAGAATGCTACAATAACGTTAAACTCATTACCTAATAATAATGATAATCTAAATGACTATCAAAAAGTCATATTGACCTTGGAATATGCCCTTTAGACGTAATGCAAGAAAAGATAAATACTCTAAACGAAAAATATATCCCTTTAGAATTAAATCTCTAATCTAAGGAATATACTTATTGGTCCTAATGGACAAAATCAAGTATTTGATTATTAATTCAGTATGAAAAAACTGTTCTTAAAGAATATCAAGAAAAGATAAACATCCTTGAAGGCAAGCTTGCAAGTTTGAAGAAAAATTATGATTTTATTATTGAGACAAAAGACTAATAAATTGGAAATACATAGTTGGCCCTACGAACCCTTTCCAAGAAAATATAATCCTAACAAAAAGACATATCTTGGAACAAAAAGACTATTTAGTTGATGGATATTATCGATTAGCTAAAAAGCTCTATTGCTAAGAAGAATATTACACTATAAAAACTAATGTTCCATGATATCCAAGAAGAAGATAGTGAATAGGAAAGGGAGGTGAAGGAAATAACAAAAAGCAATAAAATATAATTTTATTTCAATCAGCTTTAAATATCTAATAGACTCATATTGAAGAAGAATGCATAGATCTTGAATTATAATAAAAAGATCAATCAATACGTACAAATTATTTCCATTATTGAACAATACTTAGATAAGAAATAAGTCAAAAACGTAGACTTGAGCATACTCTAGCATCCCTGCATATCTAAACTCAGAACTTTGATGAGATAGAAGGCAGTCTTTGAGAAAGAGCTGATGGATTAGTTAGCCATTCACCAATAAAAAATGGATAGTTGCGAAGAATAACTCTTAAAAAAGAACGAATAAAGTGAGAAGAAAAACGAGGAAATCACCAAATAAAACAAAAGACTAAATGAGCTATTATCTTCCCAGCAAGAAAACATTAGAAAGACCAAAATAGAGCTTGACATCAAATAGCAATAATCCCAGTCTTTGAAGAACTAATTATAAAGAAATAAAAAAGCATTTGTAGAGTAAATACTAAAGCTTAAGAATGAGCTCACTAATATTTCGTCTATAACTAAGAATGAGTTCGATAGGATGAAAATATAAAACCTTAAGCTCTCTTAGCAAAATAAATCTCTACTGTTTTTGGTGGGCGAAAAGTAAAAATAAATACAAAAGAAAGCATAAGTCCTAAAAACATTCAGTTAGTACAAAACAAGTAACTGTGAGTCTAGTTAGAAATTAATAGTCTGAATATACCTGAGCTATAGAAGAGAAAGATTGAGCAAGTGAGCTAATAAAATTCGTTTCCTGGATCAACACTTTTGTTAATTAATAATTTCTCACAATGGATGATAGAGTGGAATAAGATAAGGAACTGGAGTAACAAAAAGGTGTTGCTCAATATAGTAATCCTTCCCTAATATAGATCATTGATAAAGAATAGATTGTAAACGATTCCTTAAATTCAATGACTTATTTGGTTAATGTTCTTCATTAATCTTTCCTCACCTCAAAAAATGTTTAAATTCAGTAGAGAGCGATAATTCTCCTATCCCTATACTTGAAGCACTCAATTGTATATTTCCTATAATTAAGTTAAAAAACATTAACTTATTTGTTGATAAAATCGCGCCTCTAATTTTACGAGGATTCAGACAACAAATATAAGGCTAAGACAACTAGAAACATCGAATACTAAATGAATCTTCTCTTAAAATTGTGAGTGAACTACATAAGGTATAGTTCAAGTGGTCAAGTTAAATGACCAACTAGATGCTAAGTGTAAACGGATTGAAATATCTGTTCAACATTATTACCACAAGCCAAGTCGACGAGTTAGTATAATGTTCATACAATTGTCTTACTCTAATAGCCAAATAAAATTAGATGATTTCTTTTGTAAGGTTTATTTAATCTAGATGAATAGCTTCAACATCACCAGCATTCTACTCAATAATATCAATGCAGAATATTCGTTTCTCATCTATGAGCTTGTGCTATTAAGGACGTTGCTTCAAAGCAGAGATTTCCTTAAATCACAAAAATCTTTATTGGACTTTAGAAAACTATACTTGTTACTGAAAGATTAATAAGATGATGAATAAATCGATTTAACCTTGGATTGTATATTAATACTCATGGAAAATTCGCTATTTGTTAAAAGTGTCAATAAGATAGAAACGATAAGTATTCTCAATTAGTCCATCTCAAAGAATGAAGATTACAATATTCTTAAGAAAATTGGAGATGTCTACAATATTCTGCTTTCTGAACTATAAACTGAGAATATATAAAAGATGATAGTTGAATCATAGATACTAATGAAAATAATTTCACATAAGCAATTCAGTTAGAATAAATTCAATAGAGCATTAAGGATCCTTTTGAAGATTACTGAGATACTGACATAAAATCATGAATTAGATGAAAAGGTAATGATTGAAGTGAGTAAACTCTATGATCACTATGGATAAATTGAGAATAAATCTAAGATCAAACTAAACCAAATAGTAAATACTATATACGAAAGAAATAAATAAGTTATTAATAAATATTCTAACTAGCATTGGATCGAAAGCCTTGTATAGACATATAAGCAATGTGTGAGTAATGAATAAAATATATTCTTATTGAAAATTCTATTGTTCCAGCATTAACAAAAAAGAACAACTTAGATTTTAAGAACGGGCAGATAAGCATTGATTAGTAAGTATATCAATGATGCTCTCATTCCAGATTATAATATTGCTAATCTCTCTCTTAAAAATCTGTTGGCCATTTCCAAGGAAAAATATTCATAAAAATTTGTTAATAAATCTTTGTTCTCTAAGATCATAAATAAGATTCTTTCATCAAGAAACGAAGAGGATTACTTGGGAACTGCCATCAGTATTATTTACTTTTTTTGCAAACAGTAATAATCATCAAATGTAATAATCGAGCTGGGCTTAGTTGAAAAAGTCTTTAAGATTATCACATAAAGACACGATAAATAAAATCTTATTTATAAATGCTTTACACTCTTATAGCTGTGTCATCTGAACCATTACAAGAAGAAGATACTAAACTATCTGCTTTCTAATGATCCAAATCTACAGATATTAAAGACTGTTAACTTTGTCTTAAAGAAGGCCAAAAATAAACCATAAATGGGCATCAAAGTAGTATTTTTATATGACTTCCTCAATAGCAAAACTGCGGTGGAATCCTTAGCTCTTCTAATTGAGCAGAATGTATGGATGATGTAGGATCTGATCGATGTTAGAAATCAATACATTTCCAAAGCTGATCCTCTTGTCTATAAAATCGAACTTCTTCTACATAATATGAGCAAGATAAATGCAAAGGTAAGGAAGATATATGAGAAGTTCAAGATTGAGGGAGAATATGAGAGCTAAGATGATAAATGATAGCCAGGATTTTCATTATATAAATAAACACTGCTGTTGTTTATACAAGAGCTTTTTATAAAATTATATATGCAGAACACAGAATAGTAATAATTAGCAGCTCCCTCCGAAACTAAATCATTTATTATTCATGAATAGTTTGAAAAGTCTCTAGAAAAGATTGTCTTTTTGCCCCACAATCCATTGTAACTTTTCCCCATCGAAAAATCTATTAAAAAATATCAAGGCACAATAGTATCAACAATATAAAACTCGAAATTGTGGAGCATAAGAAGCGAAGCAGCGCCAAATGACAAATCATTAATTAACATGAAGACAGAATCAGCAATATTGTTAAGCCATTCCAATGAGAGAATTGTAAAGTATCATTCTTCATACAAGCACGACAACACAATTTATATTATGAAAGAGTACACAAGCGAAGGTAATTTAACATCCTTCATTAAACAATATTAGAAAAAAATACCATAAAATATTTGTGCTTATATTCTGAGAGAAATTTTATTCGGCTTACAGATCATACACTAAAATCATCAAATTCATCGAGACTTAAAAAGTGATAATATTTTGTTGACGAAAGATGGGCGCATCAAAATAGATGGGTTTTAATTCGCAGTTCAATTAACTCAAGAACAAAGTACATCAAAATAGGTTAGTGGAACGCCAGCTTGGATGGCTCCTGAACTGATTAAAAAGACGCCATATAATGAAATGGTTGATATCTGGTCTCTGGGGATTGTTGCTGTCGAGCTAGCGGAAGGAGAACCTCCATTTTTGAAGATGCCTCCTTTGAAAACGATGTATTTTACCACAACAAAGGATGCTTATCGTTTGAATCAATCCAAATACTCGCTTACTTTTTGCAGTTTTGTTTAAAAATGCTTACAAAAGGATCCCATTGAGCGATGGTCAATAAAGCAGCTATTACAACATGATTTCATCAAACAAATTGGGGATGGATAAAACCAAAGACATTTATTTTCATAAATGATAAATAATAAGACTTAATAAACCGTTATCAAAAGCGAGGATCAATGATGATTAAAAATCCACAATATTATTTGATTAATACAATAAATAGTGCAATTAAAAATAATTAGTCTTTGTTTTCATAAATTTTTAGCTTAAAGTTGAGTTATAAATATGAAGGCTACGATATTCGTTTTATAATATTTAATTGATATGAAATAATATAAGAATAATAAGGTTGATGTTGAGTAGTAAAAAAAATAGATGCCCAACGGCAACAATCATTTTTACAGTTTTGATAAGAGTATTAAGAAGATAAAACTAAAAGAAAAAATCAATACAAAAGTCTTATACCATAGAAATCTCAACTTAATCAAATCTCTTTTCTTCAAATATGATCCCATCACCAATTCTTTTTATATCCCTCTCTCTAAATTTAATTCACAGTTTGAAACAACTTCGCAGACATCCAAGCAGTGATCTAATCCAATATCATTTATTATCATCTATCATCCAATCGAAACTTTTTCATTTTTAAAAAATACAGTTAAATTCTTTGATTAAAGAGCTACTATCCTCATAATACATTAAATCAATGTTTTTTGCCGAAAACTCCATGCTCAAAGATACTTCCGTCAGTATGCCCAGCAATAATTGAGTCAAAGAGGTTGAATGCCTAAGCTCTTTTGGTTTGGGGGACCTGGTGAGATGCTCCTTTGAAAGTGACGAAGATGATGCCTGAATAGAGTTGTTCAAAGCCTGAATGTTGTCCTTCAGTAAACCATGGATTACTAAATAAGTTAATGATTACAAAGTGTATGATTAAACCAAGTCCAAGATTTTAATGCCCTTAATAGTATCAACATAAGGAACAACAGCATCCCAGTTTCCACTGTAAAGGATGATAGATATTTTCCTGGTTGTAGGGATTAAAGATAGCAAGTACATATATGAGTCAATTGAGCCTGAAGGGTTAATATTGTATGTAATATTTTATGCGCAAGGGCCATTCCATTGTTGTCCTGGGAACTTAGCTTTGTATTAGATTTAGTTGAGATTGAAATAGTCGTATATTCCATCGAAAAAGGCACAAGGAGCTCCGTTGTATTTTGATGGGGTCTTAGGTCCAGGTGAAAATTGCTGTTTAAGCCTTGTGAGAATGCTTTCTTGACTCAAGTACTCTCTTTTAGCTTTCATCTTAGATTCTTTGCTGAGATCAAAGGAGTCATTATAGAAACAGTAACCATAAACATTGTAAGGATTAAGCTACTCTGTTCCTTTATTGTATTCGATTTAGAAAAACCTGCAACCTGCTGAATCTGGATCAGTTTGGCAGGAAGATTGATAGATAGGAACAATTTCAGGGTCAACAAACTTCCTATCAATCATATACTCATAGGTGCTTCTTTGAAGAGTCTTGAAAGTCATCACTCCATTGCCTACAATAATGCTAACAAGGTTAATTGCAGTGCCCTCACCTCTTAAATTGTATAGATCAATCTGAGTAGCCAGATCAGGAATATATTTTCCTGCATATGACTCTCCAGCAATAAAGAGACGACGCCCTTTGAATTCAGGATATTTGTTAAAGAAATCAACAAGGGCATTGAGGGCATCATCTGCAGTATTGTAGTCATTGTATTAGTATTTCTTATCCAAATTATAGGAATATCCAACACCAGCAGGCGATTACAGGAAGAGAAGATTGGAAACTCGATGCCATGAGTATTTATTATAGGTCAGGTTGTCACCATTCTTATAGTCAATTCCATCCTCCAAATAGTAGGGACCGATTTCTTGGATAAATCCTTACTTAAAAGATTGTTACCTAGTAGAGAAGAGCAGCCAGGTCCACCGTTGAGCCAAAGAGTCAAAGGATCTTTATTGTTGGCACCATTGATGGATTCAACAAAGACATAATGTAAAGATCGATTTGGACTTTTTGTATCCAAATACCCAGTGTAAATGCTTGTATTGTAGTCAGCTGGGTAGCCCTTTAGTTATCAAATGAGTACGGGAATTTTAGTCATCTTATCACCAGCAGGGGCCGCATAGATAAGGGCAATGACCAAGGCTAAGATTACGATCTTGTTCATAGGATTATATATCTATTATGGATAATACAACAACAATAAGGACAGTTAATATATAATGAAAGATTTAAAAAGGCTCAATCATCATTCCCTCATCAAAATTGTATCGAAAATATTAATGATAAATATAAGGAGAAGTAAATAATTATGAATACAGCTGCTATACTATTATCCTAAACATATCTTTAAGTTAGGACTTTCAGCATTATAGTTATAATTAATATAGATGGGACCTCAAAATCAAAAAATGTTTGATCCAAACCAGCTGTCTGCCGAATAGAAACTTAAGTTTGAGCAAGGCAAGCCATTGACACCCATGCCTGGAGTCAAAATTACGAAAAATCCTATCACTGGCAAGCTGTAAGGCGTACCAGAATAGTGGGTCAAAAACTATGATTTGCCTTTGAATATCGATGAAAAGAAAATGGTAAAGACGAAACATCTATCCAAAGAAGTGAGGCCTGATTAAAACTTGCCCTAAAGCATTCTTGACTTAATCAATTCTCAACCTATTTATATTAGCAAGTAAAGATATGTCGATTTAGGCCTTCCAATTTCCAGCATAAAATGCATTTATAAGTCGATCTTAACAGTCCATGTGGAATTAAAGGGCTCACTCCATAGATGATGCAGCTCTTCTCCAAGAACGATATCAGTAAGGATGTTATTAAGGACAATCCTCAAGTAATGATCCAGATTATGACTGGGCTGTAGAAAAAGTAAGAAATTCCAGATAATGCTCTTCTGACGGATAGCTAGTTTAATAAACAGATTTAAAAAATCAACTTTTTGCCTGACAATCCCAATTAAATCTATCGCTTTGCCAAACAGCTTGGTAAGGGTGCAATGTGCACAGTCTATCAAGCTTTTAACCGTAAAAACCCTGATGAATGCTGGGCGGTAAGAGTGATGAAGGTTCCTTAACAATAAATACTTCACAAAATTAAGATAGAGGCAGCAGTTATGTCGATGTGTGCCAACAAAAATATTATTAACTATCATGCCTCATATTACTATATGAACTGCCTGTTTATGCTTATCGAATATATGGATGGAGGAGCCTTAACGGATATCATCTATCAAAATATCAAAAAGATCCCCGAGAAGATTTGTGCATTCATCATGAGGGAAATACTATTGGGATTAAAGGTACTACATGAGCACAAGCAAATTCATAGAGATCTTAAAAGTGATAACATATTGGTTGCTAAAGATGGAACTATCAAAGTAGCTGATTTTGGATTTGCTATTCAATTGACCAAAGAGCAAAAGAATAGGAAATCCGTTGTTGGTACTCCTGCTTGGATGGCTCCTGAGTTAATCAAAAAAGAGCCTTATAACTAGCTTGTTGATGTTTGGTCTGTTGGAGTCATTGCAGTGGAACTGGCATAAGGTGAGCCTCCATTCTTGAGAATGCCTCCTTTAAAAGCTATGTATTTCATTTCGACCAAAGATCCACATAGATTGAACAAAACTAAATTCTCTGCATCTTATTGTGATTTCGTTTAAAAATGTCTCTAAAAGAGTGTGGCCAAGAGATGGACAATAGAGCAACTTTTACAACATGAGTTCATAAAGCAAATAGGAAACGGTGAGAAATAGCGATTATAGTTTGCAAAAATTGTCCAGAACAAGAAAGATGTGTCTTTATCATAGCTAATGGCTCAAAACTGATTGATTGTGGTCAAATAATAAAGCATATTTCTTATTTATACAGTTTGTGTATGATAGGTAAAGCTAAACTATTTGTGTATTATTTAAACGTTATAAGAATTTCTTAAAGATGAGTTCGCAAGCAGTCTATGGCTAGATCATCCAAAGAATAAAAAGAATATACGATAGCTACGAAGAAAGAGCCAATTAACTTGGATAGGACAAGCGAGCTAAAACAGGAACAAAAGCTGATAAGGCTTAATAGGAATTTCTAAGAGCATTAACTAAGTTGTAAGAAAATCTCACTGATCTCAGTGGATAAATGAAAAAGAACTAAAAAGGCTCATCAAATTAGTATCGTGAGCATCAAATGAC
>JACCDV010054013.1_pt1 | contig 18022 bp, 11 predicted proteins | sample 7446131 | NCBI WGS metagenome assembly JACCDV01 (sample SAMN15323448, study PRJNA562643) | freshwater metagenome | isolation source: river surface water | place: USA:Blue River Watershed | collected 2017-08-17 | reverse complement strand
GTAGAGGAGCAGCAGTAGCAGCATCTTCTTTAAACCCACCACCACTAGCAGCATCTTCTTTAGACCCACCAGCAGCAAATAGAAGATTTGAGAAAATAAGAGTTGTTGTAAGAAATAAAAGTTTAAATCGTTTCATATTCGTTCCTTTTTTTTGAGGATATTCTTGAGGGGGGAGTATACCGCTGGTTGTAGCTTGGGTTCAAGAAGTTTCTTGTAAAAGCCTTATATGAAAGGGGTATTTCTTAGAGCAGAAATCTCTAGGAAGTTCGAAAAGGAGAATTGTTTTGCGGATAATGTCAACTTAGGAGACAAACTTTATTTCTTTTTCTTTGGGCTTTTTTTAGGTTTTGGCATAGGAGCGCGCTCTGGAGTCTTTGCTAGAAGTACATACATCTCGTCATCTAGATTTTTCAATGCAGCTTCATTGTCTCTATTCTCCTGAATTCGAGCTATCCAAGCAGGTCCATCAAGCTCCTTATAAAGCTCCTTGTTGTTGAAATGAAGCATTACTGCAGCCTCAAGATCATTTGCTAACTTATTTTCTTTCGCTGTTATACAAGTCATAGAAGCCTGTTTAAAAGCCTCACGCATAACGAGAGTCAGCAATTGCGGGAACTCTAATGACTTTTCTATTTTTTCAGAAAATCGAGTAGCTTGTCTCTCACTAAGGAAATTATATTTTAAAAGCTTATTAATCAGATTTTGAACAATGCCTTTATCAACAGGACTCTTTAAAAAAGGATACTCTTCTAAAATCTCGCTGTCTTTTATAGAACCCGTATCCTCATAGGGAGCCTTATACTCGACTTGAAATTCTGATCCATCTGATGAGACTATCGTATAAAAATGAGCAATGCGCTCGTCAACATTAGAGTTATTAATACATTTAAGAAATGTGTGATAATATCTTATTTTTAAAAACTTTTTCTCCCTTTGTGCATAAAAAATAATAGCATCACGAAAGACACTTGCCCTATCAAAAGTACTTCTTATGAGTTCAAAATTGATATTTTTTGAAAATAAATGGAAATTCATATTTAACGTAAAAGAAAGGTTCAATTGCAAGTTCTCTAAAAAATCTTCTGAAACAAACTTGCTAGCTTCTTGAAAATGATGATGCTGAGCATTAGTTAAAAAACCCTCTTCTAGCAATATGTCTAAATTTTCTAAAGACCCTACAAATCCAGACGTACTTTCTGTTGTGGCAGATGGCAAAACATTAGGTTTTTTTATTTTCGACAAAAAGCTACGAGCAGCTTTAGAAACAGCTTTGTCACAAGGGCCCTTAGAAACAGCTTTGTCACAAGGGCCCTTTGAACCGCGTTGAATATTATCAAGATAGTCGCGTATGAAGACTCCAGTCTCGATACAAAAATCTTCTAACTCTTTCTTGCTATCAAATTCTTTTTTTGGATTTTGCGTGAAAAATTTATTAACCTGCCGAGAAACTTCACCTTTCAATGGGCTATCTTCAAAGTCACATCCCTTAGGAAGTTTACGAATACGCTCGGTAATTATATTTAAAAACATGTCTGTTATCTGCTCACAAGCTTGATGACTTTCAGCAGTATCAGGATTTAAACCAGTATCTACCAGCCCTTGACTTGCAGCAGTATCCGGATCTTGCATCAACGGCCAACTTTCCAAGGCTTTAGAAATAATTGCAAGTATGACCGGATCTAATTTTTTTTCAGTAGCAGCAGCAGCAAATATAAAACTGGAAGAAAGAAATGTTACTATAAGAAGAAATAAGTGATGAAATCGTTTCATAATCAGAAGCCTTTTTTAATGTAATAGATTCTTGGAGAGAGGAGTATACCGCTGATGATGAGTGAAAAGCAAAAGCTTTCTTATAATTGCTTAATACTGAAGGGATATTGCTTAGATCAGAACTCTCTAGGAAGCTTAAAATAGCACTTAGAATCGATTTGAATATATCGGACAAAGGGGGGGGAGAATCTAAAGAAGGCTTCTAAATCGGTTATTTTTGATCAACGATCAGCACCACCACCACCGTCAGCAGCAGAAGAAGACATTATGGAAGCTCTCAATGTTGGCTTAACTTTCTTTCTCAATTCCTTAATGTATTTGGAAGCTTCTTGATTTTCAACTTTTCGAAGTAGGTAGCTAAGAAAACGATAACTATTGAATAAAAAGTTAAATTCGCATTCTTTAATTAGACTCAAATCTCCCCTATTGAGACTTGCTATCAATTCATTCAACTCTAGTCTAGAATAAGAAATAAAGCCCTTTTTTTCACAAGCGCTAAAAAATCCTGTATGAGATCTACCAAATTCCACTGACTTTAAGGTATCAAAGTCAATTTCATGAGCTCCATAAAAATTAAACTCAGAAGCCATTCTTATTTTTTCGCCCATGTCTTTTAAAAAGTGTAGGAGCTCTTCATCACCCAATAATGACAAATCCTCATATACTTTATGAGCAAAATCTATAGAGTCCTGATCCTTATTAAACTCCAAAAGTTTGAAAAACATGAGTACAATAATTCTATCCATATTTTTAACATCATATGAAATAAATTCAGATATGGGATAAGAAATCTCTACCCAAGACTTCTTATAGCCAATTCTAAACAGTGCGTGTGTTTGTGATTCAAAACCAGGATGTTGATCATGACAAATCTGTAGCCTCTCATTTTTGATAGTTATTGAATCTAGTAGTGTCGATAAATACCTAATATGAGGAGTATACCCAAAATCTCGCAACTTAAAGAAGGTAACAGGATTTCTTATCCTATTAAGACTTTTGTATGAGAATGTAAGCTTAACATCTTGCATATCCCTAGGATCAATTTGATGTGGCCCAAGGCAGACGACATTACTGTCTCCGTTATGGATATCAAAACTCGCTAGAGCTGCTGGTTTATAGGACATATAGAACTCTATTAAGCTTGCTGAACCGTAGAGGCAGCTATCAAATATGCTCTTTATAGCTGAGCTAGAAGTAAGATGATGAATTTCATCACTTAATCTCACATTTTTAGCAAGCTCATATATTCTTAGAGCTAAATCCCTTTTAGCCATTGTCGGCGTATAAGGCGTATTAGCTCGATCTATCATTTTTTGAGCTTCCATAAGCCCTTGTTTTTCGGGAAGATCTCTGAAGTATTTTTTCCACAGACTATAACACTCCTGCTTTATTCTTCGTTTGTTTCGGTAAAAGCGTTGTATCTTTTTTGTGTCTTCAATAGCTTTATCAAATGAAGTAATATTTTTTTTAGCAAAAGCTTTTAAGGATTCATCACGACCCTTTTTTTTATTTTGAAGTATTCCCATGCCTTCTGTATTTTTAAAAAGATCAATTGCAGCACAAGGGAAGTATTTTTCCCATAAATTTATAAGATTTTCGTTATTTGTTTTATAGATTTTATATAACAACTCTAGCGTTAAAAAATTAGATGGATGACGATAACACCCTGACTTTTTCTCATCTTTTTTACTGTCTAAGAAAGATCTCATAAAAAATTCAAGTTCCTTAAGAGAAGATCCTGCTTCGTCTCCACCTCTTTCTACTTTTCTAATATGAAAAGAGAAGAAACTATTAACAAATTGCTTGGTGTTTGAAAAAAAATTTGAAAAGTATTTTATAAATACAGGAGATTCTCTAAAAGATTGGGAGCTATTTAGAAAGCCCTTTTGAAATACAACAGTGAACACATCTATAAATTCTTTGTAGTCTTTTTGGTCTTGAGTTGAATGATAGAGGTCGTAGTAGTGAGGGTATTTTTTTAAAAACTGAATTATTTTCTCTTCATCCCTCGTTAACTCTCCAGAAGATTGCGCACCATCATCAGCACCCCCTCCTCCACCAGCAGCAGCAAATAGAAGATTTGAGAAAATAAGAGTTGTTGTAAGAAATAAAAGTTTAAATCGTTTCATATTCGTTCCTTTTTTTGAGGATATTCTTGAGGAGAGAGTATACCGCGAATTGTAGCTTGGGTTCAAGAAGCTTCTTGTAATCACTCGATGCTAAAGGGGTATTTGTTAGAACTAATGACTAATTGTGTGAAGAGAATGATCGTTTTGCGGAAGAAAAGAAAACTCATTTCTTGGGTTTTGATTTTTGAGCTACTTTTTTAAATAGAAGAAGGAGAAAAAGCAGTATTAGCAGCAGGAGAAAGAAGAAAAGCAAGACTATCCTTAACATTAAGAAAAACTCTTATATGCTCTATGGTATCACTTAAGGAAACTGAAAAATCACAAACCTTAATACTATCAGCAGAAGAAGTAGCATATCTCACTGAGGGAGGTTGTTTTGAAATGAAAAGTGACTTCGCGAATAAATTAATTAAAATTTCATATTTTAAGAGCAAGTCTCGTTGCTTGATCAATAGCAAATTTAGCATCGAGTTCTCCTGCCTTGAAAGCTCCCCCTAGCTTGTTGTAGGGAATACCTTTTCTTTGCAGGCTTGTTTCTAATTCGTTTTGAGAGAGTTGCCCAGCACAAATAACAATCGTATCGACTGCTAAAAGATCATCTTTTCCTTCTCTTGAGTAGTGTAAACCTTCATTGTCGATGAGCCTATATTCCATTTGATCAAGAAAATGGACTTTTTCCATTTTTAGACTTTGTCTATGAATCCAGCCTGTTGTTTTCCCAAGACCTTCTCCGAGTTTTCCTTTTTTTCTTTGGAGAAGATAAATTTTCCTTTTTGGAATAGTAGCTATTTTTTTTACAACTCCACCAGGAGTGTCTAGATTTTGATTGATACCCCAACGTTTATAAAAATCATCTTCTTTTTCATCTTCTTTAGAGTGAAGAAGAAATTCTGCAACATCAAAACCAATACCACCAGCACCAATGATGGCAACTGTTTGACCAACTTTTTCAGGAAATTTAAGTGCTTCAATATAACTCATCACTTTTTCATGATTTATTCCTTGGAGAGAAAGAGTTCTTGGCACAATTCCTGTAGATAGGATGCAATGATCAAAGTCCCACGCATTCAAATCTTTTTCTTCTATCGTTTTATTAAGAACTATTTGAACATTATTTTTTTTGAGAGAGTGTGTGAAGTAACGAAGAGTTTCATAAAATTCTTTTTTCCCAGGAATTTTTTTTGCTAAATTAAATTGACCACCAATTTGTGAATCTTTTTCAAAAAGAGTTACAGCGTGTCCTCTTTTAGAAGCTTCTAGCGCAAAAGCAAGTCCAGCAGGCCCTGAACCAATGACAGCAATTTTCTTTTTAAAGACAAGTGGTTTGGTCTCAAGCTCTTTTTCGTGGCAAGCTTTCGGGTTTACAAGACATGAAGCTATTTTCTGTTGAAAAACGTGATCTAAGCAAGCTTGGTTACAAGCAATACAGGTGTTGATTTCTTCTGATCTATTTTCTTCTGCTTTCTTAACAAATTCAGGATCAGCAAGAAAAGGACGAGCCATAGAAACCATGTCAGCTACATTTTCTTTTAAAAGATTCTCAGCTACTTCAGGTGTATTAATGCGATTTGTGCAAACAAGAGGAACTGTGAGAGAGTCTCTTATTTTCTTTGTGACAAAACTAAAACCTGCTCTTGGCACCATGGTAGCTATTGTAGGGATTCTTGCTTCGTGCCACCCAATCCCTGTGTTTATGATTGTGACTCCAGCTTTTTCTAATTCTTTTCCAAGAGTGACAACTTCTTCCCAGTGGCTTCCCTCTTCAATAAGATCAAGCATTGAGAGTCTAAAAATAATAATAAAGTTTGTACCAACTTTTTCTCTTACTTCTCTCACAATAGAAAGAGGGAAGCGCATACGATTTTCAAGGCTCCCTCCCCATTGATCTTGTCTCTTATCTGTGTGAGAGACTAAAAATTGATTAATAAGGTAGCCTTCGGAACCCATGATTTCTATGCCGTCATACCCAGCTTTTTGAGCAAGAAGAGCACAACGCCCATAATGCTTGATTGTGAGCTTGATTCCCCAGTTAGGAAGTTTCCAAGGAGTGAAAGGAGAAATAGGAGCTTTAATTCTTGAAGGTGCCACACTAAAGGGGTGGTAGCTGTAGCGTCCTCCGTGGAGAACTTGAAGAACAATTTTGGCGCCATAAGGATGTACTGCTTGCGGAAGGAGAGAGTGCTTTGTCATTTCTTTTTTGTTTGTGAGTTTTGCTCCAAAAGGAGAAAGGCTTCCGAGTAAATTAGGAGCTATACCTCCCGTGACAATTAGTCCGACACCGCCTTTTGCTCTTTCTTCAAAGTAGGCAGCTAACTTTGTGTAGTCTTTCTCTTCCTCTAAGCCTGTGTGCATAGAGCCCATGAGAACGCGATTTTTAATCTGTGTAAATCCGAGATCAAGAGGTTTTAAGAGGTGTGGAAAATGTGTCATGGTGCGGCCCTAGATTATTCGATTTTAGATTCTACTTGTGTAGCAGACTATATAACGAAGGGGTCCCTTGCTCAAAAGTCTTTATTTACTGATACTTGCGGGCTATAAAAATTTCTAATCTTTCTCCTCTTGACACTCTGCAATGAGAACACATTATAGGAGCAATTATTTTAAACTCAAAAAAATCTTTTGGAGAGATAATACGATGTCTAAAGAAACAAGACAGTTTGCCACAGAAACCAAGCAAATTCTCGACCTCATGGTGAACTCCCTCTATTCTCATAGAGAAATTTTTTTACGCGAACTTATTTCAAATGCTTCTGATGCTCTTGATAAACTAAGATTCGAAGAAATTAATCACAAAGACTGGGCAGTAGAAGACAAACATATTCGACTTTCAACTGATCAAGAAAGTAAGACTCTTACAATTCATGACAATGGAATTGGTATGAATCGCGATGAAGTTATTCAAAATATTGGGACCATTGCGTATTCAGGTACAAAAGCTTTCTTAAAAAATGCTGAAAAAATAAAAGAACGTCCAGAGTTAATTGGACAGTTTGGTGTCGGATTCTATGCGGTATTTATGGTGGCTGATAAGGTTACTCTTCACACACAAAGAGCAGGAGATACAGCTGGAATTATTTGGGAGTCAACTGGAGATGGTAACTACTCTATAGAAGAGGCTTCTCGTCCACAAGGAGCAGGGACGAGCATTACGCTTCATCTGAAAGACATGAGTCAAGAAGATGACCCTCAAGATTTTCTAGAAGAATGGACTCTTCGTTCTGTTGTGAAAAAGTATTCTGATTTTATCGAATACCCTATTAAGATGCTTGTGACAAGAGAAGTGCCTGAGTTTGATAAAGACGGAAAACCTGTGGAAGACAAAACAAAAAAAGAGTCTTCTGATGAGGTTTTTAATAGTCAAAAAGCAATTTGGCTAAGAGATCCAAAAGATATCACTCAAGATGAGTATAAAGATTTCTACAAACATGTCACAAACGATTGGAATGCGCCACTTGATACAATTCACTATAAAGCAGAAGGTACACAAGAGTTTAATGCTCTGCTTTATATTCCTGAAAGCGTTCCTTTTGACTACAACCAAAGAGACATGAAATATGGTCCAAGTCTTTATGTGAAAAGAGTTTTTATTTCTGATAACTGTGAAGACCTTGTGCCTCAGTACTTAAGATTTGTTAAAGGGGTTGTCGACAGTAATGATCTTCCGCTTAACGTTTCACGTGAATTGATTCAAAAAGATCGTCAAATTAATCTCATCCGTAAAGCTCTTGTGTCTAAAATTTTACGTCAATTTAAGACAATGCTGACAAAAGAAAAAGACACTTATTTAAAACTTTGGAAAGTTTTTGGCTCTACCTTAAAAGAAGGTATCGCTATGGACTTTTCGAATAAAGATGCTCTCGTCGAACTTTCACTTTTTAAAACAAGTGAAAGAGAAGAACTAGTGACCTTAAAAGAGTATGTAGAAAAGATGCCTGCGTCTCAAAAAGACATTTACTACATGACAGGTGAGTCTCTTGATATTATGAAAACAAGTCCTTACCTAGAAAAATTAAAAGAAAAAAACTATGAAGTTATCCTCTTTACAGACCCTGTAGATGAGTGGGTTCTAAACTCTTTAACAGAGTATGGTGATAAAAAGCTTGTTTCTATCACAAAAGGTGATCTTGATCTTGGTACAGAAGAAGAGAAAAAAGAAAAAGAAAAAGAACTTGAAAGCAAAGTGGAACGATTAAAACCTCTTTGTGAATCTATGAAAAAAGCTCTTGAAGAGTACATTAAAGAAGTAAAAGTTTCAGATCGTCTTGTAAAATCTCCTGTTTGTCTTGTTTCAGGAGAACATGATCCCTCAGCTCATATGGAAAGAATGCTTGAAAAATTAGGACAAGCTGCTCCTAAAACAAAAAGAACTCTTGAAATCAATCCAAACCATCCTATTTTTGCTAAGATGGAAGGATTTTCTGAAGAGAAAATTTTGAATTGGTCAGAGATTCTTTATAATCAGGCTTTACTGAACGAAGGTTCTCAAATTAAAGATCCTGTGAAGTTTAGTAATCAACTTTCTGAATTAATGGTTAATGCTTAAATTTTATTAGGGAGACATTCCATAAATATTGCGATCAATCCAGTGGAGACGATTTATGAGCCAACGCTTAAGGATTGAAACGTGTTCATATGGAGTCTCTCCTTTTTCTTTTGTAATAAAAATACGACTATGTACAAAGGTATAAGTGTTTTGCCAGCGTTTGCTATCTCTGTCTGGAGCTCCTTTTAGACTTTTTACCTGTTCATTTATAATCCTTTCAATAGAGCTATCTGATAGTAACTGTCCTTCTTCTCTTAAAAAAACATAACGAGCCTGTATCTTTTTTTGGAAAATTTTATTTTTTAAAAAAGATTTAAACCAGAAAGCATTACGAAAAAGACTGTGATTTGTTTCGTAGAGCCATCCTTCAGTTAAATCCATTTTATAAAAAGAAAGATTTCCCATTGCTAAATCGTAATCCCAGAGTGGGCCCATTTTTATTCTTCCATCTTCTAATTTTTGGAAGTAAGCACTTCTTCTGTAACCGTCAACGTTTCTAAAAATTTCTTGAACAATGATATAGTCTACAAAAGATTCGGTATCAATTAAGTTTTGTGTTTTGTTTTTCAAGACATTTGTCAGCATTTTTTGAGAAGAAAGAAGACTCTCAAAGCTGTTGATATCGCTTTGAATGGATTGTTTTATGAATTGAGCCTCTTTTGGATTTCCTTGTTCTATTTTTCCTATTTTTTTAAGACTTGGGTAAATGTAGTTAATGGATGTTTTTTTTTCTGTTTCAAAGTCACCGTCATTAGCTGAAATTTCTGCGAGAAAGTGTAGAGCATGTTTCTCTTGGTTGTTAATATTTTCAAAGTTTACTTTGTGTTGTGAACGTTCAATTTTTTCAAACAAAACATATATACCTTGATAGTCTCCATTTAAATAAACTTCATAAGGTTTTCCTTTTGGAGCAAAATATTCAGCGCTTCTTTCTTTTTCAAGCTCTCTTCCTAGGTTATAAGCACACAGATTTCTGACAAGGCTTCTATCCACATAAGGTGCGTTTAATACCCATTTAGAAGCTTCTGGCATCCCTCCTAGAGAAACCTTTTTTTCTTCACCCTTTGAATTTTGAAATCTTAGGAGATATTGTTTTTTTGCATAGTAGTAGGAAGAGTTTCCTCTAGGTCGCATAAGAAAATCATCCCAACCTCGAGTGTTTTCTTCTGTGCATTTAAGTTGTTCTTCGTCTGTTAAGTTAAAGTTTTCAAAAATATGATACTTTGCTTTATAGTCTATTTTTTGTGTGATTTCTTTTTCTTTTGAACAAATGGCTATGACAGGCAAGTAGTCAGATTCTTTTTGTATTTTTTCTTGTCCAAAAACAGAAGAATTCCATAAAAAAAGGGAAAGTAGAGAGGCCCAAGATTTTTTTGTCATCAATAATCCTTTTATTTTGCTCAAGGCTTTCTAGCTTTTAGGGATTTTTATCTTCTCTGAATTAGAGCGGTGGCTTGAGAATGTCAACCTGTGAGAGGAAAATCAAAAATTACACCAACAGTTTTGATTCCTTCTCTCTGTTTCTTTGGGAAATAGGGATTGACTTTGCGTCATCACCCAGTAAAAATCATAGCAAAATTTGGTCTGTTTATTTCTTTGTCCTAATGAAGGGTGACGAGCTATGAAAAAAGAAAGTAGCTTCCATGGGAAGCCTGTAATTCTTGAAGGGGTGAGAACTCCTTTTAGGCATAGCCATAAGGCTTTTGCTAATTTAAATTCTTTTGATCTTGGCTCTTATGTTCTTCAAGGCCTTCTCACAAAAGTTGGTTTAGATTCTAGTGCAATTGAGCATGTGATTATGGGGACTGTATTACACGAGCCAAGAACTCCCAATGTAGCGAGAGAGTGTCTTCTTGGGGCTGGTTATTCTTCCTCTATTCCTGCACACACTGTGAGTTTAGCTTGTATTTCTTCTAATGTCGCTACGACCGAAATGGCTAATATGATTAGTCTTGGCCAAATTAAAATGGGTGTCGTAGGTGGTGTTGATACTTGTTCAGACCCTCCTATTCGTGTGGCAAAAAGCATGAGAAAAAAACTTGTTCGTATGAGCAAGTTTCGAGGATTAAAAGATGCTTCTAAATATCTTGGTCTGCTCCTAGGTCTTAGGCCAAAAGATTTTGCTCTTGATGTTCCGCAAGTTACAGAGTTTTCTAATGGTAAAAGTATGGGGCAGGGTGCTGAAATCCTCGCACAGCAAACAAAGGTTTCAAGAGATGAAGCTGATGCTTATGCAGCTAGAAGTCATCAGTTGGCTGTAAAAGCAATGAGAGAAGGTATTTTTGAAGATTATATTCTCCCTGTTTACACACCTCCAAAATTTGAAGCAATTCTTCATGATGATGGCCCAAGAGAAGATACAAATGTTAAAACTTTGGCAAAATTAAAACGAGCTTTTGATAAAGATTTTGGTGTGTGCACAGCTGGAAACTCTTCTTTTTTAACAGATGGAGCTTCAGCTCTTCTGCTTTCTGATCTTGATACTGCGAAGAAAAAAAAGCTCGAACCAAAAGCTATCATCTCAGACTTTGTTTATAGAGCAGGAGACCCTTTGACTGAAATGCTCTCAGGCCCTGCTTTAACCATCCCTCATCTCTTAGCGCGTAACAATCTTTCTCTTGATGATATCGATGTTTGGGAAATCCACGAAGCTTTTGCTTCTCAAGTATTATCAAACCTTGTGTATTTGAATTCAGATATTTTTGCGAAAGACCGTCTTGGTTTAACTCGTGCACTTGGTGAGATCCCTATTGAAAAAATTAATATTTGGGGCGGATCTTTATCTTTAGGTCATCCTTTTGGAGCTACAGGGTGTCGTTTACTTTACACAGCAAGTATGCGCTTACAAAAACAGAAAGCTCGTTACGCTGTTGTTTCTGGTTGTGCTGCTGGTGGACATGGTTCTGCTATCTTACTTGAAAACCCTAATTTATAAGAGAAAAAGTCTTATGGAAAAAAGTGAACTGTTGCTTGCAGATAAAAAATCAGGAGACATAGGAGACCTTCGTTACAAAGAAGTAAACGGAGTTGCTGTTGCTATCTTTGATATGAATGGCTCAAAGGTTAACACACTTCATTCTCGTTTGATTCCTCAGTTTGAAAAAATACTAGACCTCATTGAAGAGAATACAGACATAAAAGCTCTGGTTCTTTTGTCTGGAAAAAAAGATTCTTTCATAGCAGGTGCTGATATCAGTGAGCTAGAAGAAGCTAAGAGTGTTGTTGATGTGGAAAACTTAAGTAAAAGGGCTCATGAGCTTTTCTTGCGTATTGAAAAAATTTCAAAACCAATTGTTGCTGCTATTCATGGTCCTTGTCTAGGGGGAGGTCTTGAGTTTGCTTTGGCTTGTGATTACAGAGTCGCAAGTTCTTCTTCCAAAACAGTTTTAGGACTTCCTGAAGTGATGCTTGGTTTGATTCCTGGAGCAGGTGGAACTCAAAGACTACCAAGTCAAATTGGCCTTGGTAAAGCGTTACCCATGATTTTAACAGGCACTACTGTCAACGCAGAGAAAGCAAAAAAAATAGGTCTTGTGGATTATGTTTGTTATGAGACAGCTCTTCAAGATAAAGCCATTGAAGCTGCAGAGCGTCTTCTTGATAAAACTTTGCAGAAAACAAAAAAAAGAAAATCTCAGTCGAAGTTGATGAATATTGTAGAAGATACCTCTTTTTTAAGGAGTCTTGTTTTTTCTCAAGCAAAAAAAGGAGTCTTGGCTAAAACAAAAGGTCTTTACCCAGCTCCAGAAGTTATTTTAAAAGTTGTGAAAGAAGGCTACGACAGAGGTTTTTCAGCAGGATCTGAGAGAGAATCAACAGAGTTTGCAAAACTTTCTCAATCTTCCGAAGCAAAAAGTCTGATGCATCTTTATTTTTCTCAGACTGAGTGTAAAAAAAATCCTTATAAAACAGATTATGGTTCTCCTAAAAATATTGCTGTTCTCGGAGCAGGGCTTATGGGAGCAGGGATTGCTCTTGTGAGTTCAACAAAAGGGTTACATGTTGATCTAAAAGATGTTTCTCATGAGAGTCTTGGGAAAGGTCAAAAATATATTTTTGATGAGCTTTCAAAAAAAGTGAGTCGTCGTAGTCTTTCAACTTTTGATTTAAAAAAGATTATGTCTCATGTGAGACCTACACTAGATTATGAAAAACTATCTCAAGCAGATTGTGTGATAGAAGCTGTTTTTGAAAATATATCTCTCAAGCATAGTGTGATCAAAGAAGCAGAAGAACACATGAGAGATGATGCTATTTTTGCATCTAACACCTCAGCTCTTCCTATTAAAGATCTTATGGTCGCTTCAAAAAGGCCAGAGAATTTTTGTGGGATGCATTACTTTTCTCCTGTGCACAAGATGCCTCTTCTTGAAATTATAAAAACCGATAAAACTTCTGAAAGAACTCTGTCTCTTGCTTATAATATTGGTTTGAAGCAAGGGAAAACAGTTATTGTAGTTGGTGACGGACCAGGTTTCTATACGACAAGAATTTTAGCTCCATTCATGGATGAAGCTGCCATAGCTTGTCTTGAGGGAATAGCTTTCAATGAAATAGATTCTATTATGCAAAAATTTGGTTACCCTGTTGGTCCAATTACTCTGATAGATGAAGTTGGAATTGATGTTGCTTATCATGTGAGTCATGATTTAGGTGAAGCTATTGGTGAGCGTGTCACTTCGCAAGATTCTTCTATGTTAGAAGAGTTAATGAAAGAGGGCATCTTAGGTCGTAAAAGTAAAAAAGGTTTTTATAACTACAAGAATAAAAATGTTTTAAGCAAATTGTTTTCTAAAGGAAAAGAAATCAACCCTCACACAGCTGTCATTGTTGAGAAGTATAGACGAGATAAAAGCTCAAAAGATGATCCAACAACTCTTCAAAAAAGACTGACTTATCGTATGCTTAATGAAGCTATGTACTGTCTTCAGGAAGGTATTCTCGCTTCCCCAAAAGATGGAGACATTGGCGCTGTCTTTGGTCTTGGGTTTCCTCCTATGCTTGGTGGGCCTTTCAGATATGTAGACACGTATGGGGCTGATAAAATTTTAGCAGAAATAAGTGAATTTAGAGACGAGTATGGAGCTCGTTTTGAACCAGCCCAAATTCTAGTAGATATGGCGCAGGAGAATAAAAAATTTTACGTGAGTTAATAAGTCTCTTTAAGTGCTTTCTCTTTCTCTTCTCATGAGCTATTCCAAAATATGAAGGGCTTATTCTAGCTTTTTCAACTTTGTGGAGGTAGGCATTTAATGAGAAGGTTCTTTTCAATTATCTTCCTTGCAAATTCTTTTTTTTCTTTTGCTGATTACTACAAACCAGAAGACCCTGAATACCAAGAAGCTAAAAAATCAGGTGAAGAGAAGGCTGCAGAAGAGGTGAAAGCTCTTCAAGAAAAAATTAAAGAACTAGATGATCTTCTACCAAGATTGATGCAAAATGTTGATGAACAAATTAAAGAATATAAAAAACTAAATGCGAAACTAACACAAGAAAAAGCAAGCGAAGTAAGCTTAAAAAAACCTTATGAAAACCCTTTTGATTTAGAGACTGAAGAGAATTCCTCTGATGATTGGCTTGTTGACCCCTCTATAGCAAACACGTTTAAAAGAGAGCGACTTCTTTATGAAGGTTGGCTTTCTAAAAAACGAGGAGGCAAAAAAAATTGGGTAAAAAGATGGGTGATTCTAACAACAGAACGATTAGCTTATTATAACAATAAAGAAAAAGAAATTTGTATAAACCAAGTTCCAAAAAATAAATTTAAGCTTATTTCCCTAAGAAATGAGGGGGCTCTTGATATTAATATGAGTGGGCCTTCTGCAAGACTTTGGCATTTTACAGCTGATGATGGAAAAATTAAGAATTTTTGGTTAGAGAAATTTAAAATATTTAAACCTTCAAAAGAAGATACTACTCGTCGAAAAAGTGAAACAGAAAAACTAGAAAGAGAAGAAGAGATAGAAAGGATTAAAAAGGGAGCTAGATATACTTCTTTAGAAGAGAAAATAAAAGGGATTATAAAAGAAAAGGATGTGCAAATAGCAAGAATTCAGAAGATGCAACAGGATCTTGGGAGAGCAAGAGGTGCTGTTTATTATGTTATGACAAGTTTCTTTAATTACTCTCAAGAAGAGTAAAGAAACTTATTTAAAAGCACCTCCAGCTGACTTTAAAAGATTTTGAGCTATATGAGCCATAAGCTCTCTGATTTTACCTGTTTGTCTCGCTATAATTTTTGTATCTGGATGGGTCTTAGCGATCCTTTGAACCATTTTAATTATACAGCCTGCATAGCGCTCTGAAGCAGCTCGAACCTCTTCTGCTGTGGCATCCATCATGATAATAGTGTTTGCATTTGCATCAGGGCTTCTGTCTTTACAGTCCTCAAGAGTTTCTCCATCAACCTTTGCACTCATACTTCCACCACCTATATCAAGAACAACACTCTCATTAAAGAAAATTGTCCATGGATTACATATTCCTTGTGATTCGTCTTTATTGCTTAAAAGAGTTATTTTTGAGCCTGTATTAGAAACTAACTGATAAAGAAAATTAGCTAACTTAACTGCAAAAGCTTTGCTAACAGTAGCCCCTTCTGATTTATCTCCTCTTTGCGTTGCAGCAAAAATAGCTTTAATTTCACCAAAATCTGTTTCATTATTGATAACCCAGAAAAGATGCTCAGATTCTTTATCAACAGTATGTCCTATAGCATTAAAAATAACTATCTCTTTAGAAATTGTATTTTTCTCAAATTTTTGAAAAAGATATCCAATTTCTTTAAAGAACTGTTCTTCGATGATTAAATCTTTCTCAGCTGTTGGACAGAGAAAATCATCTGTTCCAAAAAGGTTACCACCAAAAAAAATACTATGATCATCATTTCTATAAGACCATTGTGTTGAACTTGTCCCCATAGATATTGTAAAAGCCTTTTCAGGATTTATACCTCTACTTCTTAAAAAATCTTGATTTTTAGGTCCAAATTTTTCCCCCCAGAGAGCCAGCGCTTCAAACTTTGCTTCGCTATCATGTCCAGTATGAGAAAGATATTCATGAGTAAAACGATATTCAGAGGAGAGTTGCTTTTCAGCAGCCTTTATTGCGGTATTTAGAATAGTTGCATTTTCAACTTGTTTTTCAAGTGATACTGCAAAGCTTAAAGAGCTAAATAAAAGCAAAGCAGATAAGCTAAAGTAATTAAAAAAATTTTTTCTTTTCATTGTAATTATTCTCCTGTTATTAACTGAATTAGCGTGAGATATGCATGATCTCTGTAAAAGATAACAAGCTTTGTAGCAATAGGTACAGAGTTTAGATTCTTTTAAAGAACTCAAATTAGTTGAGATTTTTTATAACAAGATCTCAATACTTAAGAAAGCTTAATTAAAAATTCTTTATTTTTTTTAAGGATAATTTTTAATTAAGATTTCTTAAGTATTGAGTTTTTTCTTTTAGCACCTTCTCTAGTTGCGTTATCAGCGGAGGTGATATGAGTTTTTAGAAGAAAGGTCTTTTAAGAGAATAAGAGAAAAAAGAATATAGGGGGGGATAAGATAGATATAGATGAAGGAGACATCTTGCTTAATCCAGTCAAAAAGGAATAAAACGAGTTGTAAACTGGCTGTAAAAGCATGAGCCTTTATGAGTAAAAGGCTTCCTGTTGTGAGGAAGCTTTCTTTTTTTGGATAACGATTGAAGAAAAGAAGGTAGAGTCCTAGTAAACTAAAAAGAATATCAAAAGGGTATAAAATTAAGAGGTGAGCATTGTGATGAGTGTAATCATGCTCTGTGAAAGTCCAGAGTATGATCATGAGTGTGCTCCAAAAAAAATTGAAGACCCCAAGAAAAACAAGGCTCCCTCCAAGAGCTCTTAGGCGTAAGAAGCTTTTTTTTCGTTTTTTAAATACAAAAGATAAGAGCACTAAAAGTAAAAAGCCACATAATACAAAAAGAGAATACTCAAATGTTGCGAAATCTAGGTCGATTCCTTCTACAAAAATAGTTTTATCTCCAATCAGATAAGTTGAGAGCTTTCTTCCTTGATCATCTACTTGTTTTACTTCGTCTAGAATATCAGGAGCTTCAACAGGAACCCTGAATCTTTCCCAAAAACTCATTGGCATGTCAGCTCTGCTATTAAAGATAAGAGGAGCGAGGAAAGCAAAGACAGGATAATTAGAAAAATAGCGACGTCCCATTTGCCGGAAAGTCATATATGGATGTCCTTTAAGCTGCTCATCAAAATTAGGGCCTAAAGCTTCGCTTAAGAGATCTCTAATAATAGTTGAGCAGTTGGTGTCAAAAAAATGATAGCGATAAGTAGAATGTTCGGGCTCTAGCCACCAGTTAACGCGATTTAAAATAGTTATTTTTTGAGTGGCTGTTAGGTTCAGAGTATTTTCGTAAGTACGTCGTCCTTCAGGTTGATTAACAAAATGATATTTTTCGTAAGAAGTCGCACGCGACATCACTTTATAGTTAAGCTTTCCGATCGCGTAGTTCAAATAAAAATTAGGATCGCTGAAATCAAAAATCCCCCAATTTACACTGATATCTTTGCCATCAGGTCTTTTTTCTTTGATTCTTAAAAGTAAGTGCCCACCAAGCATATAGATTTCTTTTCCGCGTCCTGCTGTGAGGATAGAGAGTTCGTATTCACTTGGGTGCAAATTCAAGAAATAATCTATATCTTCTGGCTTATGATCCAAAAGGGCTGTATTATTCTGGTTTTCAGTTTTGTTTTCGCTAGCTATTTTAAAGCGTATAAAAAAACCAGCTGTGAGAAGAATAAATGAGAAAATAACAAAAAATTTTTTCATTTTACTAAGACCTTATTGGTAAAGAACTTTTGATCCTTTGGTTTTTATTTGGAGCCGTATCATAGCAACTTGGATAGTTTATAGCTACGAGAGAGTGACAACAATAGCTTGGCTAAAATACTCGCAGGATTTGAGATTTTTTTCGAGTCACTAAAATATAAATAATTTCTTCAAAAAAAAGGAGTTCCTCTGTGGAACAGAAGTCTGCCTGGTTATTAATAGAACAGTTCGTTTGCTCTCATAAAAAACTAAAAGAAAAGTATGAAGCGTATTTGCGAAAAAATAAAAATTTCGATGGAGAAAATTTCTCTGATGTCTTGCGCCTGTTTGATCTCTTCTTAGAGGTTCGAAACAAGAAGCAAAAACAAATAAAAACGACTTCTCCACGCTTGAAAAACCATGCCTATAAAATTTCTCTTCTCTATAATCGCATAAAGCATGGCACACGCTTTAGCCGTATTCCCTGGTGGAATAAAATTTTAGATTTTATTTATTTAGGAGCTCTTCCTCTTAGAAAACACAAAACACTTATGACTGATCTTGGGATTAAAAGAGTGGTCAGTATGGTAGAACCTTTTGAACATGAAGACTCTTACGCTGGAAAACCTTTGAGAGTGAGTGATTGGGATTTAGAGGGTGTCAAATTTAAGACTTTTCCAAGCCCTGATTTCAGGCCGATTTCACTAGAAACGCTCTATAAAGCAGCTCTATTTGTGAAAGAGTCTGTGGAGTTGAAGCAGACTGTTTATATCCAT
>JACCDV010172669.1_pt1 | contig 18038 bp, 16 predicted proteins | sample 7446131 | NCBI WGS metagenome assembly JACCDV01 (sample SAMN15323448, study PRJNA562643) | freshwater metagenome | isolation source: river surface water | place: USA:Blue River Watershed | collected 2017-08-17 | reverse complement strand
GGCCATTTCTCAAGGGATCGGTGATATTGAAGCTTATGGAACTATTTATAAAAAAAATGATTTACAAGTATTGGCAATCTTTAAAATTTTAACCGGAAAAGAGAAAGCCGATGTCGTAAAAAAAATTCAAATCGATCTCGATCTCGACAAAAGTGATTTGACCGCTTATTCAGATAGTATTCAGGATTTGGAATTGTTATGTTCAGTTGGAAAGCCTGTTGTTGTCAATCCCGATGCAAAATTACACCAAATAGCTAAAGAAGAGAATTGGAGATCGATTGCGTGAAAAAAATAGGATTTTATGGCGGTACATTTGATCCTATTCATTCCGGGCATATCAATTTATGCTATTCAGCTTTGGAGTCTAAAATCGTCGATGAAATTTTAGTCGTTCCTAATTTTAAATCCCCCTTAAAAAACCAACAGCCACAAGCTCCATTTCACGATCGATTAAAAATGTGTGAACTGGCCTTTCTAGGGGAAACTTCCATCCGCGTATTAGATATCGAATCTGAAAAATCTTCTTTTACTATCGATACATTAAGAGAGTTAAAAAAAAATTTTAAGTTAGATCAGATAAGTTTGATGATGGGTTCAGATCAATTAGAAAACTTTCACCTTTGGAAAGAATACGATCAAATCATAAGGCAATTTAACCCTATTGTCTTATCTAGAGGCAATAGCTTTAAGATTGAAGGACTTTACTATCAAAAAATTCCTTTAATGGAAATTTCGTCCACGCAAATTAGGCAACGCATAAAAAATAATCAAAGAATAGATTTTTTAGTCCCTTCAAAAGTTGTGGACTATATCTATTTTCATCATTTATACTTTTAGCACTTTGAGGGATATTGCTATGATCAAAAAAGCTTCTTTAGAATTAGTCAAAACTGTTGCACAAGCCATTTATGAAAAAAAAGGGCTCAATATCATAGTTTTGGATGTTTCCGGGCTTTCATCTATTACAGATTATTTGATTATTGCAGAAGGGCATGTCGATCGCCATGTTTCCGCATTAGGCCACCATGTCATGGAAGTTTTAAAAGATTTAGGTGAAAAGCCGATTCATGCCGAAGGAATGCTGGAAGGAAGTTGGGTCGCTATCGACTATTTAGACTATATCGTTCATCTTTTCGGGCCAGGGCTTAGAGAGTATTATTCAATTGAAAGAATCTGGCCGCATGCTAAAATTGTGGAGCTTGATTTTTCTGAGCAAGTCACAACAGCTTAAAATTTTAACACTTAAAACTAGTTTGTAAATTAACTCTTTTTCACGTAAACTCTTTCTTAATTCAGAAATAAATTTGTCTTCTTAAGGGGCGTATGAATAGGAAAAGAGTTGTCGTTACAGGAATGGGTTTAGTGTCTTGTTTTGGAACAGATGTTGAAACATTTCATCAGTCTTTAATTCATGGAAAAAGTGGAGTAAGAAGCATTGATGCTTTCGACGTTTCAGATTACCCGACTCGCTTTGCAGCCCAAGTTTTACCTTACGATCCAGCTCATTACCTCGATAAAAAGCAAGCTAGACGGGTAGATCCATTTATTGCTTATGCGATCATCGCAGGGAAAAAAGCATTGGAATCCGCTGGATTTAGTTTACACGATTTGAGTTCTATCCATAAAGAAAAAGCTGGAATCGTAATCGGTTCTGGAATGGGCGGAATGAAATTTTTTGAAGATGGTTTAGAAACAATTACAACAAAATCTTATCGTCGGCTAACTCCTTTTTTTATTCCTTATATTATCACCAATATGGCTGGTGCTCTTTTAGGGATAGACTTGGGTTTTAAAGGACCTAATTATTCAATTTCAACTGCTTGTGCAACAGCAAATTACAGTATTTTTCATGCAGCTAACCATATTCGCTCTGGCGAAGCAGACATTATGATATGTGGGGGGACTGAAGCGTCTATTAATCGCAGCGGTCTTTCAGGTTTTACTGCTATTAAAGCGTTGTCAGAAAGAAATGAGAATCCAACTGCTGCATCAAGACCGTGGGATAAAAATCGCGATGGTTTTGTTATGGGGGAAGGTTGCGGCGTTTTAATTTTAGAAAGCTTAGAGCATGCAGAGAAAAGAGGGGCTAAAATTATAGGGGAATATCTCGGTGGTGCTATCAACACAGATGCATATCATATGACAGATCCACGCCCAGATGGATCAGGTGTTAAAGAGTGTATTGAGATCGCATTAAAAGATGCTAATATCTCGAAAGAGTTAATCGACTATGTAAATGCTCATGCAACATCTACCTCTGTTGGTGATCTTTGTGAAATCCGTGGCTTAAAAGAGGTGTTCGGATCGCACGCTGAGCAGATATATATTAATTCCACAAAATCTATGATTGGGCATTGTCTTGGAGCAGCATCGGGGCTTGAAGCGATTGCGACGTTAAAAGCGATCCAAACCGGAGAATGTCATCCGACGATTAATTGTGAGCAACCTGAAGAAGAGCTTTATCCGTTTCAAATCTCAAACCAGCACTATGTAAAAAAGAGAATAAAAGCTGCTCTTTCAAATTCATTTGGATTTGGTGGGCATAATTCTTGTTTGATTTTTGCTCCGTTCAATCGTTGAATGTCAACTATGCACAAAGACTTTTCGTATGGAATAATACCTCTTCGCAGAATCAATGGAAAAATTGAATGTTATCTAGTGAAAAATAAGAATGGATCTTATTGGGGTTTCCCGAAAGGTCATGCTGAAGGGAGCGAGACTCCAAAAGTTGCTGCTGAAAGAGAGCTTCTTGAAGAAACTGGACTCAATATCATCTCTTGGATTGAAAGCGATTCATTAGAAGAATCTTATATCTTTACGCATCAAGGTCAATTAGTTGAAAAAAAAGTCTTTTATTTTATTGCTGAAGTAACCAAAGTTGCAGTGATTCAACTCGAGGAAATTCTCGATGGACGCTGGTTTTCCCTAGATGAAGTTGAGGAAACTTTGACGTATGAAGCTTCTAAAAATGTTTTTGCAAAAGCAAAGCCTTATATCATCTTCAATTAATTAAATTTTGAGGTTAATTTATGTTCGCAAAAGATGTGACTAAACTAAAAACGAATGCTTGGTTAAAAGACCTTTTTTCAGTTCTTCTTGGAAGCTTTATCTTAGCGATTTTTGCTAATATTACGATACCACTTCCATTTACCCCAGTACCTATAGTCACTCAAAACTGTATTGCGATTTTAGTAGGGATATTTTTAGGCCCTAAAAAAGGAGCGCTATCCGTTTTAGCATTTTTTATTCAAGGTGCTATCGGGATGCCCGTTTTTGCAAAAATGACATCAGGTTACGGAATCTTTTTAGGCCCAACAGGTGGATACTTAACGGGTTATCTAATAAGTGCTTTTGTAGCAGGAATAATTTCTAAGTCTAAAACAAGTTTGAATCTAGCACTAGCGATGGCAGCTGGAATCTGTTGTCAATATGCATTTGGTTTAAGTCAGCTTTCTTATTTTGTAGGTTTGAAAAATGTTCTTCAACTAGGATTTTATCCTTTTATAATTGGCGATTTATTAAAAATAGCTGTCAGCCATCAAGTGTTGATCCGATTATTCAAAAAAAGTTAGCTCATAGGAGCTTTTTAAAGCTCCTATTTATTATTTTTTTTTCAAAGCATGAGCTGCACAAAGTTCAACTTTTTTCCCGATTTCTTTAGTTTTACCCGTTGCTTTTTGGGCTCGATTGATTAAGCTCTTCAACTTAGATTTGTGAGATGCAGTTTTAGGCATCGCCTCTTTTGCAACTTTCATCTCTTTAGCTCCTTTACGAGCTTGTGCTTTTGGCCTTTCTACACTGTGGTGGCTCCATGCATTTGCATTTTTATTCACTTTATCCATAAATCCCCTAAAATTTAATTTGATGTAAAATATTTACCTGTACGCAAACTTTGATTGAAAGTCAATCTAAGTTTTAGTTCAAAGTCTGCTTAATTTAGTTTTTAATCTGTTTTTAATTATAAAAAATAGGGGGAGATTATTTTTTTATATTAACCTTTTTAACCTCAGAGATTTTGATACCAAAAAAAAATAAAAATAAGTATGATGGCTTCAGTTTTAATTCAATTTAAGTGGAATGATGAAACAATTTTTATTGGGTATCCTAAATCAGTTTGTGAAAGCCGTTCTAAGATTGCGTTATCAGATAGTTGTAAAAAACGGTAAAGCCCTTGATGAAATCAAAAAAAATGGTCGCCCTACGATCTTTCTTCCTAACCATCCGGCCGAAGTTGACCCAATTATCTTATTTACTGAGTTAAAGCAAGCTTTTAACCCACATCCATTAGTAGTGGAACGTTTTTATTATTTACCAGGTGCTCAACTTCTGATGAAGTTGATTCATGCTATCCCTATTCCCGATTTCGATACTTCGGTTACAGAATGGAAAAAGAAACGGGGAGAAAAGGCTTATCAAAAAATCGTTGGAAATTTAAAAAATCAGCGAAATTTATTGATCTATCCAGCAGGGCAGCTCAAAAGGAATGCCAATGAAAAGATTGGCGGCTCATCGATGGTCCATAGGTTATTAAATGAAGTCCCAGAAGCAAATATCGTACTTGTTAGAATTTCAGGTCTATGGGGGAGTTCTTTTTCTAGGGGTATAACAGGGGATATCGATGAATTTTGGAAGTTGATCGTCAACGGGATCAAGACAGTTTTAAAAAATGGTATTTTTTTTACACCCAAAAGAAAAGTGACAATAGAGTATGTTGTCAATCCTAAAGATATTCCTGTCAAGCAATCAAAGGTTTATTTGAATCGATACCTAGAGCGTTTTTATAATCAATATTTAGGTGCAGATGGAAAAATTCATGAATTAGAACCAGTGACTTTAGTCTCTTATTCTCTATTTAAAAAAGAAGTTCCCACGATTAATTTTAAATCACATCATGAAAGTAAGTTTGCAGGTAAGATCACAATTTCTGAAAAAGAAAAAAATTTGATTTTAGAGCAATTAAAAGAAATGATCGATGATAAAGAAAAAGTGATTCATGAAAATGACCATCTTTCTCATCAATTAGGGCTAGACTCTTTAGATGTTGCCAATATTTACACTTCGATATGCAAGCAATTTGATGCGAGTTTCAAAGTAGAACCAGGCGATATCCGCACAGTAAGAGATTTATTTTTTATAGCTTCACAAAAAGAAACGCATATCGGCGACAGGGCAATTATTCGCGACGAGGTTTGGCTTAGAAAAGTTAAAAGAAATCCTCCAAGCGTTTACTCAGATCGTACCATTCCTGAAGCTTTTATTAAAAAAGCTTGTGAAAATCGCAAAGAGATCATCTGTAAAGATGCAACAACACCTGCGATCTCATATGAGAGGTTGCTCATAACAGTTTTAGTTTTAAAAGCTCAATTTGAAAAGATTAAAGAACAATATGTCGGCGTCATGTTGCCTTCATCTGTCGGTGTATACGCTATTATTTTAGCGTTATTAATGGCTAAGAAAACACCGGTGATGCTGAATTGGACTGTTGGCGCTAGGACTTTAAAACATGCTAAAGATCTTTTAGGGTTAAAAACTGTTTTAACATCTGAAAAATTTTTAGATAAAATGACCCTTTTAGATATTACACCTATAGAAGATGAAATCACTTTAATGGAAGATATCAAAAGAGAAATTGGGTTCAAAGATAAGTTAAAAGCTGCTTTAACTTCTAGAATGTCATGCTCTTCTATGGTGAAATATTTGAAATTAAACGAAGTGTCCGTCGATTCTGCTGCTGTGATATTATTTACATCAGGTACTGAATCGAATCCTAAAGCAGTTCCATTATCTCATCAAAACATCTTAAAAAATCTCGAAGCCTCCCTAGATCAAATAGATCTATACGAAAGTGATATTCTATTTGGGACTTTACCCCCGTTCCACTCATTTGGATTTTCCATCACAGGTTTATTTCCTATACTTGCTGGAATTAGGGTGTTTTTTGCCCCAGATCCTACAGATTCTTCACAGACGGCACACGATATAGAGCAATACTTGCCAACTATGATTTGCTTAGCTCCAAGTTTTTATAAGAATCTATTTAAAGTAGGAAAATCACATCAACTTAAGAGTATTCGTTTATTTGTTTCTGGTGCAGAGAAAGCCCCAAATGATCTTTTAGAATCTGTGAAATCTCTTGGAGAGGATCATTATTTCTTAGAAGGTTATGGGATCACCGAATGTTCACCTGTTGTTTCAATTAATTTACCAGATCGAATCGGGGGCGGCGTCGGTTTACCTCTTTCGAATTTAGAAATTAAGATCATTCATCCCGAAACGTTGCAAGAAATCGACTCTTCTATAGATGGTGAAATTTGTATCTATGGGCCATCAGTATTCGCTGGTTATATTGGAGATGGGAAGAAAGACCCGTTTATTCTATTAGATGGAAAAAGATTTTATCGCTCAGGCGACATCGGACATTTAGATCCTCAAACTTATGATTTAATTTTATCCGGGCGTCTCAAGCGGTTTGTTAAAATTGGGGGAGAGATGATTTCCCTTGTTGCAATAGAAAATGAGCTAGCCTCTAAATTTTTAGATCCAGACGTGCAACCAATTTTTGTCGTAAGTCCGTTAGAGGCTGAAGATGAAAAAACTAAATTAGCTGTCATGACTAATAAAAAAACTAATAAAGATGAATTAAATGAAATTTTAAAAGAGTCAGGATTTGGCCGTATTGTAAAAATTTCATCTCTTCATTATGCAGAAAAAATTCCTGTAATGGGCAATGGAAAAATTGATTTTAGAAAAATTGATGAAATAATCAAATCTGAGATCTCCAAAATCTTGAGCTGAAGCTTTTTAAATTTAAATGAGGAATAACTTTTCCTATCTTCTTGTAAGAAGATAGGATTAACACATGACTATGATGAAAAAACCTATATTTAAACTCTATCATTCTGAGTTGATGCAAGTAAAAGAGCTGGATAAAAAACCTGGAAGTTTGATCACGATGTACACGTGTGGACCTACAGTGTATAACTTCGCTCATATCGGGAATTTTAGAACTTATGTTTTTGAAGATATTTTACGAAGAGCATTAAAATATTTTGGATATCATGTCAAGCAAGCGATGAACTTAACAGATGTCGATGATAAAACAATTAAAGGCGCAATCCAAACTTCTCAAACGTTAGATGATTTTACCAAACCTTTTAAAGAAGCATTTTTCAAAGATTTAAAAACTTTAAATATCGAGCCTGTAGAAGTATATCCTGAAGCTACTACACATATCCAAGAGATGATTGATATCATTCAGTCGCTTCTTAATAAAGGGATCGCTTACATCGGATATGACCAAAGTGTCTACTTTTCTATCGATAAATTTCCCAATTACGGAAGATTATCCCACTTAGATAAAAAAGAACTCAAACCTTTTGCTTCAGAAAGAATTCATGCTGATGAGTATGATAAAGATTGCATAAGCGATTTTGTTCTTTGGAAAGCGTACGATCCTGCAAGAGATGGTCAAATTTTTTGGGATTCCCCCTTCGGTAAAGGAAGACCTGGATGGCATATCGAATGTTCAGCGATGGCGATGAAACATCTAGGGGAAACTATCGATATCCATGTTGGAGGAATCGATAACCTATTTCCTCATCATGAAAATGAAATTGCACAATCTGAAGCTTGTACAGGTCATTGTTTTGCCAAACATTGGTGCCATTCCGAGCATCTCTTAGTTGATGGTAAAAAAATGTCCAAAAGTTTAGGTAATTTTTATACTTTGAGAGATTTAATCGAAAAAGGTTATTTAGGAAAAGAAGTGCGATTTGCCTTGATGCAGTCCCACTATCGCATGCAGCTAAATTTTTCAATCAGCTCCCTTGATGCTGCAAGAACGGCTTTAAAAAGGATTGATAGTTGTATCGAAAATTTGATCTCTTTTGATGCTAAAAATCATAATTATTTGACAGATGCTTTTTTTGAGCATCATCAGATGTTGTTTGATCAAGGATTAGCCGATGATCTAAACATTGCTGAATGTCTTGCTTTGATCTTCAATTTAGTAAAAGAGGTTAATTTACACATCGCTGAAGATCGACTTGGCTTGAAAGATCAAGAGCTGCTCTTGCAACTTTTTAAAAGATTTGATCAGGTTTTAGGTGTCATGACATTTGAAAAAGAGGTGGTGATTCCCTCTGAAATCGAAGAGGCGATGATTCAAAGAAAAATCGCTAGAGAAAAAAAAGATTATTCTGAAGCGGATCGCTTAAGAAAATGGATTGAATCACAAGGGTTTGTCATCGAAGATTCACCAGCAGGTCCAAAAGTCAAAAGAGGATCAATCTTTTAAAGATTGATCCTCTTTGGATCTTTCAATTTTTCTCTTCTGGTTTCATTACAGGAAAGAAGAGAACATCTCTGATAGATTGTGCACCGTTGAATAGCATTACAAGCCGATCAATCCCGATACCTAATCCTCCAGTTGGAGGGAGCCCTTGACAGATCGCTTCGATAAATTCTTCATCCATAGGAGAAGCTTCCTCATCGCCTTTGGCTTTAGCTTCTGCTTGCTCTACAAGTAGTCGCCTTTGTAAGATCGGATCATTTAATTCTGAATAAGAGTTGCAAAATTCAAATCCTAAAATAAAGGTTTCAAACCGCTCAACGATGTGTTGATTTCGAAGTGCCGGATCACGGTGAAGTTTACATAAAGGAGTCGTTTCGATCGGATGATCGATAATATGATGAGGTTGGATTAGATAAGGCTCTACAAGTTCGCCAAAAATATCAGCAATAAGTAATCCTCTTGCCCGATTTTTTAAATCTTTAGGATCTTTATGAGCTTGTTGAATTAATATCGTTTTAAGTGCTTCGTCTGAATGTTGATCGACATCAATTTTGATATAATGGTGGATGCTCTCTTTCATCGACATCCTAATCCAAGGGGTTTTTAAATCGATTTCTTGCTCATTACCGCTTTTATCAAAGCGTTTGCCAATTTTAGTTGTTCCAAATAACTCTAAAGCAATCCGTTCAAAAAGTTTTTCGGTAAATATCATCATATCATTATAATCTTGATAGGCTGCATACGCCTCAACCATCGTAAATTCAGGATTATGGGTCTTATCCAATCCTTCATTTCTAAACACTTTTCCAATTTCAAAAACTCTTTCAAGACCTCCAACTACTAGTTTTTTCAAAGCGATTTCTAAAGCGATCCTCAGAAACATCGGCTGATGTAAGGCTAGTAGCTCAGTCGTAAAAGGCTTAGCTTGTGCCCCACCGTAAATTGTTTGTAAAATAGGAGTTTCTACCTCCATGTAGCCATGTTCATCAAAATATTTGCGTATAATTTTCAAAATTTGGCTGCGTGTAACGAAATCTTGCGTCACTTCTGGCGAGCTAAGTAAGTCAAGCCATCTTTTGCGATAGCGCGCTTCTTTATCTGTCAATCCTGCATATTTATCGGCAAGCGGTAAAAGTGTCTTTGTTAGAAGGGTTAATTTTTTGACATAGATCGTAAGCTCACCTTTATGTGTTTTGAATAAATGTCCTTCTACTCCAATAATATCGCCAAGATCGATTTTCTTTTCGATAAATTTGATCGGTGTGATTTCTTCGCTTACAAGTCCTTCAACTTGGGTTAGATCTCGATTGAACATCACCTGAATCCGGCCATGTTGATCTTGGATCTGTCCAAAAGCATTTTTTCCCATCGCTCGAAATAAAACAAGGCGCCCTGCCATTCGAATTGATGGGGTTAAACCGTGTTCAGCTTTTTCGCTTTCATCCTCGATGTGGTTATAAGATTCAAAAATAGACTTGGTAGAATCTCTCACCTCAAATTTCGCTGGATAAGGATTAATATTCAGCTGAATAATCTCTTGAAGTTTGTGAGAGCGATTTAAAAACTCTTCATAATGGTGATATTCTGGTGTATGCATAAAACGCCTATATATTTTTCTTAAAATTTTAGAGATTCTAATAGAAAATGTCTACTTGATATCTCTTTAATTCCCATCCTAAAATATGAGAGCAGACAGAATTAAAAGCATTTGGTAAACTTAACAGATTAGTTTTAAGTAAAGGATTTAAATAGGATGACTTTTACAGATTTTATTAATTTTTTTATTACGTTGCTCATTATCGCAAATCCTATGGCAGCTTTACCTGCCTTTTTAAATATCACGGCATCAGATAGCTGCGCTCAAAGAAAAAAAATTGCCTTGACCTCTGGTTTAGCGATTTTAATTATTCTTGTGATGATGACATTTATTGGAGGTCCATTACTGAATATTTTAGGAATTCAGGTTTATTCCTTCCAAATTACAGGGGGATTGATTTTACTTCTCTTAGCTTTTTCAATGTTAAATGCAACTCCTTCACGCATTCAAGAAACTCAAGAAGAACAAAAAGAAGCAAAGAAAAAAGGTTCTGTTGCAATTGTTCCAGTTGCTATCCCTTTGATCGCGGGTCCTGGGGCTATTTCAACTATTATTTTAGAAGTGAGCTTAAAACCTACTTTTTCCAATCAAATTCTTGTTACTTTAGCTTGTGTCATCGTTTCACTACTAATGGGCTCTTTGCTTTATTTCGCTTCTGGTTTGGAAAAAAAATTAGGGCAAACAGGTTTAAATATTTTTTCAAGGATCGGTGGTTTGATCTTAGCTGCCATGTCTATTCAAACAATTGCTAACGGTCTTATCGGGCTTTTCCCTGTTCTCGGTCACGTTTTTTAACTAAAGGTCGATAAAGGATCGATATCAACCAAAAGGTGAACCCCTTTAGGCTGGGGTGTTTCTTGTAGCTTAAGGAGCGCTTGTGAAGCGGCTAGCACAGGCTTCCCTTTAATGAGAAATTGGAATCGATACCTGTCTTGAATTTTGGCGATCCCAGATGGAACTATAGGTGTAATGACAAAATTTTCAGGTAAAAGATGAATCAATTCCTCTTTTGCCTTTTTTGCTGATTCAAAGGCACTTTTTTCATCTTCTGCAGTGAATTGAACTTTAATGATGTTCATAAATGGCGGAAAATTGAAAAGGGCCCTTGATTCAATTTCATGTTGATAAAAAAGAGGATAATCCTCTTTTGAGGCCATCTGGATAATAGGATTTTCTTTCATCGAAGTTTGAATGACAACTTCTCCTGCTAATTCTCCACGTCCTGATCTGCCTCCAACTTGTGTGATCAATTGAAAGACTTGTTCAGTCGATCTAAAATCAGGGATATTTAAAGCGCTATCAGCGTTTAATATTCCAACTAATGTCACTTGAGGAAAATGAAGCCCCTTAGCAATCATTTGGGTGCCAATTAAAATATCGGCTTTCCCCGATTTAAATTGCTTGAAATAATCTTCGTGGCTTCCTTTTTTTCTTGTTGTATCAGCATCCATCCTAAGTGTTCTAACGTTTTTGAAGATAGCGTGAATTGCTCTTTCAACATGTTCTGTACCAGGTCCTTGAAATTTGAAAGTGTCAGGTTTATGACACTTTTCACAATTCTCAGGAACTGGTTTTAATTCATATCCGCAAAGATGACATAGTAACATAGCAGCAGATTTGTGATAGGTGAGAGATTGATCGCAATGAGGGCACTTAACGGTATATCCGCAACAATTGCAGGAAAGTGTCCTGTAATAACCTCTACGGTTTAAAAACAGGATTGTTTGTTCTCCCAGTTTAAGCCTTTTTTCAATCTTTGAAAGCAATAGATCTGAAAAATAAGTTCCAGGTCTTTTTTCTCTCTCAAGTTGCATATCGACGATTGTAACTTCAGGCAGCTTTTGCGCTTCTGCACGTTTTGTCAAAACATGAAGGCGATACTTGTTGTTTATAGCATTATGAAAAGTCTCTAAAGCTGGTGTCGCACTACCTAAAACTACAGTTGCATGATTCATTTTAGCTCTTACAATCGCAATATCGCGTGCATGATAGCAAGGCTGCTCTTCAGACTGTTTGAAAGAGCCTTCTTGCTCTTCATCAACGATGATTAAGCCTAAATTTTGAACAGGTGAAAAGATAGCAGATCTTGCACCGACGATAATTTTGATTTTACCTTGATGAATAGCTTTCCAGGCATCCATCCTTTCTCCATCGGAAAGTTGATAATGCAAAACAGCCATCCGCTCTTGGAAACGACATTTCAATCGCTCTATTGTCTGTGAAGTAAGTGCCACTTCAGGGACTAGTAGAATAACACCTTTATCTCGATCTAAAGCATGCCTGATCGCTTGTAAGTAAATTTCAGTTTTTCCACTTCCAGTAACACCAAAGATCAGATGAGTTTCAAATCGATTGTGATCTAAACTATCTATAATTGAATCGTAGCTTTTCTTTTGTTCTTCATTCAGCTTTTTAGGTGATACGAGAAAAAATTCTTCATTTAGGAGTAAAGAGCGATCGATAGTTTTTGTTTCAATTATTAAAACTTTTTCTTTTACAAGTGTGTTAATAGGGCTTTGAGAAGTTTTCGCTTCTTTAATCAAATCAGATAAATACATCCCTTCAGGATGATCAATCATAAAATCTAAAATTTTAGCTTGAGCGCTTTTTTTAGCGCGTAAATGAGCGGTGAGTTCAATTAACTTTGGTCTTGTTAAAAGCGATTTTACAAATTGTTGAACTTTTCCTTGTGGCTCTTTTCTCACTGATGATGGAAGAATAGCAGACATCACCTTACGCATCGGTGTTGCATAATAGCGAGACATCCATTCCGCTAATTTAAATAAATCTTCTGGTATTGCCTTATTTTCGAGTAAAACTTCTAAAATCGGTTGAACTTGCTCAAAAGCAGATTTGTTTCGAACAAATAATACTGTTCCTTTTAATTTATCTTGCCTTAATGGAACTAAAACTCGGCTTCCAGGTTGTATAGAATCTTCCAATTCTACAGGGATGCCGTAATCTAAAGGCTTATTTAGCCTTTCATCTAAAACGATGGTCGCAAATTTCTTGTAGATCATGAATTTTTAAAGTAAGCCATTAAATGATTCCAAAGAGATCTTTTCAAAAGTGGGTCTTTGAGATAATAATCTAAATCGGAAAGAACAAAAAGATCTTTTGTCGCTAATCGTTTTAATGCATGTCCAGGAATTTCTAAATAATGACTCAAAAGCTTAGGACGATGCCATAGAATCTGATTGGAAAAGATGAAAAGCTTGATTTTTTTTTCTTTTAAAATTTCTTCTAAATTTTCCTTCTCTTCGATTTCTTCAATCGATAGCAGCCCGCACGAAACAAATCTTTTTTCGATCGCTTTAGATAAAGCTTGCAAGAGAGGAAGGCCTCGTTTGTGTGTTTTTTCATAAAGAATCAAACATTCAGGATAATGAGATTTATTTTCATAGAGTTTGGCTAAAATTTTTGCTTCTCGATCGTTAGGTAATTGATCCAAGATTTTTAAATCTTTCGCAACAATTTTGAGGATCGATCTAATATCTTGAAAAGAGTCGATTGTTTTTGATTCCTCATTTTCAATAGATTGCTCAATTTTAGGGGGTTCTTTTTTGGTTTTTTCTAAATTTAAAGTTTTAGAAAATATAGATTGCTGAGGAGCTTTGCGAATCGGCTTAAATGGAAGATTGTCGATCTCGATCGGTTGTTCAATCCAAGCGGCTTTAGGTTCAGGGACTATCTCATGAATCTCTTTAGGGGAACGCTTAACCGATAAAACAAGCTCATCTTCATCTAAATCACTGATAGCTTGCTTTAGTCGATCAAAAATACTCATGATGTAAATAAACCTTCTAAATAAGCTTCAACGTCAAACGGGATCATGTCGTCAACTTTTTCCCCTGTTCCTACATAAAAAACAGGAATTTGGAATTTTTTTACAATTGATAAAATGATCCCCCCCTTAGCAGTGCCGTCTAATTTAGTTAAGATCACACCAGTGATAGGGGAGTAGTGATGAAAAGTTTTAATTTGATCGATGGCTGTTTGACCAGTAGTAGCATCAATGACAAGATAAGTGGCATGTGGGGCTTTAGGGTCCACTTTTTTGGCTGTTTTATAAATTTTTTCAAGCTCTGACATCAGATGAGTTTTTGATTCCAATCTCCCTGCTGTATCGATAATAGCAATATCGAATTGACTATTTTTAGCTTTGCTGACTGTATCGAAAACAACACTTGCCGGATCACCATTGGCTTTTCCTTTTACGATGTCGATCCCAATTCGTTCCGCCCAAATAGTCAGTTGCTCGATCGCAGCAGCTCTAAATGTGTCTGCTGCTCCTAATAAAACTTTTTTCTTTTGATCTATAAAAATCTTTGAAAGTTTGGCACAAGATGTTGTTTTCCCGGAGCCATTTACTCCACAGACTAAAATAATATAAGGAACTTCTGAAATTTTAGGAGGATCATATGAAATCGTGTTTAAAATTTCTCTACAAGCTACTTTTATGCAATTGATATAATCTTGCGGTGATGCTTTTGGATTTTCGATGTGGTAGCCTTTTAAACGCTCAATTAATACCTCTACCGTGTCTGATCCTAAATCTGCTTCATAGAGCGTTTGTTCGATTTCATCCAAAAGAGATTGATCAAACGGTCTTACAAATAGGCTTTTTAAAGTCAAAGCCAGCTTTGAAGAGGTTTTTAAAAGAGCAGATTTAATTTTTTGAAATGTAGATTTTAAAGTCGTCAGCATAAGGATTTTTAGTTGATGGATAATAGTAATCTATCACATATAAGAATTTGAAAGAAACCACCAAAAAATTATGAATATTCACGAATATCAAGCTAAAGAAATCCTTAGGGAATACCAAATTCCTGTTCCACGTTTTAAAGTTGTCCGTTCCGTTACAGAGGTAAGTGAAGCTCTGTCTGAGCTTAATATCTCTCAAGCTGTCGTTAAAATACAAGTACATGCCGGAGGCCGGGGAAAAGCCGGTGGTGTAAAAGTAGGGAAGTCTAAAGATGAGATTTCTCTATTAGTTGATAAAATGTTGGGGCTTAAGCTCGTCAACGAACAAACTGGCTCTAAAGGTGTCATCGCTCATGAAGTGATGCTATCTGAATTAGTTGAAATTGAAAAAGAGTACTACTTGGGCTGTGTAATCAACCGGGAAAGTGCCGTTGCAACTTTGATTGCTTCCCCTGAAGGTGGTATGGAGATCGAAGAGGTTGCTAAAAAAAGCCCTCATAAAATTTTAACTTTGCCAATCGATATCACACAGGGATTGAGGGGGTATCATCTTGTGCAACTCGCTAAATTCATGGGATGGACTAAAGAACAGGCTCAATCTGGGATGAAAATCGCTAAAGCACTTGCTCAGGCTTTTGTCGATTACGATGCATCTCTTTTAGAAATCAATCCTTTTGTCCTAACAAAAAAGGGAGAATTTACAGCTCTTGATGCAAAATTGTCAGTAGATGATAACGCTTTATTTAGACAAAAAAAAATAGAAAGTTATTTTGATCCGACCCAAGTGTCGGAATCAGAACGTACGGCTAAAGAACATGATTTAGCTTATATAGCTTTAGAAGGCAATATAGGATGTATGGTCAATGGAGCAGGCCTTGCTATGGCAACGATGGATATCATCCATCATTTTGGAGGGAAGCCTGCTAATTTCTTGGATGTAGGTGGTGGAGCAACAAAAGAGAAAGTCGCTCAAGGTTTTAAAATTATCCTAAGCGATCCCCATGTAAAAGCGATTCTTGTGAATATCTTTGGCGGGATTATGAATTGCGCTACCATAGCAGAAGGGATTATTCATGCAGTCAAAGAAGTGGGCATTCAAGTTCCATTAATTGTGCGATTAGAAGGAACTAATGTCAGTGAAGGAAAAAGAATCTTAAGCGAATCTAAACTAAAAATTATCGCGGCTGAAGATTTAAAAGATGCAGCCAAAAAAGCAACAGCTGCACTAAAAGGATGAACTATGGCGATTTTGATTAATAAACATACAAAAATCATCACCCAAGGAATTTCAGGAAAGTCAGGTTTATTTCATACAGAAGAAGGAATAAAATATGGATCGAAATTTGTAGGTGGTGTGACCCCTTTTAAAGGGGGAACTGAAATTTTAGGATTGCCTGTTTTCGATACTGTTTTAGAAGCAAAAAAAAAGGTGAATCCCGATGCTACGCTCATCTTTGTTCCGGCACCTTTTGCAGCTGATGCCATATTAGAAGCTGAAGATGCTAAAATCCCTTTGATCGTTTGCATCACTGAAGGAATACCTGTTAAAGATATGTTAGAAGTTTCTAAGGTCTTAAAACAATCTAAAACTTCAAGGTTGATCGGGCCTAATTGCCCGGGAATTATCACAGCAGGAGAATGTAAAATAGGGATTATGCCCGGGTATATCCATCAGCGTGGAAAAATAGGGATAGTTTCCAAATCGGGCACTTTAACTTACGAAGCTGTTTGGCAAACGTCTCAATTGGGCCTTGGACAAACAACTTGTGTGGGAATTGGAGGAGATCCATTGAATGGAACTAATTTTATCGATGTTTTAGAGCTCTTCGAAAAAGATCCTGAGACTAAAGGGATCATGATGATTGGTGAAATTGGGGGACATGCAGAAGAAGATGCAGCAGAGTGGATACGATCGAAATGTTCTAAACCCGTAGCTGCCTTCGTAGCTGGTTCAACAGCTCCTAAAGGAAGAAGAATGGGCCATGCAGGAGCAATCGTCTCTCATGGAGAGGGTACAGCACAATCTAAAATTGAAGCGCTTAAAAAAGCAGGCGTAATTGTTGCAACGACCCCTGCGGAAATGGGATTAGCGATGCAGTCTGCTATCACAAAAGGTTAATATGACAAAACAGATTCATTTTCGCTTATCTCCGCTATTTTTTGTGACAGCATTTTTAATCGGATTTTTAGGTACTGGGAATTTAACTCAAAGTTTTATTTGGGTAGCTGCCATCTTCATTTCAATTTTGATTCATGAATTAGGACATGCACTAAGCGCTTTGGTTTTTGACAGATCATCAATAGTGCAGTTTACTGCCTTCGGGGGCGTTACAATCCCTTTGGGTAAAAAGCTAAACCTTCTTCCTGAATTTATCATGGTATTAATGGGCCCCCTTTTTGGATTCGCTCTTTTTGTTTTATCGAGTTATATCGGCATAAAAGTTGGTGATGTCAGCCCGAATTTTACAACTTTCATCGACGCCATGAAGTTTATCAACTTGTTTTGGACAATTATCAATTTAATTCCAATTTTGCCTCTTGACGGTGGTCAACTTTTGAGGATCATTCTCGAAGCTGTTTTTGGAATCAATGGTAGAAAGTATTGTTGCATTTTTGGAGGAATCGTCGCATTGGGCTTGGCCTTAGTAGCTATTTTATTCAAGTTGATTATTTTAAGTATTTTCTTTTTCTTTTTTGCATTTCAAAACTTTGAATTGTTTAAACAACTTAAAAATGTATCTGACCAAGATGAAGACGAACCTTTAAAAGATGAGTTGAAAGAGGCGATGATGTTAGCTAAAAAACATGATCAGAATGCTTTGGAAAAATTGGAAGAAGTGAGATCTCATGCCGGCAAGGGGCTTGTTTTTATCATCGCTTCTCAAGAACTTGCTGAAACCTATATTCAAGCTAACGATTTCCAAAAAGCTTTTGATGTATTGAAACCCATCGAAGAAAAATTAATGGATTCTGGCAAGTTGCTTTTACAACATGCGGCTTTTGAAATAAAAGATGACGAAGTTGTACTTTCTATAGCAGGAAATATGATGGTATCTTCTCCTGATTCTGAGGCTATTTTAAGAGCTTTGGCTGCTGCAGCGCGGAAAAAAGATTTAGAAGCGGCTCTTGGGTGGTTGCAAACAGCTAAAGATTTCGGATGTAAAAATTTAAAAGAGTATTTAGATCAGCCCTATTTTGATGCGATCAAACAAGAGAAAACATTCTTAGATGCAATTAAAAATATATGAATGGTGGACGTGATGCAATCGCCTGACTTTAGTCCTTGAAGTTACCCACATTCCATTCCGAAGCGTCTGCTAAATTGGGTCTCCATCAGATTTCCGCCCAATAAACCCGCCTAAACGGTAAGCGGTAAGTGAGCCCATATTTTTTAAAAGGGATTTATTTTTTAAGATAAATTTCTCAATACAAAATATGGGGTTT
>JACCDV010704149.1_pt1 | contig 18039 bp, 18 predicted proteins | sample 7446131 | NCBI WGS metagenome assembly JACCDV01 (sample SAMN15323448, study PRJNA562643) | freshwater metagenome | isolation source: river surface water | place: USA:Blue River Watershed | collected 2017-08-17 | reverse complement strand
AGAATAGCTTCTCTTGCGAAGCAACATCGCATCCATGTGCTCACGTATTATGAGACATCCTCGTCTCCCGCTACCTACACTACAAAAGCGCTTTTCAGCGCTACCGCTTATGCCGGCAAAATCCGTAAGGTGGTTGTACATGATGGACATGAAGGTCCGCGTGAAATCGGTGTTTCAGATGATTTCTTCAATTGGCTTACCGATCCGGTACAGAATGGAGGCGGTGCGTTGATGGATTTCGGCTGCTATGGCGCTAATCTCATGACCTTGCTGATGAAAGGTCAGCAACCACTCAGTGTTACTGCAGTAACCAGGCAATTCAAACCCCATATTTATCCCAAGGTTGATGATGAAGCCACCATCGTAGTGAACTACCCGGATGCACAATGCATCATTCAAGCTTCCTGGAATTGGCCCTTTGCACGGAAGGATATGGAAGTGTATGGTGAACGCGGATATGTTATTACGCGCAACAACAACGAGATGAAGGCAAAGGGGGCTAAGGGACCAGAAGTAAGCTATGTGCTGAAACCGGAAGAAACAGGTACCTATACCAGTCCGTTTACCTATTTCGCCGATGTCATCAGGGGAAGGATTCAGGTTCCGGCCTACGGACCTTATTCACTCGAAAACAATTTGATGGTGGTTAAGATCTTGGATGCAGCGAGACAGTCGGCGCTGACGGGGAAAACAGTTTATTTCAAGTGAGGCAGCTTTATTTAAAATAATCATCCCATGCGTTATCATTTGTTGACTTTATTGCTTTTGTTTGTTTTGAACGGATTGGCCCAGGAAGATCAGCGAACACGTTATTTTCCGGTACTGGAGGAGAAGCCAGCTGTTGTTCCCGATAAGAAAAAAATCTGGGTTTTCATCATGGCAGGGCAATCGAACATGGCAGGTCGTGGTCAGGTTGAACCGCAGGATACCGTTACCCATCCCCGGATATTGGCCCTGAACAGGAGCGGCGAAGCGGTGCTTGCCAAAGAGCCTTTGAACCTGCATGAACCGTCGATGGTTGGTCTGGATTGTGGGTTGTCTTTTGCCAAAGCAATGCTTGAATTTTGTCCGCCAGATGTTTCCATCCTGCTCGTCCATACTGCTGTTGGTGGCAGTTCCATCCGGAAATGGATTGATGATTCAGTGCACAGGGATGTGCCACTGTTCAGCAATTTCCAAAAAAGATTAGGCGAGGCTAAAAAATTGGGGACAATCAAAGGAATCCTGTGGCACCAGGGTGAAGCTGATGCCAATGCCAAAGGTCTGCCAGTGTACCAAAGCAACTTGGAACAGCTGTTCAGGATGATGCGCAAGGAGGTCGGACAACGGAAACTGCCTATCGTAATGGGTGAGTTGGGCTATTTTTCAAAAACCGTTCATGAACAGTTTATGCAGCTGAATGCTGTTCTCCATGAATATGCCCAATCAGATTCCAGAACTGCTGTTGTCAGCACGAAGGAACTGGAACATAAAGGGGACAACCTGCATTTCAATACTGAGGGACAGCGTGAGCTCGGCAGGAGGTATGCCCAGACTTTTGCCCGATATTTTTGATTGGGTTTGTGCCCTATCAATTGCTTTCCACAAACTGTTTGAAGCTGTTCATGATGGCTTGCCATCCTGCTTGTTGCATTTCAGGGGAGTGTTGGTTCTCCGCTTCGAAAGTTTCGGTAACGCTGGTGATGCCATCCTCCTCATTGAAGCTGACACCCACCTGACGGCCATCTTCCATTACGTATTCAATGTATTCCAATTCGTCTACTGTTGTATAGGTTCCTTTGAGGTCAAATCCTGCACTCCCGTCTTTAGCGGCCATGTGGTAGCGGAATTGCCCGCCTTCCCGAACATCGTTTTCAGCTTCAGTGGTATGCCAGTCGGCAGAAGCCTGGTTCCATTGCATGATGGCCTCGGGGCTGGTCCATGCTTTCCATACTTTTTTCAGGGATGCATTGATATCAGCAGCAACAGTTATCCTTTGGGGTCTTACAGCCATGTCAATTGTTTTATCCTCTTGCCGAGCAAGAAGGTTCGTGATGGACGGCAAAGTTAACCGAGTTGGCGATAAAACAATATTGATTTGCGGATTTATGTAAAGTCTTTGCTTTTTCCAACATTTCCGGTTCTTTTACCGTGACTTGTGGTTTTAAAATCACTTCAGTAAATCTGCCACTGCCATTGGTTGCTTCCTGCATGGTTCCCGTTGGGTTGTCTGTATAGTCGGTTACCACTATGCCGTTTTCTGCGCAAAGGTGAAGGTACCACAACATGTGACAGGATGCCAATGAAGCCAGTAAAAGTTCCTCTGGATTATACTTGTTGGAATCACCCTGGAAAACAGGATCTGATGATCCCGGGATGGGCGGTTTTCCGTTGATGGAAATGGTATGGCTGCGTTCATATTGGGTATAGCCGCTGGTTCCTTCTCCGGTATTGCCGGTCCATTGCAGGTGCAGTTGGTATTGGTGCAGATTTTTCATGGTAAACATCAGAATGTGATGGTGAATTTACCCAAAAAATCAATCCCTTGCAGGCATTCTTATGACGGCAACAACAGCAGAAAGAATGGTGATGCCACCAATGGTGATGATGGCACCCGATATGCCTATCCAATCAGCCACCAACCCGGAGAGGATGGCACCAAAAGCATAGCCTGCATCGCGCCAGAGACGGAAGGTGCCAATGATTTCGGCACGTTGCCAGGCAGGCGATGCTTTGGCAATGCCTGCCAGAAATGTGGGATAGACCAGCGCAGTTCCCAAACCCAGCACAATAGCGAGAAAGGCAATAAGCGAAAAGTTATTCAAGAAAGGAAGGCCGATGATAGCCAACCCTTGTAAAAGCATACCCCAAAAAATGAGCTTGCGGGTGGAAAACAGGTCGGCCAGCTTTCCGGTGAAGAGTTGCGACAATCCCCATACCGCAAGGTATTTGGCTGTGAGGGTGCTGATATCCATGGTGTCATAATGCGCCTGCATCAGCAGGATCGGAAACAGTCCCCATATCATGCCATCATTGAGGTTGTTGACAAGTCCAGCCTGGGTAATTGAACTCAATGTTTTGTTCCGGAAACTCGTATCCATGAATACATGCCGGAAATCAGCTTTGGTGTCAACCGCTTTTTCTGCTGCCACAAATTTCCTGGTGTCTTTTACAAACAGTACAGTGATGAGCAATCCGGTGATGGCAATCACCAACCCCAGGTAATAGGTATAGGGATCAATTCCGTATCTGGCAGCAATGAAGCCCGTGAGCCAAGCAACTATACCCACCGATAGATAGCCGGCAAATTCATTGAGACCCATGGCCAGTCCCCGGTCTTTTTCCCCCACCAGGTCTATTTTCATCACTACCGTGCTGCTCCAGGTCAATCCCTGGTGGATGCCCAGCAGTATGTTGACCATAATCACCCAATGCCAAGCAGTAGCCTGCATCAGCAGCAGCGGAACTGGTATGGCCAGTATCCATCCCGCAATCAACAGGTTTTTTCTGCCGAAACGGTTGGCCAGCCTTCCGGTAATGTAGTTGGTGATGGCTTTTGAAAAGCCAAAGGCAATGATGAAAGTGAGCAATGCACTGTTGGAGGTAATCCCGAATTTTTCAGCGGCATAGGTGGGAAAGATGCTCCTTTCCGTGCCAATCATGCCGCCAACAAAAGCATTGGCAATCACCAGGATGGTGAATTGTTTCCAGTTTTTTCTCAATCCGGTTGTTGCTGTCATCCAATTTAAAGATTTTCAGCTGCAAATTGCTTTGCATAAGCTTTGATCATGTCACGGGTGGTTGCAAAGGCAGTTTTCACTTCCTCTTCTGTACCCTGAACATGAGCAGGATCAGGGAAAGCGTGATGCAGGTGGATGGCCTTTCCCGGCCAATACGGACAATTTTCCCGGGCATTGTCGCATACGGTGATGACATAATCGAAATCAATGTCTTTATACTCTGCCATGGCATTCGAAGTATGTCCCGAGATGTCTATACCATCTTCGAGCATGGTGGCAATGGCTCCGGGATTGACGCCTGTGGAGTGGACGCCTGCGCTATAAATTTTGGCTTTACCGCCTGCAAAGAGGCGGAAATAACCTTCTGCCATCTGGCTGCGGCAGCTGTTGGCGGTGCAGAGGATCAATATTTTTTTCATCGTTTCAGGGTTTAGCAGCAACCGCCACCGGGCGTACAGCTGTTTTGGGTAATTGGTTTTTGTGCGTAAACGGTAAGGCTGAAGATGCCAGTGCTGCCTGACTTGAAGGCGTCTGTCTCAGCAGCACTGAGGTAATTGGACAGGATATCATCGGGGATGACAATGGGTTTCTCTTTTTGGATGCTGATATTTTGGAATCCGGTTGCGTTAATCAATTCAAGGTAGACCTCCTTTTGAATGGCACCGGCTACGCATCCTGCATACATTTCAGCATCTTTACGCAATCCGTCTGGAAGGGCGCCAACCAGCACCACATCTGAAATGCTGAAATGGCCGCCGGGTTTCAGTACCCTGTATATTTCACTGAAAACACCATGCTTATTGGGCACCAGGTTGAGCACACAGTTGCTCACAATCACGTCGGCACTGTTCGCTGTAACAGGCATGTGTTCAATATCGCCCTGCCTGAATTCCACATTGTTGAAACCCCTCGCTTCTGCATTGGCCCTCGCTTTTTCAATCATGGCTGGGGTAAAATCTATGCCAATCACTTTACCGGTTTCGCCAGTCTCATGTCTTGCGATAAAGCAGTCGTTTCCTGCTCCACTGCCGAGATCAATGACCACATCACCTGGCTTGATCCTTGCAAATTGTGTGGGCAATCCGCAGCCCAGTCCCAGGTCAGCATCCGCATTGTATCCAGCCAGGCTGGTATAGTCGTCTGACATGATATTGTAAATTTCAGTAGAGCATCCGCCTGCGCCACAGCATGATGACATATTGGTATCCTTGTCTTGCAGTGCAATCTCGCTGTATTTCTGTCTGACGATTGCTTTGAGTTGTTCTTCGGTTTGCATATTATTTTGTTTTTTCTGTTTCAACAACATGGTTTTGCAGGACTGTTGAATCCTGCGAAGAGGTCGGCCAACAGCTGTTTTGCCTTTTCCCATTCCTCCTCATCAATACAATAACAGACAGCCGTTCCATCGATTTGACCCTTGATGAGTCCAGCTTGTTTCAGCTCTTTCAGGTGTTGGGATACGGTGGATTGCGCGATGGGCAGGTCTTCAACGATGTCGCCGCAAATGCATGTTTTCTTTTGCAGCAGCAATTGTAAGATGGCAATCCTTGCCGGATGCGACAAAGCCTTGCCGTATCGGGCAAGGTCCATTTGCGTGGTAACATAGTCAGAAGTTTTGGAAGCACCCATATTAATCGCAATATTACGATTAATATACCAATTAACCCAAACATACCCCCTGATTCGATCCAGACTACTTGAAATTCGTTTACATTTATCCCATGAGTTCCAATTTGCAAGTTAAACTGGTTACCACTCCAGAAGAGGTTATTGCCATCAAGGCATTGCAAAACCTCAACCTACGGGTCAATATCTCCCAAGAAGAGGCGGCATCAGAAGGTTTTCTGACAGCATCCTATACCATGGAGTATCTGGAAGCCATGAATGCCGATGCACCCAGCGTCATTGCCAAGGCGGGTGATGAAGTGGTTGGTTATGCGATGGTGACCACCAAGGCATTGCGAGACGGCCATGAACTCATGGCGGATCTGTTCAACACCATCGACCGTACACCTTGCAAGGACTGTCTGCTCGGAGAGGTGGATTATGTGGTGGTTGGTCAGCTTTGTGTAGCCAAGGCATTCCGTGGGATGGGCTTGGTGCAGCGGATGTACAACCATTTCAGGGACTGCTATGCAGGCCGGTATGCATACCTGGTAACAGATGTAGCCCAGGCCAATGCCCGTTCCCTCAAAGCCCATCAGAAAACGGGTTTTCAGGTGATTGACACCCTTACTTATGGCGGTATCGGCTGGGATATTGTGTTGTGGGACTGGCGCGCAAAGCACTAGTCCAATGATCTGTTCAGGAAATGTACCAGTGGTTTCATGGCTTTGAAATGGTCAACCACCAAGTTTACCAAATTTGAATCGGCAAGTGCCACATCCGGTAAGGGAGCTGTTACCACAAAGCTCTTGAGTTTAAGGTATTCTATAGCAGGATTGTCTGCCTCATAACCCTGCGGCGGTCTTGACAGTCGTGCTTCCTGGCTGAGCGCGCCAAAGTATTTTTTCATGGATTTCTCCTGCATGATGCTGTTGAATTCATCCAGGTTATAATCAATTTCACTGCGGATATTTTTCAGTACAGGACCTTGGGGCATCCAATAACCTCCACCGATGAAGCAGGCTCCGGGTTCCAGGTGAAAATAATATCCTGCACATTCAACGGCCTTACCACCCTTGCTGTAGAAGGAACCCATATTGGTTTTGTAGGGGTCTTTGTTTTTGCTGAACCGAACATCACGGTTGATCCTGAAGACACATTTTTTAGGTTCCAGGTCTTCAAGGGTTGGGTCAATCCCTTTCAGTTTACCCAACACTGCTGTTACAAACTGCAGATAATCCTGTTTCGCAGCTTCATAGTTTTTGCGGTGAAGCTCAAACCAATCCTTGTTGTTGTTTTCCTTGAGTTCCTTGAGAAAATTGATAGTGGAGGAGGTGAGCATGATGCAAAGGTAACATTCTGCAAAGGAACCCAAACGGAGTCAGGTGCAGTTATTAGCAAATTGCAGCATCTCAGAACTTATTCAAACTCCAGTTCATTGGTAAAGGAGTCCCAGTCAAGCTGACCATTGATGGTAATGGTAACCGTTGATGATGTTGTGGGGGTGTTGGGGTGGCAGCAATAGTGCATAGTTAAATATTGAATTAATTTAACAATGCCCCGCATGAATGGTTCGCATCAATTCAATAAAATTGCATTTTTTTTGAAAATATCCAAAATCATTCTCTTTTTTCCACCATACCCTAGATCGCCTAATCATCCCTTCCGCCATGGTGCCGATATAGAAAGGGGTTTATTGGAGATTTAAACCAGCTTCATGGCAATAGGATCCCAATTGATGGGTTTTTCCAAGGCTGCGCTGAGGTTGCAGGCTATGGAAGGAGCCGCTGCACGGAGTCCGAAGGAAGCATCTTCCACGATGGCTGATCCTGTGCGCACGGCATTGAAGAATACCGTCAGGTGATCGAGTCTGTCGTCATATCCCTTGGGTGGTGCAAAGGTCATTTCCTTGCCAATATCGTATCCGCCGAGGTCTTCACCATAAGTGGCTGTGTACCATTTTTTGAACTCTTCCTTTCCTTTGGCAGAAAAGCTTTCATAGGAATCGTATCCTCCGTAACCCGGAGCAGCCTTGCGTTTCAGGGTGCGGTAAGTGAATTCATTCCAACCGATATCGATAACTCCTTCCGTGCCCACCAGTTTGATGCCGAAGCCACCTTTGCCTTCACCATCGGTGAGGTTGACGCGGGTGGAGACCTGGAATGCCTTGTGCTGCTGGGTTTCCGGATAGTTCATCAATGCATTCACCACATCATAAGCATCCCTTCCGTCTTTCCACATTTTGAGATCGCCCAAACTGAAAATTTTGTTGGGCCCCATCGATCCTGTAATGACGTGGATGCCGGTGAGGAGGTGCACGATGAGGTCGCCTGCCGCACCGGTACCATAGTCTTTATAGTTCCGCCACCTGAAAAACCGGATGGGGTCGAAGGGAACTTTGGGAGCATCACCCAGGAAACGGTCGAAATCAATGGTTTCCGGAGAGGCATCACGCGGAATGCTGTATTGCCAGGCGCCGCGGGAGTCTGTACGGTCGCAGAACGCCTGTATGAAAGTGAGTTCTCCAATCGTGCCGGCCTTCACCAGTTTCTGTGCTTCCAGGATGGCTACTGAGCTGGCACGCTGGCTGCCCACCTGGAATACTTTACCGGATTTTTTCTGGGCGTTGATGATGGCATGGCCCTGCTCAATTTTTTGTACCATCGGTTTTTCGCAGTACACATGTTTACCGGCTGTCAGGGCATCCACTGCCATCCGTTGGTGCCAGTGGTCTGGCGTGCAGATCAGCACTGCATCAATATCTTTTCTATTCAGCAACTCGCGGTAATCGCGCGTGGTGAAAAGCTGGTTGCCATATTTTTCTTTGGCTGCGTCTATGCGGCCGGTATAGAGATCGCAAACGGCCACGAGTTCTACACCCGGAACTTTCAGCGCAGCGTCAGTATCGAAATGTCCTATGATGCCGGCCCCAATGAGTCCTATCCTGACTTTATCATTCGCACTTACCCTAACTGACGAGTGCAGGATTTTGGTATCTGCATAAGCGTTGCCCCTGGCTGCCTGTCCCACTGCCAATGCGGCTACGGAGGCGCCCATATTTTTGATGAAGTGTCTGCGATTTTTTTCCATGGGTCTAATTTACCTCCATTTGCGCGAATCTTTGCATTAATTTCATTCCACATTTGAAGGGGTATGGAACATGTATTGGACAATCCGATCTGGCATGCACTCAGCACCAGACAGACTCAGCTGAACATTGGCAGTGAGCGGGTAAAATTTTTTGATGAGTCGGTTTCTCCTTTCGTTACCATGGATGCCTGGGACGAGGCAGACTTGCGGGAAATGGAAGATATCCTTCCGGAAGACCGCAGCTTTTATGTACTTATACCCCGCAAGGTATCCATACCGGATTCTTTTGAGCAGTTGTATACCACACCCATTTACCAGATGGTTTGTCAGGCATTCCAACCACAATTCCTCTCAGAACAAGTTGTATTGGAAATGGGTGATGCGGATGTAGAAGAAATGATAGCCTTGACAGCACTCACCAGACCTGGTCCGTTTGGCTCCGGAACGATGTCGTTCGGCCGCTATATCGGTATCCGGGAGGGAGAAAGGTTGGCTGCCATGGCCGGAGAGCGGATGAAAGTGGAGGGGCATACGGAAGTGAGCGCCGTATGCACACACCCCGATTTTTTGGGCAAAGGATATGCATCACACCTCATGAGTATCCTCTGTGCAGCCATCATCGAACGGGGTGAAACTCCTTTTCTCCATGTGCGCGCAGATAATCCCCGTGCCATCAGGGCTTACGAACGGCTGGGTTTCAGCATCAGCAGGGATGTGTTTTTTGCCATCATCAAAAGGAAGATTGGGTGTTGAACCCCTAAATGGTTTATGTGGACAACGCTTGGACAAATCGTTCGCATAAAGCCAATAAAATGGCTGACTTTTACGCCCAGAGGGAATGTCCAATTCAGATCATCATATTTCCAATCAGCCAATGCGTCCACATTTATGGATGCCAACATTGTTTTTTATACTGTTCTCTTCAGTACAGGCCCAATCCAGATCAGACCAGCTTTGGGAGGGCAGGATTATGGAAACAGGCGGAGCCTATGCATTCAGCATGAAGTTCACCTCCATGGAAAGTGGTGTCATCAGGGGATTAGCCACGAGTACCAATGCATCTTTTTTTTGTGAAACGGCGTTCTCTGGTGTTATCAAAGACAGTGTGCTTTTTTTAAATGAAGATGGTGTAACCAAAACCAATTTTCCTTCCAGGAACAATATCTGTCTGTTGGCGATGAGGATGGAAGTGAAAAAAAATCAGATGACAGGCACCTTCACCTCGAGTACCCTCTCGCCCGCCAGCCCATGCGGCAGTGGAAAGGCAATCTTGAAACTGGTGGGGAAGCAAACCGCTGGGGTTGAAAAAACTGTATTAGCCATGCCGCCATTGTCCACTGAAATCAAGGCTGGTTCAACAATTTTGTTGGATTCTGTTTTTGTGGATGACGAAGGCAATAGGATTGATGTGGTGATTGATGATGCACAGGTCAGGCTCCCGCCTCGGGAGGTTACATTGATAAACTCCTTGGAATTCAATGAGGATAGTGTGCGGATTGCAGTATACGACAATGGTATTGTGGATGGTGATGAAATTTCACTCTATGTCAACGGGGAAATTAAGTTCAATAGGGCTACACTTGGTGAAAAGCCCTTGATTCTGGATTTGAATAAGACGGATGTTTCGGAATTTGAAATCCGGTTTCATGCCAACAGTCTCGGTTCAATGCCCCCCAACACCGGTCTGATCATCATCACCGCAGGGTCTATAAGAAAGGAGTTGGATTTTTCTTCAGACTTCTCCAAGAGCTCCGTTTTGAAGATTAAGCTGAATGGTTGATTGCATTTTCTAGAGTTATACGTTTGATAAAAGCAGCCTGACTTATGCCATAATTCAATTTCTGTGAATATATCAGGCGGATTTACTTGCATTCCGTAAAACTGCTGTATATATTTGGGTGTTTCACCATGTCAATAGCACAAAAACATACGAAATTATCCATCAGCGTTTTGGGGTTTTGCCTCATATTCCTGGCCTCGGGAGGTTCGGCAAAAGCCTTGGCGCAGCCTGTTCCCAATGATGTTTGGGAAGGCAGGATTCTGGAAGCTGGTAGTTTCTATGAAATTTCCATTTCATTCAAGGAGGCCGGCAATGGCATTTACTCCGGCATTTCCATCAGCAGAAGCAAAAACCTGTATTGCCAGACATCCTTTGAAGGGGTCATGAAAAACGGTGTTATCTTGCTCACCCAAAAATCCATCCTCAAAACAAATTTTCCCTCCTCAGAACATATTTGCCTCTTGCAATTTTCCCTGAAGCAAAAGGAAGAGGCATTGGTGGGCACTTTCACCTCCAGCAGCAAGTCAACCACTACAGATTGCGGTACGGGTACTGTTCAATTGAAATTGAAAATTGCAGGCAAAGATATCGCTCCCGTAGTTGACCCATTGCCTATAGCAGCCGAAACCAAAGCTGTATCATCAACAGTTTCACCTCAGACACAAACGGCCGCTCCAGCAGTTTCCCGCAAGGCGGTTGTGGATACATTTTATCAAGTGGATGGAGAGCGGGTCAATGTGGTGATTGATGACACCGTTGTTGTAAAAAAGGACAGGGATATTTTCATCATCAATACCCTGGAGTTTATGGAAGACAGTGTGCATGTGGAGGTTTATGACAATGGCGTTGTTGACGGTGATGAGATAACCCTCTATGTTAACAAAGGTGTTTTGTTCAGAAATAAGGTGCTTTCTGATAAGCCATTGCAATTCGACCTCGATGGTAAAATTTTCAGTACCTATGATTTGCAATTCTATGCCAACAACCTGGGTACCATAGCACCCAACACGGGCTTAATCATCATCAGCACGGCAACAGAACGCAAGGAGGTGACTTTCGCGTCGGATTTCTCCAAAACATCCTCTTTGCGCGTGAAGATGAATGTGGTCAAATGACCCCCTTATTTTTCAAATTTGAAGGTGTAGCTGAACACCGGAACAAGGGGGGTAATGCCTTCATTGAGTCCGCCAATCCCCCAAATACCAAAGTCAAAAGAAGATTTTTTGTTGTTGTAGAGTCGCAGGCAGGGCCCACCAAAAACCACTCCGCTTGATGGAACCACCCAGAATTCCCCCATCAGGCTCAGGTTTTTCGATAATCTTTTGTTGCCCGCAATGCTGAAGATACCGGTGCTATTGGTTTCCGCATAAGGTCCGATTGTTTCTCCCGTAGGGGTGAAATCCAACATGTCTCCATCCCTCACCCAGCCCAAGCCTGCTCCAAAAGTGATGTTCGACTCTTTGGTTCCATAGGTGTAGGCGCCAAAGCCTATACCTAAACTCACCTGCGTTCCCCATCCCACAAATCCTGCCAATGCACCCACAGCGAGGGTGTTTTTTTCATCAATAGGGAAGGAGTACTTGGTAGTCAGGGCCAATGGTGTACCCACAATGGTGGTGGTGGCACCCAAAGAAAACCTGTCGGTTATTCCAATTTGTGCCTGAAAAGCGGCAAAGTAAACGGATTGGATATAGATTTCTCCCTTGTCCATGGGCAAGGCTGAGGGTGTGTAAAAATACCTGGAAGGATGTGGGTTGGGATAGATGACCTTGCCTTTGATGACATTGTCTTTGGTTGCTGCCTTGATGGATTTGACGGTATATGCGGGTATAGAAAGGAGTTTGTTGCTGTCGATCAGTCGGATGGTCACTTCACGTTGGTCTTCAGACACGAGATATCCCACAAAGTTCTCTCCTGAATTGGTGGTGAGCATGACCAAGGCCGAATCAGATGCTGGTTTAGGGTCGCTATTTTTTGATTCCTGTGCCTGTGCAGCAAACACGAACAGGCTGAGCAGGACGGTAAGCAGTTTTTTCATGGTTTAAAATTAATCATTTTGTAGGGGAGATGTTTCGCCGCTCATCCTTTCCCTGAACTTGTTGTACAGGAATGACGCAGCGAGCAGAATGATGCCAAGAATCACCAATACCACCGTTTTGGAAATCGAAGAAAGGCTGGAGAGGTCGTAGAACAGCACTTTGAGCAAGGTTGCGCCCAGCAGCAAGATGGCGCTGATGCGCAGGTGTCTTTTGTTTTGTAGGATGCCGATGCTAATGAGCACAAAAGCATACGCGGCAGCGATGATGCTCAGTCCGAGTTTGTATTGATTGGCATACCCCAGGATATCCATCCAGTGGATGAATTCATTGCACAAGAAACCCAACAGCAGTGTATTGAAACCGACCGCAAAGATCCGGGTACTATCCTTTTTTCCGGGGAGGACATCCATCCCCTTTTTCATCCCCCAAACCATTGCTCCTGTCAAAAGTGTCAAAGGGTAGCGGATACCCAATTTCAACCATGCTGGTCCGTCACCACCGGCGAGAAATGCTTCCCGGATTTCCCCCAGCCGGGTGAAACCGGTGGTCAGGTATACGGCTCCTATGCAGGCCGCAAAAGCATACAAAACCACCTGCAGCTTACCGTTCTTCAAATGGTTGCTGTTCAGGTATTGCCATACGATGATGTAGACTGACGCAAAAGCGATGAGTTTGATGTCGATAAATGCCTTTTCAAGGGTCCATGGCAGCATGGCTGATAAAGTTGGCCAGGAGTCCCTGATTTCAAGGTGAATACCCAGGTAAAGCAGGAAGAAAAATGCAATCCCGCTGACATCCCGCAAACCATTCCGTTGCGCGTAAACAGGCAGGCTGGAATCCGGTTCCAGTTGTCTGTACAGCCAGTACAATGCAGCAACAACCATCAGCGTTGTGAGGAAAGCCATGTTCAGGAAAGGGGTATGGTCTGTTTCATCATCCACCAGGTAATTGGATTGCCAATCGAGTGCAAGGCTTATCAGCGTCAGGAAAAGCAAGGCAGCAGCCAACTTCCTGTAATGTGGACTTCTTGTTTTGCGGAATACAGCCCCCAGTGACGCCGCTTCTGCAGCCCAGAAGATGGTGATGAAGCTGCCTTTCCAGGCAATGGGTACTAAGATGGTGAAGAAAGCGATGCTGAGGCCGATTAAAAAATGTTGAACTGATTCGTCATGCAGCTTCATGTTCTTCACCTGCGTACCTATCCACAAATGAATAAAGCTTACGCTAATGGTAAAAATGGACAGGTGGTGCCGGTTGACATCGAAGCGACCATCAGTGAGGAAAACATCCCAGAGTAACAAGTAACCAGCTGCAAAAAAGAGTATGGAGTTGAGCAGCAGTAGGGTGATTTCCGGCAGGTTGTACAGTTGTTTGTGTCGGATTTTGTAGGCCAGGAAGGTACCCAGAAAAAGTAAAAAATTCAGGGTGAGTAAGAGCATCAGCGGAATCCAATCGGTTTCTGTTGGCGAGGCGTTGGTCAGTGCCGCAATATGGATGATCCAGCTGAAGGCAAATCCCAATCTGTACACTGGTTTCCAGTCTTTGAAAACCGCCAAAACCAACAAGCCTGCATTCACCAGGGAGATGTATCCCATCAATATTGCTGATTCTCCGTCGCCCTTGCTCAACAGAAATGGAATGGCATAGGCGGCGACCTGCCCCAGCAAGGCAATCACCTGCCGGTTGTACTGCAAGGAAGACCAAACGGCTGCAACAGTAGTCAGCAGCATGATGCCGAATGCTGGCAATTGTGGTATCAGTCCGTATAGGCTATAAGCCATATAAGTGATGAAGTAAGCCGTACCTATCGCACCGCCGGTCATGACTGCACTGTAATCCGTAAACTTTTTCTTCAGTCGCCACCCTATTGCACCCAAGGCGATGGCAAAACCATAGCCGGCGAGGATGCGGACCAGTGGGGAGATAAGGTCTTTGTCGATGGCGTATTTGGCACCGATGAAGACACCCACCATCAGCACGAGGATACCGATTTTGTTGAAAATGTTGGTGCCGATGAGGTTCTCCAGTTTGGCTTGCTGGTCTTTCCGGTATTGTTCATATTCCCTGCTGAAAGGGGCAGGTTTGGGAGGGAGCGGTTGGGCTGGTGGTGTGGATTTTGTTACAGCTGGTGCTTCCGGAGCTGCCGGTTGGGGTTGAATGGGTTGTGAAGCGGGGGCAATGTGATGTCCTGCTTTCAGTTTCTCCAGTTCCTGCCGGATGCCGTTGAGTTCATTGAATTTCGCTCCCAGTAGCTGACTGAGTTGTTGCACCTGGGTTTCGAGTTCGTAAATACGTTGTTGGTTGGGGTCCATACGGATGGATTTGAGTATAATATACAAAAAAAATTGCGAATTCCAGTGAAAACCGGATTGTCGGCAGATAAGCGGGCACAATCAAGCAGGGCAAGGCATTTATCGGTAATTTTGCAAAGCACAAGAAAAGAAATGCAGGAAAAGCTCAAACAACTCTCCCGAACGCTGGATGGTCAATTGTATACCGACAAAACCATGCGGACCCTCTATGCCACGGATGCCTCTGCCTACAGGGAAATGCCGCTTGCCGTGGCAATTCCCCAGACCAAGGAAGACATCCGCCAACTGATCCGTTTCGCCCAGCAAAACAAGACATCCCTTATTCCGCGGACGGCAGGTACATCCTTGGCCGGACAGGTGGTGGGTAATGGTATAGTGGTTGATGTGTCGAAGCACTTCACCAGGATACTGGAGTTGAACAAAGAGGAAGGATGGGTGCGCGTGGAGCCCGGGGTTGTGCGGGATGAGCTCAACCTATTCCTCAAACCTCATGGGTTGTTTTTTGGTCCGGAGACCTCCACCGCCAACCGCGCCATGATTGGCGGGATGGTGGGCAACAATTCTTGCGGTTCCAATTCGGTGGTGTACAGAAGCACCCGGGAACATCTGCTGGAAGTGAAGGCCTTCCTCAGTGATGGTTCCGAAGTGGAGTTCAAGGAGCTCAGTTTGGATGCCTTTCATGCCAAGTGCGAGTTGAATACCCTCGAAGGAAATATCTACAAAACCGTCCGCTCGCTTTTGGGCAATTACGATAATCAGGAAGAGATCCGCAGGGAGTTCCCCAAAAAAAGTGTGGAACGCAGGAATACAGGGTATGCGGTGGACCTGCTCGTGGAGATGGCTCCCTTTACCGCCGGCGGACCTGATTTCAATTTCTGCTCTCTGATTGCAGGATCGGAAGGTACACTCGCCTTCATCACCGAAATCAAATTGCATGTCAATCCCGCTCCACCCAAAGAGACCGGATTGTTGTGTGTCCATTTCAACAGCATAGACGAATCCCTGCGGGCAAACCTCATCGGACTCCAATACAGGCCCAGTGCCAGTGAGCTCATCGACCATTATATTTTGGAGTGCACCAAGGGCAATATTGAACAGAGTAAAAACAGGTTTTTTGTGCAGGGCGATCCCGGTGCCATTCTGGTGATTGAATTCCAGCGAGAGACCCGTGAAGAGATCCTGGCCATTACCAACCAGGTGGAGGCAGCCATGCGGGCAGCAGGATTGGGATATCATTTCCCGGTGCTGTTTGGGGCCGATACCAAGAAGATCTGGACCTTGCGCAAAGCAGGATTGGGTTTGCTCAGCAACCTCCCCGGTGATGAGAAGGCCGTGCCGGTGATTGAGGATACTGCAGTGGATGTGGAAGACCTGCCCGCTTATATTGCTGAGTTTAATGAAATATTGAAGAAGCATGGATTGTATTCCGTGCATTATGCCCATGCAGGATCAGGGGAGTTGCATCTTCGCCCCATCATCAATTTAAAAACCGAAGAAGGCAACAGGTTGTTCCGGGTGATTGCGGAAGAGGTGGCCACTTTGGTGAAGAAATACAAGGGATCCCTCAGCGGCGAGCATGGTGATGGCCGTTTGCGTGGGGAATTCATCAAACAGATGGTGGGTGAAAAGAATTACCGGCTGCTGAAGGAAGTGAAGAACGTGTGGGATCCACAGCATATTTTCAATCCCAACAAGATTGTGGACACGCCGCCGATGGATACGATGTTGCGGTATGTGCCCGGACAATTTACGCCCGCGTTCAAAACCATTTTCCGGTTTCACCAGCAGGATATTTTGCAGCATGCAGAGCAATGCAATGGTTCAGGTGATTGCAGGAAGAGTCATCTTTCCGGCGGCACGATGTGCCCCAGTTATATGGCCACCCGCAATGAAAAAGATACTACGAGAGCCAGGGCCAATATTCTCCGGGAATTCCTGACCAACAGCGACAAGCAGAACCGCTATGACCACCAGGAAATCTATGAGGTGATGAGCCTTTGTTTGAGTTGCAAGGCTTGTAAGAGTGAGTGTCCGTCTAATGTGGATATGGCCAAGCTCAAGGCCGAGTTTCTGCAGCATTACTATGATGCCAATGGCGTTCCCTTCAGGAGCAGACTTATTGCAAATTTCACTGCTACGGCAAAGCCCGGATCCATTGCGCCAGGATTGTATAATTGGGTGATGGATAATAGGCTTTTGGGTGGAACTATCAAACGCCTTTCTGGCTTTGCTGTTGAACGCAGCATGCCCCATTTGTCGAAGCAGACCTTGCGCAGTTGGTATGCCAAACACAGGCATGTGCAGGATTTGAAGCATTATGCAAGAGAGGTGTTTTTGTTTTGTGATGAGTTCACCAATTACAACGATGCGCCTATTGGCATCAAGGCTATAGAGCTGCTCAATGCCTTGGGTTATGCGGTGAGGATGGTGGAACATGATGAAAGTGGTCGGACTTGGTTGTCGAAAGGCTTGGTCCGCAAAGCCAAGCAGATAGCCAACAGGAATATCAAGGTGTTTGATAAATTCGTTAGTGAAGAGAAGCCACTCATCGGTATAGAGCCTTCAGCGATATTGACCTTTAGGGATGAGTATCCCGATTTGGCCGAGGATGATCAGCTTGAAGCCGCGCAGCGACTGGCCAAGAACAGTTTTTATATTGATGAGTTTTTGGTGCGCGAGTTGGCAGGTGGTCGCATCAGCAGTGAACAATTCCATGCTGTTGACCGGAAGATATTGTTTCATGGCCATTGCCAGCAGAAGGCTGTTGGTGATGTTGGCGCTACTGTCAAAATGTTGTCGCTTCCTTCAGGACATTCCGTTGAGACCATTCCATCCGGATGTTGCGGCATGGCAGGCTCTTTTGGTTATGAGAAAGAGCATTATGAAGTGTCCATGCAGATTGGAGAGTTGGTTTTGTTGCCTAAAGTGCGCCAGCACCAGGGACAGTGCACCGTGGCCGCACCAGGCACCAGCTGCCGACACCAGATCAAGGATGGCACAGGAGAAAAGGCGTTGCATCCTGTAGAGGTTTTGTGGGAGGCGGTGAAGAGGGGTTGAGTGAGTATTAAACCACCCCGTCTCACCTAAGTTAGGCAGGTTTACCAACCAAAGGTTGGAGGGGAATTTTTAAATTTTTTTACCTGAATGCTGCAGCCATTTTTTTTACTTCTTCCAGAGAAATAGCATATTTCAGGGCAATGGCTTCGTGCGTGAGGGTACCGATTTGGAGATCTTTCACAATGGATAAAGTTACTTGTATCCCTTCTTGGCGACCCTGTTGAACTCCCTTTTCCCTGCCTTCTTTGATTCCTTCTTCCTTCCCAGCCTCAAAGCTTGTTTCTTTGATGTAATCTTCAATGGCTTTTTTGGTTCGGATATTATCAAGATACCGGTCGTATGCAAGTAACTGCTCTTGTGTGAAGTTGGATTCATCAACCAATTCAATGGCTTTTTTCAGCTCTTCGAAAGTTTCGTAGTGTCTGATGGGCATGGTT
>JACCDV010224226.1_pt1 | contig 18040 bp, 6 predicted proteins | sample 7446131 | NCBI WGS metagenome assembly JACCDV01 (sample SAMN15323448, study PRJNA562643) | freshwater metagenome | isolation source: river surface water | place: USA:Blue River Watershed | collected 2017-08-17 | reverse complement strand
CCTTGTAGGGGCCGGTCTGGCCAAAGCCGGTGACGCTGCAATAGACCAGTCTGGGGTTGATGGCCGAGAGGCTGGCGTAATCCAGGCCGTAGCGCGCCATGTCGCCGACCTTGAAGTTTTCGATGAACACATCGCAGTGCTTGACCAGTTCGCGGATCAGCTGCTGCCCTTCGGGCTGCGCGATGTCACAGGTCAGTGAGCGCTTGTTGCGGTTGGCGCCCAGGTAGTAGGCGGCTTCGGCCGTGTCCTGGCCCTGGGCGTCTTTGAGAAAGGGCGGGCCCCAGCCCCGCGTGTCATCGCCCGAGCCCGGGCGCTCAATCTTGATCACGTCTGCGCCCAGGTCGGCCAGGTTCTGGGTGCACCAGGGGCCGGCCAGCACGCGGGAGAGGTCCAGTACGCGGATGCCATCGAGTATGTTCATGGGCCGATTGTCGCCAAATTTTTCAGCCGTTCTGTTTTAGCTGCGCAGCACACGGTGAATGTGTGAATTGTTCTGGGCGTACGCAGTTTCATTGGCAATGCCGACATGGTTCATAGAGACTTCTGGAGTCGCCTCGGCAGTGCATGCCGCACCGGGTCACTTTGAAGGTGATAAGGTACAACGTCTGCTTGGAATGTTCGGGGTCAATTTGTGGTCAATGTGATTGTTCTGGAAGATGAGCCAGACTTGTGCGAGGAGGTGGTCGACTTCTTGCGTGGGCTCGGGTATTCGGTGAGGGCTGCGGGGTCCTTGCAGCACTTCATTGCTTTGTGTTCGGAAAAAAAACCGGACATCGCCATCATGGACAGGAATCTGCCAGATGGCGATGCCATGTCTGTGGTGCAGGATTGGCGTTTGCGAGGCGAACGCGTCGGGGTCGTCATGTTCACGGCCCGGGGCAGCGCACAGGATCGGTTGGAGGGTATTCAGGCCGGCGCCGACCAGTACCTGGCCAAACCCGTGCGCATGCAGGAGTTGGGGGCTGTGGTGTCCTCGCTGGCGTGGCGGATGCAGCTGACGGCCCAATGGCGTTTGCACTGGAGCAGTTGGGCGTTGTGCACCGCGTCGGGTGCAATGGTCAAACTCACCCCCCAAGAGGCCGCATTTTTACGTTTGTTGATTGACTGCCAAGGTCAAGTGGCATCAAGACGACGCATCATTGAGGCCTTGGGCAAGAACTTCCTGAACTATGACCTCAGAAACTTGGATGCCCTGGTGCTGCGCTTGCGCAAGAAAGTGCAGGCGGTGACATCCGAGCCCTTGCCTGTCAAGACGGTCCATGGCACGGGGTACCAGACCTCAGCGGAGATGGTTCTGGTGGATGCTTGAGTGGCCTGTTGCATCCAAGGTGGGCAAGTGAAGCGCAAAACGCATACCCCCCGATGGATTGCGATCGGCGGTCACAAACCCGTGGTGCTGTTGGGCAATGTGTTGCACCAGATGCAGCCCAAGGCCTGAGCCCTGCTCGCGGTTGACGTTTTGTCCGCGGTAGTACGCATCAAAAAGATGGGGCAGGTCTTCGTCCGTCACGCCTGGGCCCCAGTCACTGACGCTCACAATGGTGTGGGTGGCTTGTGTTTCCACACTGATCTCGATTGGATTTGTGGCCGGGGCGTATTTTTTGGCGTTGTCCAGCAAGTTATTGAGCGCAATGGCCAGCAGGTTGCTGTCCCCTTGCACATATTGTCCTGGTCGAGCTTGTATGGTCACGGCGATGGGGTGATTTTCCTGAAACTCGCGGACGATGGTTTGGCTGAATGTTGCCAAATCCAGGGGGCGCAGCGCAGGCGGTGTGCTGCTGTTGAGCAATTGCTCATTGTCAAGAAAGTTTTGGATGATCTGACGGATTTTGCCGGCGTTGCGAATGATTTTCTCGATCCGGTTGCGCACGGTGTCGGCCAAACCCGGTGTGAGTTGCAGATTGTCCGCACTGGCTGCAATTACCGTCAGTGGGGTGCGCACTTCGTGCGAGACCATGCTCAGAAAGTGCTTTTGTCGCTGACGAAGTGATGCCTCTGCGTTGGCCCGGGCCAGTTGCTTCTCCGATTGCCGACGCAGCAGGTTGTAGCTGGAAAAGATGCCAGTGCTCATCACCATCATGTGGATGAACGCACCGATTTGGTAGGCGTTGTCGTTCCAGACGTTGGGTTCCAAAATGCCAATGTTGCGCAAATACCGCCAGGCAATACCCAGGTGAAAAATGCTGAATGCCCAGAGCATCAGCCGCGCTTCGCGGTTGCCCTGGCGTGTCAGGTAGATCAGGACCACGGTGCTGAACAGGATGAGTCCGATGCTGAAACTCTGGATGGTCAAGGCGGCATTCCTGTAGTGGCCGCTCATGACCATGCCGATGCCAATGGCCACCAGCAGCGCGCACAGACCGATGTAGGCCCGTGTCAGGCGTGGCCAGTGCTCGTGTGAACGCACATATTCGGTGCTAAAGAGATTGGCCAGCAAAACAGGCAGACAGATGAAGAGGCCCAAGGCCGTGATGTGCTGTGGCGTGCTCAGGGGGATGCCCAGGGTGTGGTGCCAGGCGCCGGTGAGGAACGAGGCCATGAAATTGCTGAAGATGTAGAGCGCGTAGTACAGGTGCAGCCTCTCGCGTGTCCACAGCCAAAACATGGCGTAAAACACAATGACCAGCACATAGGCGCCTGAGATCAGACCCCAGAAAAAGGTCTCCATCCCCATGCTGCCCACCAGGTCCTGTGGACGCCACAAATGCAAGCCGACACTCATCGAGGTCTGTGATTGCAGCCGAAGGTAATAGACCTGGCTGGTCTGTGCGGGCAGGTGCAGCTCAAAAATCGGATGTCGGGATGCAGGGTGTCGACCCAATGAGTCCTGGGCCGAGGACGGCAAATGCGACTGCCAACGGCCCTGTGCGTCCTGGTCAAAAAACAGGGCGCGGTCGAGCAGTGCATGGTCGACTTCGAGCCAGCGCGTTTGGGCTTGTTCCGTGAAGACCGTCAGCCTGATCCAAATCGTCGCTCGCGTGAAACCCAGCGCCAATGGACCGTTCATGGGCTCAAAGCGCTGGGTGGGGGCACCAGAAACCATGTCGGCAATGGTGAGCGAGCCGTCCTCATCCACCAGCATTTCGGTGCGTACGGACAGCGGACTTTCTTTTTCTGTTGGCGCTTGCCCAGCCTGGGCGCAAGAAATCAACAGGTACAGCGCCAGGGCACAGATCCAGGCACCTGTCCAATGCCTTCTCATGGCGGGCAGATCATGAGAACCTGGATGCCACTTTGACACCATAAAAGCAAAAAATCAGCTATTAAATCCAGAAAATTTACTCATTAAATATGAAATCGGCCCAATATTAATAAATGTAATATGCATTTTGTCTTTATCGGCATTGTCAGATTTCATCAGATCTTTATCAAAAAAAACGTTTACATTGGTAATGTAAGGTAAGTTGGGCTTCCAAATGTAATTTCCGCAAGTTTTGCATATTCAAATGCAACACCTTGCTTTTGCATTCATTTACCTGTTAATTTTCTTTTTCAGAGGAAAAAATGACTAAATTCAAAAAAACAAGTCGTGTGGCCAAAGCCTCTTTGCGACTGACGCAAGTTTCTGCATGCATGGCTTCTGCGGCCCTTTTGACCTTGTTGCCCGCGCAGCAGGCCTTGGCGCAACAGCTGTCTTCCGCGCAGATTGCCACGGGCAACATGACGGGCGACATTGACGGCGCCCTGCAGGCGGGCTATTTAGTCACGGGTGATTCCCGCTTGGGTGGCGCTGCAAACATCACGGTGGGCAACAACAACTCCCAGAGCTTGGTGCACAACTTCAACACCGTCGGTGGTGCTGGCTCGGGCGGCGGCGCCGGCCTGGGTGGTGCATTCTTTGTGGACACGGGTTCCACACTGACGGTGATCAACACCGATTTCAAAAGCAACCGTGCCCAGGGCGGTGCGGGCGGTTCTGCGCCGGCCTTGCTTTACTACGATCAGAACCTGACCATCACGGGCGCCAGTGTTGATCTGCCCTCGTATTTTGTGAATGCCGAAGTGGCTGGCGGCTCGACCCCGCTGCTGTCGTACAACGCCGGCAAGTACAGCTTCAACTACTTGTCGGTTGCCCGCGACACGGCCAGCCTGCTCAAGAAAGACTCGGTCGCGATTTTTGAGTCCTACGGTACCACGGCAAAAATTGCCAATGTGGGCTCGGATGTGATCACGTTCACCGCGCCTGTAGAAGCCGCTGCGGTCAATGTGCCGAAATTTGTGAGCAACGTTTCCAGTGGTTTCACGGCCACGAGCAACAGCTCCGTATCGTTGGGCTACAAGCTGACCTTGACGGCAGGTTCTGGCACGCAGGGTGACCCCAACAACCGCTATAGCGCGGCGGACATCCCCGACCTTTCTGGTGTGGCCGTTGGCCAGAAACTGGTGGCTGGTATCGCTGGTCGCTCCTCCTTGCAGGTGGCAACCGTGACTTCGGTCGAATACTATTCGCAAGCCGATGATGACAATGCCAACGCAAACGGCACCCTGCGCGGCAAAGTCAAGTCGATCAACCTTGACAAGAGCATCTCCGGCACCATCGAGTCCATCGATGTGATCAAGGCGCCGTCATTCAAGGCCACGCAATTTGCCACCGACGTGACCGGCAAGGTGGTCACCGTGACCAGCACCTTGGGCTCTTTCACCCCTGGCATGACGGTGAGCTGGGAAGAGTCCGGGCAGACCAAGACGGGCAAAGTGTTGTCAGTTGGGGGTGTCGGCAACCGCACCCTGACCCTGGACACGGCCATTGCCAGCTCGGTGACCGACATCAAGGCGGTGGAGAATCCGCTGCTGGGTGACAACAAGATCAGCGTGCCCAACGCCTCGACCAAATTCAGCGTTGGCCAATCGGTCTACGTGCCAGGTCAGGATGGCGTTGTTTTTGAAGGTACTGTGCTGTCTGTGTCCGGTTCGGAAGTGACCGTGACGCCGAAGGTGCAGGGCACCAAACTGGCCGACTACTACGACCCTGCTCTGGGCTTGGCACTGAAGCTGTCGGCCGCGTCGGTGAATGCGAACCGCACCCAGATCACGGTGCCTTACAACACCACCAACAAGACTGCATCGAGCATCCAGTCCTTGCTGGTGGGTCGCCTGGTGGATGGCGCCTCCTTCACAGAAGGCACCACCATTCAGGGGGTGACGGTGAACAATGGTTCGGTGACGCTGACCCTGTCTGCGGCGGCCAATGCCGGCAACATTGAGTTCTTCAAGCTCTACTCGCCACTGAAAACCGGTGGCAGCATGAACAACCTGGCGGTTCCTGCAAACATTGCCAACCAATCGGCAAGCAATGGTGGCAAGGGATACTCTGCAAACTTTGTCAGCACCTTCTTCAACGACAGTGAGGGTGTAGACGGCACCAATGGTGCAGCCGCTGGCAACAACAAAGGTGGCAAAGGTTTCAATGGCGGCGATGGTGGCAACGGCAGCAATGGCTGGCCCGTCAACTTCTGGCTCATTTATGACCTGACGGCGGCCATTGCCAGCATCAAGACCGCTTCGATCGACGTGGGCGCTGCGGCGGCAGACATGGCCGAAGCTGTGACGCCTGACCCGGTGGTGGGTCTGGCTGTGGAATTGCCTGACCCGGCCAAGATCGCCGCGGCTGCTCTGAACGTGACCAAGGCCAGCATTGACATGGGCTTTGCCATTGCCGATACGGTGCTGGCCACCACCAACCTGGCTTGGTGGGCGGCACAGCTGGGCCAGGGCCTGGCTGGCCTGGGTGGCGCCGGTGGTGACGGTGGTGCCGGCAGCAGTGGTGCCGACTTCTTTGGCGGCGGTGCCGGCGGCGCCGGCGGCGCCGGCGGCGACGGGGCGACCGGCATCAGCGACGGTGGTTCTGGTGGTGGCGGTGGTTCTGGCGGTGCTGGCGGCTTCGGTGCGGGTGGCGGCGCCGGCGGTGCAGGCGGTGCTGCGGGCGCCAACGGCAACGCGGTGGCAGGCGATCCAGGCGATGGTGGCCTCGGTGGCTTTGGTGCCGGTGACGGCGCCAACGGCGACGGCATGTTTGGCGGTGGTGGTGACGGTCTGGGGGGCTCGATTTTCGTGCGCTCAGGCGGTTCGCTGCTGATCAAGGGCAATGCCTTGTTTGAACGCAACTACGTGGCCGGTGGCAGCACCACCAGTGCGTTTGGCGAAGCTGGTGGTGCCGCAGGTACCGACCTGTTCATCATGAAGGGTTCCAACGTGCGTCTGGCCCCGGGCTTGGGCAAGGTGATTCAGTTTGACGGCACGATTGCCGACGACAGCCTGGCCACGGACGGTGGCTACCAGAACGCTGCTGGCGACGGTGCTGACATCCGCATTGGCGGTCAGGGCTCTGGTGGTCTGGTCATCTTCAATGGCGCCAACACCTATTCCGGTCACACCATTCTTGAAGGGGCCACGCTGACGGCCTTGGTCGGTGTGGGCATCAACGACGCCTCGCTGATCCGCTTCAATGGCGCGGGCTACATTGCCCCGAACCTGAACACCAACAAAATCACCAGCACCATGTCTCTGGACACGGTGGGTACCTTCCTGTTGCAGGAAGACTATGTCCGTCGTGCGGGCATGGACCCCTCTGAAACGGCCTGGACAGGCTCGGGCGGTTTTGCTTCCTCCCTGGTCGATGGCGTGACGGTGAACCTGGGTGCGTTGGACAACCAGGGCCGTGGCCAAAAACTGGTCTGGGGCCAGGATGGTTTCTTCGTGCCCTATGACAATGGCTCGGGCATCAACGGCGTTTTGACCTTTGGCTCGGAACTCGCCAAAGGTGCAGTCCGCTTCACCAACAACGTTGAACTGAACAACAAGATTGCCACCGTTGCGGTTTACAACAACGGTAACCTCAACACCTCCTCGGCCATCCTGTCGGGCAACTGGACCAACGCCGCAGGTACCACCAGTTCGCTGGTGGTGGGCGACTCCAGTGTGGGTTCACCCTACAACGGCCATCTGTTCATGACCGGTCAGAACAGCCTGGACAGCCTGGTGGTGGCCGGCGGTGTTCTGTCCACATACAACGCGGACAACCCCGAAAGCAACGGCAAACTGATGAAGTCCACGGGCGATCTGTTCGTGATGGCCGATACGGACAACACCGGGGCCACTTCACGGCTGGATCTGTTCTCTGATGAATCGCTGCGCCATGCCACTGTGCTGCGCGGCGGTGTGCTGACCTTGACGCAAACCCTGAGGGCTTCGGGCAATATGGTTAACCGGGGTCTGGTGTCCATTCTGGGTGAAAACACGGCATTGCTGCCAGAGCAGGTGGCGGCACAACTCAAGCCTATTTACCTGCCGATCGGCGACAACGGTTTCAACCAATGGGAAGGCAGCCTGGTGGTGGGCGGTGCCATGACCAACCAGAACACCGTGGTTCAGGCTGCCAATGTGCAACTGGGCAGTGTGACCAACCAGGGTTCCTGGACCGCTTTTGGCAACACCGAAACCACCACGGGTAACTTCACCAACGCGGCTGGCGCCACCTTCTTGGCGGCCGGTAACACCACGGTCAAGGTGGACCTGAGCAACTCAGGCACCATGGACCTGACCGGTAACCTGACGGTTCGCAACGATCTCACCAACGCTTCGACCGGTGACCTCTCCGTCGTGGGTGACACGTCGGTGGTCCGTGATTTGGCCAATAACGCAGGCAGCATTGGGCTGACAGGCAAGCTGTCGGTGGGCCGCGACCTGACCAACACCACGGACGGTATTGTCACGATCGTTGGCAACACCACAGTGGGTGGCAATGTGAACAACGAGGGGGGCATCTCGCAAACCGGCAACATGGCGGTTTCGGGTTCGCTCACCAACACCAACACGGGCGTGATGGTTCAAACCGGCAACACAGAAGTGACGGGCACCGTCACAAACAACGGCTACTGGCGCTTTGGGCAGGATGCGACGATCAAAGCCAACAACCTGCTGGGCACCACGGGTGTGTTCTGCCTGTCTGATACCACGGATCAGAATTGCTCGGGTGGTAATGCCAAGAAGCTCAGCCTGGACCTGGGCACCAGCTCGACTTTTGACGGCGTGTTCACTGGCAAAGGCGGACTGGAAAAACTGGGCGCTGCCACGCTCAAGCTGACGGCGGCGCAGTCCTTCGAGGGTGAGCTGGCCATCAATGGCGGTACCCTTGAAACCTCTGCCAACGCCACACTCCACGACGCGGTCAACGTGGTCGTGGGCACGGGCGGCACCTTCATCCTCGGGGTGGACGATACCGTCAACAAGGTGACCAACAACGGCCAGAATTCAGTGCACCTCAATGCCGACCTGACCGCCACCAATGGCTTCGTCAACAACGGTCGCGTGGTGGCCGATGCGGGTCTTGGTGCTGTGCGCAACCTCAATCTCCAGAGCTCCGGTCTGTCGGGCTCGAGCGATGGCCGCATTCAAATCACCGAGGGCACAACCTTTGTGCTGACCCAGGGGGGCAACACGAGCTACGAAGGTCAGATCCAGTCCATGGGCAACCGTGACAGCTCGCGTCTTGTCAAGAGCGGTACAGGCACGCTGACCTTGTCCAACACGGTTGACGTCAAAAACGTCCAGATCAGTCAGGGTGAGCTGGCGCTCAACAAAGCCAACATCCTGCAAACCGATGCGACCGTGACCATTGGCGGTGCCGGTAAGCTTTCCTTGGTCACGGGCAGTCAGTCCATTGACAAGCTCTTGGGCTCGGGTGTGGTGAACCTGGGCACCAATGATCTGGTTCTGGCCCGTGGTGGTGCCTTTGAAGGCCAAATCCAGGGTGCAGGCCGCATCGTGGTGGACCGAGGCGATTTTTCGATTGCAGGTGCCATCGTCTCACCGCAAGCCGGTTTTGTGGTGAAGAAAGACTCGTCTGCGGTGGTGGGCTACGAAGGTGTGCTCAACGTCAGTGTTCTGGACGTTGAATCTGAAGGCCTCCTCGCCCTCGGTGCCAACCGCGCCGACCAGGGCGGTCAGATCGTGGCAGGCACTGTGAACGTCAGTGGCGTCCTGCAAGGCTCTGGCACCATTGCTGGCGCGACGACAGTGAACAGCGGTGGCTTGTTCACCCCCGGTTACTCGCCGGGTCAGGTCAGCTTTGCCAACGGCCTGACTTTGGCCAGCGGCTCCACCACGCAGATGGAAATTGAGGACCCTGCAGGCGTGGCCGGCACAGGCTTCGACCAATTGGTGATTGTGGGGGGTCTGAACATTGCCAGTGCGGCCAAGCTGGAACTGAAGGGTTACGGTTCAAGTGTCCCGAGCCTGACGCTGGGTCAGACGGTCAACATTTTCAGCTTTGAGCCGGGCAAGGTTCAGGGGGTGTTTGGCGAGGTCAGCGCAAGCGGCCTGTCCAATGTCGGCGCTTTGAGCCTGGCCACCGGCAATGTGGTGGGCTTTGGCAGCAAGAGCTTGGCGGACATGGCCGCCACAGCGACAACGGCCAATCAGAAAGCCATCTACAACGGCTTGCTCCAGAAAACCACGGGCGGTGTGGCGCAGTTCTATGGCGGCAGCTTCATCGAACGCCTGACGGCAACGATGGCCAGCGCTGGCAGCACCAAGGCGCTGTACAACGCTTACAACCCAGAGTCGTATCTGGCGTTGAGCGACATCAGCCAAGCGGCGGCACAAGACGCCTTGCCGGTCTGGAAGTCGCAGCATGCCAACCAGGACAAGCTGTTCGCTTATGCCAGCCGCACCACGCGTGCCAACGGTCAATTTGCCGACAACCAGTCCTTCGGTCTGGGTCTGAACTCCTACACGATTGGCGCTTCTCGACAAATGGGCGAGAACACCCTGCTGATGACGCTCGGTGCTGTCAACTCGACCATTCGTGGTGACCATCTGAGCTCGACCGGTCATGGCATGAGCGCAGGCGTGTCGCTGCAGGGTGCCGCCAAAGCATTGCCCAACAGCCTCTGGTTCGCTGGTCTTTCTTATTCCAACATGGATCTGGATGGCAGCCGACTGGGCACCTACCGTTTCCAGGACGTGGGTTCTGCATCGACCCAGGCGCAAGTCGGGCTGGAGAGCAAGTTCGCGATAGGTCCGAAATCCTATGCGATGACACGTGCTGCACTGGCGCTGGGCAGCACCAGCCGCGCTCGTTTGAACGAGACGGCCAACACGTCGCTGAACACCATCGCGATCGACTCGACTCGCTACAGCTACAAGCTGATGGATTTGGCGCTGGAGCTGGGTAGCCAGATCAACAGCAACACAAGCTGGTATGGCTCGGTCACTTACCAGGCTGGTGATCTGAACAAGAACTCGGTCACGGCAGGCATGGACAACGACCAGGCTCGCTTCACGGTGACTGGCAAGTCGGCCATGGCCTCCAACTCGCGTCTGATGACCGGTCTGCGTCACCAATACTCGCCCGATACCTCGATTGAGGCTTCGATCGGTGTTGCTCGTGGCTGGGATCGTTCCAACGAAATTCAGGCGAATTTCGGGCTGATCAAGTCCTTCTAAAAGTGGGCTTGAGACTGGGCAGCTTCCGCAAGGGGGCTGCCCCTCTTTTTTGAGATGGCATGAAAAAAATCATCGTTTTCTGTGTGGCCTGGGTCGGCTTGTTTGGCGCCTTGATGGCGCAGGACAAGAAGATCGACGATCAACAAATCCGCGACACGATCCTTCAAGATGTTCGCAAGCAGGGCATCGATCAATCGGCCGAAGTTCAGGCCGCGATTCGTGCGGCTCAGGAGGGGGTTCTGATTCGGGCGTGGGAGCAAAAAGTGGTGGCTTCTCACCCGGTTGGACAGGCCCTGAAAGATGCGGTTTACAAAGACCTGGGCCAGCTGCTGGGGGACCAGGAATTCAAGCTTTTCCATGTGTTTGTCAACGATGAAAAAGCCGCGAAAACCTTGATCGCCAAAATGAAAGAGACACGTGACTGGACTCAGCTTGAGCCCAGGACGCTTTGGGGCAACGAAGTCAAATTCAGCTTGAGTCGTACCGACTGGATCAATCTCTCTGCGGTGCTGGCCGAGTTTCGGCAGACGGTCCGTGCCATGAAGAAGGGCGATATCACCGCAGAGCCCATCAAGGCCAAAGACGGCTGGCACGTGGTGGGCCTGGTCGATGCCCGCGCCTTCAAATTGCCTCCGCCTGAGCGCATTGAAAAAGAAATACTCCGACTGGCGGAGCGAAAAATCATCGAGCAGCAACTTCAGATTTTGTTGCAAGCCAAAACCAAGCAGTAACCCCCGGATTCAAGATGTCCAATTACGAGCCCATTCACGCCTCCCGCCATGGTCAGTTGCGCCTGAAGCCAACCGACGGTTTTTCATTTGCCGCACCGCACCACCTGGTGTCGGTCGTGTTGCATGAGTTTCCCAACGTCTCGGTCAATTACCCGATTGTTTTTGTCAAAGCACCCGAAACCGGCAAGTACAGACCCGTTGCCTTGCTTGGCCTGGAGCCGGGCAAGAACCCGTTTGTGGATGCCAAAGGTCAGTGGCAGGCGGGGGCCTACATCCCTGCGGCTTTCCGTCGCTACCCGTTTGCGTTGGCCGAGGATGGCTCGGACAACCTGACGGTGTGCATTGACACGGAGAGTCCTTTTGTCGGGACCCAGGAAGGCGAGCGCCTGTTTGATCAGCAGGGCTTGATCACGCCGGTTCTGGAAAAAATCCGTGACTTTCTCAAAGAGCTCTCCATGTCAGAGCGTATGGCGCAGCTGTTTTGCGATCGCTTGGTCGAGCTTGATCTTCTGGTCCCCGGTGGGTTGCAGATCCAGGAGCAGGGCCAGGTCCGTCAGTACGACGGCAGCTATGTCATTGATGAAAACCGCTTGGCGAAATTGACGGCAGAGCAATTCCTTTCTTTGAGGGAGCAAGGTTTTATTGCCGCCGTCTATTCGCACCTGACCTCGTTGTTGCAACTTCAGAAATTGGTGCTGATGCGCGGCGATGCCGCGTCACCAGCCGCCTGACCCCGCACCTCGTCCGCTTTGAATTGAATCCAGGAGATCCCCATGAGCACCCAAAAAACAAGCCCTTCGAGCCTTGTGCAGAACAAAGAAAAAAAAGTGGCTGGCGCAGCAGCTGTGGCCGCACGCTTGCGCGGCAAAGGGGCGATGCTTGCTGAAGAGAGTTTGCTGGCTGCGGCAGCGCAAAGCGCATCGCCAGAACTGCCCAAGGGCCTTGCGAAAGAGGGGGCGGCTGAGGTGGCGGACCTGGACCTGGCGCAAGACAAGCCCGGTGTCATCGACGGCCAAGACAAAGTGGAGCTGACTTACGAGCAAACCTCATCTTCGCCAAGCCAGACCTGGACGCTGGCTCAGGCCAGTACCTCAACGGCCACTGACGCGTCGGCGTCTGCTGCGCCCGCATGCCAGGATTCGGCAGGCAAAGCATGTGATGACGATGACAAAGGCGGCGCATGGTGGGGTGCGGACGTGGGTTCCTGGCTCAAGCTGGGTCTTGCAGGCGGCGCTTTGTTGCTGGCATCGGGTTCTGGCAGTCAGAACGATGACACCTCCAAACTCAGCACAGCCATGGCGGCAGGCCCGTTCAAGGCCAGCGGCATGACACTGGCTTATTTCGGGACCGGCGGCCTGCTGCTGGAGCTGAGTTGGGACGAAAACGGTGTACTCACGAAAACAGTCAATGCGGCCCTGAACGGTGATGTGCAGATCCAGACCTCCAAAGTGATGGTTGACGGTCAAGAGCAAGTCGTCGTCACGGGTGTGGTGGTTGACTTTGCCAATTACACCGGGACCCTGATGGCGGTGCTGTTTGACAAAGCCGACAGCGTTCCGCTGGAGTTTTACGACGAAGTGGCGGGGCTGATCAGCCTCGAAGAGTCTGCGCTGCACGCGGTCACCACCATCAACAAAGGCCAGAACTTCCTGGCCATCACCCCGTTCACCGAACTGGCGCTGCGCATGGCGGGTGTGGAAACCGCTACCCTGGTTCAAACCCAGGAAATCACTTCGTTGCTGCAGGACAAGGCGCAACTCGCTTTGGTGGACGATGCCAACAAAACAGTCAGTCAATGGGTGGGGGTGGACATCGTCAGTGTGCTGCCTGTGGCCGTCAATGATGTCGGCTTCGTGTCTGCAACCGATCTGCTGGCCAAGAACTATGGCGAGAAGCTGGCGGCATTAGCACGCCTGGTGCCCGGTAATCTGGAGGGCAGCATCGAAAAGCTGCTGCAGAGCGATCCGGACGCCGCCCCCACGCTGCTTGCACAAGCTCTGACGGACTACAAAGACGACATTCAATCGAGCACGACACCAGCCAGCGTCGAGATCGATCGCAGTGTCTGGATCAACATGCAAGAGGGTGCTCGACCCCTGCTCATTCGTGGCGCCAGTGCAGATGCCGACGATGGCAGTGTGGTGCGCATCACGATCTACAAGGACGGCGTAGCCTTGCTGTCTGTCAAGGCCGAGGTGCAGGGCGATGCCTGGCAAGTGACTTTGCCTCAGACCCTCAGCCAAATGGGCGTTCAGGACGGCGATGCCTTGACGATTCGCGCCTACATCGACCCAGACTACCCGGACGAAGCCACGACCCGATACGATGCCACGCCGCCTGCGACGCCGCAGTTTGCGCCTGATCTGCAGGCCCATCAAGACAGCGGTATCAGCAGCCTGGATAACGTCACCCGCGAACAAAGTCCGGACCTGTATGTGGGTCCTTTGCCTGCGGATGTCGCGGCGGTCGAGCTGTTGGTGGACGGGCAGCCAGTGGCTGCAACCTACAACGCTCAGAACGGCACTTTGCGCCCGAATGTCTCTTTGGAAGATGGCGTGCACCGCATCAGTTACCGCTGGATCGATGCCGCCGGGAACGTGGGTCTGCCCAGCCCGAAGCTGCTGACCACGGTGGACGCCTCTCTGCCAGCGCGCATGCTCAACATCGACATCAGCGACGACAGTGGCATCAGTGCCAGCGACTTCATGACCAATGTGACCACGCAGACGGTGACCGGTCAGCTCTCTGCACCATTGTCTGTGGGTGATAGGGTGTGGGCGTCCGTCGATGGTGGCACCCACTGGATGGAAGTGACCGACAGCGTGAATTCCAGTGGTCGACTGGTGTGGAACGGTGTGAGCTTGATAGAAGGGGAAAGCACCCTTCAGCTCAAGACGATTGATCTGGCGGGCAATGCTCAAATCACGACCCAGTCTTACCGCCTGGACACCACGCCGCCAAACATCACGGTCGATCCCATTGCACTCGGTGCAGATACTGGCGCGAGCGCCAGCGATTTTGTGACGCGCCAGCCCACGCAGCAGGTGACGGGACGGCTGATGGAAGATGGGGAGCCCCAAACCTTGCTGCCCGGTGACCGCTTGATGGCCTCTGCGGACGGCGGCAACACCTGGCAAGACATCACCGCGTCGGTCCAAGGCAGCCAATTCACCTGGACCGACGTCAGCCTCAATGGCGGAGCCAATGGGGCGAACAGCCTGCGTTTCCAGGTGATCGACGCTGTAGATAACCGCGGTCTGATCACTGTTCAGAACTACAGACTCGACACCATTGCCCCGGTTGGTCCTGAAAACTTTGCCTGGGCCACCTACCCTCAAGGCATATCTTCTGGCGGCAACTCGGTGACAGGTTTCATCGGCGATGTGCCGTTCACCTACACCTTGACCGCTTTGAACGGGAGCCCGCTGAACTTGAGGAGCACGGACAATATGTACAACCAGGGCTTTTTCCCAGCGGGATACCATGTTCCTGGTGGCACAACCATCCGTAACGATGACGCGTCGGTCAACACCTTGACGTTTGACGTGCCCATGAACAACCCGGTGCTCGTGTTTTCATCCATTGGTAATCCGAGCACGCCGGTCAGCATCGAGTTCCCGCAGGGTGTGGAGATCCTCTGGTCCAATAACGTGACGGTTGCGCAAGGGACCAGCAGTGCTGCGACCCGGGTGACCGGTACAGAAGGCTCTCTGGTGGTCCGTTTCAATGGCTCCACCAATGAATTTGTCTTCAAATACCTGTCCCCTGAAACGTATGTGAACTTTGCCTTTGGCGCCGCTGTGTTTGACCTGCTGTCGGATGCGCAGGACACCGGCATCAAGGACATCGACGATGTGACGCAGGTCACCCGTCCAGATTTCCAGATTCATAACATGCCGTCCGATGCCTTGTCGGCCGAGTTGCTGATTGACGGAAGCGTGGTCAGAGCGACTTTTGATGCGCAACACAACACGCTTACGCCGGAGCTGGCGCTGGAAGATGGCGTCTACAACATTGCCTACCGTTTTGTGGATCTTGCTGGCAATGTGAGCTCGGCAGGCTCTGCAACCAGGATTACGATTGACAGCACACCGCCAGGCGCGCCCAGTGCTGCGCCTGATTTGGTGACAGCCGACGATAACGGCAACAACAGCACGGACAACAAGACTGGTGTCACGCAGCCTCATTTCTTCATTGGTGCATTGCCTGCAGGCACCTCGGTTGAGTTGCTGATCAATGGCGCCGTGGTATCTGCGCACTACGACTCGGAGAGTAAGACACTCCAGCCCGATGCTGCGCTGGACAATGGTGATTACACCGTGAGTTATCGCTATGTCGATGCGGCTGGCAATCACAGCGCCCCTGCGGGCACCCTGGCCGTTCGGATTGCAGAAATGTTGCCGCCTCTGCCGCCTCTGACGCTCAACGTGGCTGCTCCGACAGTGGCCCAGTTTTACCAACTGAACTATGTGCGGGCGCTGGGCGACGTCAACAACGATGGATACGCCGATTTTGCAATCAGTGCGCCGCTTGGAGTGGGTTTGTTGGCTTCGTCGGAGCGCGTGATTTATGGCTCGGCCAATTACTCGGCGGGCACACCAGTCTCTGTCACGGGCATGCCGGACAATAAAAAATCCGTCTTGATGCCGTACAGCAACCAATCTCCCGATCGAATGATGGGGGGCATTGCTGGTGTGGGAGACTTGAACAACGACGGCATTGCAGACGCCGCTGCCGCCTCTGCGGGCAACGGCAGTGGCGTTATTGCGCCTTATTCTGTGAACCTGTATTTCAACAACGCGCCGGCACAGAACACCACGACCAGCAAGCAGGTGTTGGGGGGGCAGGCGGTGGTTTATGGACGCACCTACTATGACTGGATGGGCGGAAACAACAACTTTGACTCCGCAGGCGACCTGAACGGCGACGGACGTGATGACATGGTCATTGGCGCGGCAGGGACCGACTTGCTTAACCAACCGGGCTGGTACAACGGACAGGTCTTCGCCGTTTATGGTTCGTCTTTCGGGTCTAACGTCGACCTTAGCACGGGCAGTGTTCCGACTGGTGCAGGGTTCAAGGTGTCGGGCACTGCCTCGTTAGGCACCCTGATCAGTGGCGTTGGTGACTTCAACGGCGATGGTTACGCGGATTTCATCACCATGAACGCTTCGGGAACTGATTACCTGATTTATGGTGGGGCCACAGGGGCCAATTTCAGCGTGACCACCATGACCTCTGCACAAGGCGTCAAGCTGACGGGCTTGACCGCACAACTGCAGGACATGAAGGCGTACAAGGCGCTGGCCTATGCCGGCGATTTTAACGGCGATGGCTTTGCCGATACGGCAGTTGCCGATGCTGCAGCAGGCAAGCTGTATGTGCTGACGGGTAAGACCGGTAGAGCCGACATCGCCATGGGCAGCTTCAACACCAGCACTGATGGCTATGTGATTGCCGGCCTGACCGATGACCAGTTTGCCTACGATGTGGGTTATGCCGGCGACATCAACGGCGATGGCTTGGGCGACCTGATTGTCAGTGCGGCTGCGGCGGATGGCGGCAAAGGCGTTGCTTATGTGATTTACGGTCGGGGTGGTGCTGGCGGAGAAATTTTGCTGGAGGACATCTACGCAGGTCAGGGTGGTTTTGCCATCACTAATGATTTAGACGGTGGCATGGCCTTGGGTTTCAGTGTTGGCGGCGTGGGGGATGCAAACGGTGACGGTTTGCAAGACCTGCTGGTTTCGGCTACCTATGCAGGTCCTAATGCTTGGTTTGATGCTTACCTCTTGCCTACAGACAGTTCAGTGCCGCGCAGCAAAGTCACGCAGATGGGAACCTCCGGTGCAGACACGCTGTCGGATGATGGCGTCAAAGCCTCACTGATTGGCGGCTTGGGTAATGACACGCTCCAGGCTACTGCAGCCAGTGTTCTTTATGGTGGTGCAGGCAATGACACATTTGTGGTTGGTGCGGGCATGGCCGCGGCCTTGGAAAATCCCTACGGCGCTGGCGGAAACGTCGGAAGACTGTCGCGCATTGACGGTGGCTCAGGTGTGGACACCTTGAAGCTCGATGCTGGTGTGGATCTGGATCTGACCCAGGTTGCCAATCAGGCGGCATCCCTCCTGCAAGGTGGCAGTCGTATTGATGCTGTCGAAATCGTGGATCTGTCAGCGGCTGGAGCGAACACCCTCAAGTTGACGCTTTTTGATGTGATTGACATGGGCAATGCCAACACGTTCCAAAGCACAGGCAAGAAGCAGCTGATGATCAAGGGTACCAACGACGATACCCTGAACCTCCTGGATCAGGATGCAGTTAATGCATGGACACTTGACAGCACTGTGACGATCAGTGGAGTGGACTATCAGCTGTACAACCATGCTACGGCAGCCGCATCGCTTTACGTGCAAACGGGGGTGGTGATCGACACCACGCTGATCCCCGGCTGATCGTTCATTTCACTCGCCTCATCTTGCACGGTTGGTGCTTCGGATGAGGTCGTGTGGACATCAGAGGGTTTGTACACACGACACCGGGCGAGCAACACTCGCCCGGTGTTGTTTTGTGGTGATGCCAAGGCTTGTTGCGGTGGCCTGCGCTCCTACAATCGAATCATGCAAACATTTCTGATGATGGCCCTGGCGGCCTGTCTGAGCGCGTGCAGCCCCGAACAGAACTGGCGCCAGATTGCCTTTGAAGGCACCACCCTCAAGGCGCAATTGCCCTGCAAACCCGACCGCACCACACGTGAAGTGCCGCTGGGCGGCGCCTCGGTGCAGCTGACGGTGGCCGGTTGCGAATCGGACAAGGCCATGCTGGCCGTCATGACCGCACCGCTGGCGACCGGGGCCGAT
>JACCDV010132903.1_pt1 | contig 18041 bp, 27 predicted proteins | sample 7446131 | NCBI WGS metagenome assembly JACCDV01 (sample SAMN15323448, study PRJNA562643) | freshwater metagenome | isolation source: river surface water | place: USA:Blue River Watershed | collected 2017-08-17 | reverse complement strand
TCACCCCTACTTTATTTAGAAGGTAAAATAGAACTATGGCACTTGCATACAAAGTATTAGGGCAATCGTCCCCTTCGGCTAATACGCTGACTACGCTATACACGGTGCCTAGCGCTACCGAGGCAATTGTCAACACCCTAACTGTCTGCAACCGTTCTAACTCCGATGTTAATTACCGTATTGCAGTACGCCCCGCAGGTGCATCAATTGCTGATCAGCACTACATAATTTATGACAACACTGTAGGAGCTTTGGACACTGTACAGCCAGATATTAAGCTGTCACTATCCGCTACAGACGTAGTTAGCGTCTACACTTCAGCAAACACCGTAAGCTTCATGGCCTCAGGAGTAGAGATCAGCTAATGTCTTCCTCTTCTGTCAGAAGGTCTGGAATTAGCAATTATGCCAGATACCTCAACGTGCTTTCAGGAACTACTCAGGTATTTCCAGTCGAGGGTCAGTTTGATTTACTAGAGACCACTACCCTTAGCGAAGCAGCGGCTTCTATAGAATTTACAAATCTAACCAGTAAATATGCAAATGTCTACCAACATATACAGTTTAGAACCGTAACCAGAAGTACCAGAGCTACCGCATTAGATTTTATCGGAATTAGATTAAACGGAGATACCGGAAATAACTATACTCGTCACGCAATTCTTGGGACATCGTCTGGAGTCGGCAGGTATGGTTTAACTGGAACAAACTTGCTCAGTCAAACTGACGGGCCGTCGGCAGGCAATACGGCTAATGAATTTATGGGAAGTGTGATTGACATTCTCGATGCGTTCGAGACTTCAAAAAAGAAGACTTTACAAATTTTCAATGGTAGTGCCGGACAGACTATAGGTGTAGCAAGCGGGCTGTGGAACAACACCAACTCTCTGAATAGTGTTCAGTTTTTTAGCGGTAATTCTGCAAATCTTGCAGTTGCTACAAGAGTATCTCTTTATGGGGTGAAATAGCATATGCCTACTACTACTTATAGTCCATTAGGAACAGTCAGATTAAGTACAACATCATCCGAAGTAGTATTTTCTAATATTCCAGCAAGTACAACTGAGCAAAATTTTAAAGATTTAGTTGTAGTCACTAGGATGATAAGTAATGGCGGGGATGGGCTGGTAGGCGTTCAATTCAATGGCGACACCTCAAACACTTATGTTAACTTACTGGCTTATGGTGAAGCACCATCAACTACCGGTGGCTCGGTAAGTACCAGAACATACCTATTAAGCTCTATTACTTCAGTTGAAACGTCTAACCCAACTTCTTCACAATTTCAAGTTATGGACTACACCGCGACAAACAAACACAAGACAGCCTTAATTAGGATTAACAGGCACTCTGGAGACACTTCTATGGTTGCAGGAAGATGGCCAAGCTCTAACGCCATTACCTCGGTGCGCTTCTATTTCACGGGTACAGGGCAGTTTGCAGCAGGGTCTACTTTTAACATATATGGAATTGCAGGCTGAGAATGTCAACAGCTACATATGAGAAAATTCAAAGAATTGAACTAACCTCGGGCGCGTCGAGCATTACTTTCAGTTCTATTCCTCAGACCTACACCGATCTTTGCTTAGTCATAAGTTCAACTATGTCTACTCAAAACTATATTTTTGTAGATGTGAACGGATCCGGCGCAAATCACACCTATAGAAACCTTATAGATGAGTTAGGAACTGTAAGAACTTACAATCAAACCGCTTACTCGCCACCAGCATTCCCCATAGCTCCCATGTTTAGTAGTGATGCTACTATTCCATCTAGTGCTACGGTGTATTTTACAAATTACACAGCTAGCACTAACAAATCCGTGTCAGCAAATTCTGTCTCTGAAGCAAACTCTACAACGAACGTTATATTAGGTATTCTTTCCGGAATGTGGAACAGCACAGCGGCAATTACCTCATTAGTCCTCTATCCTCAGGCCGGAACTATAGCTGCAGGAACATCGGCAACTTTATATGGAATTAAAGATGCAGCCACTATGTCTAAGGCAACTGGCGGAGTATTGTCTCTTGCAAACGGCTACTGGGTTCACACCTTTACTTCTTCAGGTACGTTTACCCCTAAACAAAACCTAGCTAATGTTGAATACCTTGTAATTGCAGGTGGCGGCGCTGGTGGAGGAAACGGTGGTGGTGGTGGTGGAGCTGGCGGATACCGATGCTCAGTCGTCGGAGAGAATTCGGGTGGCGGTGCTGCAGCTGAAGCCCGTCTAAACTTAACAGCTGGAACCGACTACACAGTTACTATTGGTGCTGGCGGTGCTCAGGGGAATAACAATCCATCTTTCCCAGGTAATGATTCTACCTTCGGCTCCATAACGGCTACGGGCGGTGGCGGTGGTGGTTGGGGTGGTATAAATGCCACTGCCGGTGCTAATGGTGGATCGGGTGGTGGTGGTTCGTCCTATAACGTTTATAGCCCTAGATCGGGTGGACTCGGAACTTCAGGGCAAGGTTATGCAGGTGGAAACTCTTCGTCTAATAGCACGTACTTTGCTAGCGGTGGTGGTGGTGGAGCTGGCGGTGCGGGAGCAGCAGTCATAAATAGCGCCGCTGGCGGTGTAGGCGGTGCTGGTGTTGCATCTGCTATTAACGGAGCTTCAACCGTAAGAGCTTCAGGCGGTTCTGGATATCAGCAAGATACGGCTACTGCAGGAGGTGGAGCGGCTCAGGGATTAAATGGAGCTGCTAACACTGGCGGTGGTGGAGGTGGAAACACTGGCGGTGGAGGTTCCGGTATTGTAATTATCCGCTACCCCGCATAAGGTATAATTAAGACATGACTGCCATCAACTTCCCCGATTCCCCTAACGTCAATGACACATACGTCGTTGACGATCGTGGTTGGATCTGGACCGGAACAACTTGGCAATCATTAGGGGCGTCTGCTATTCCTGGTGCGACTGGCCCCACCGGACCAACTGGTGCCACAGGTGACACTGGCCCAACGGGACCAACTGGTGCTGACTCCACCGTTCCCGGTCCAACCGGACCTACCGGCGCTACTGGCGAGCAGGGTGTCGCAGGAGATGCAGCTTTTCATCCATTTTTGATGGGATTTTAAGGAGTAGTTATGTCGTTTGGCTATAAAATCTTAGGGCAGGCAGCACCTGCAAATACAAGCATTGCTAATGCCTACACCGTACCTGCTGGCAAGCAAGCTATCCTTTCCAGCATTGCAATTGCAAATGTAAGTGGTTCGGCAGCAGTGTACGAGATTTACATCAGATTAAATGGAGCAGCAGCTTCAGTAGCCAATGCTCTAGTCTTCGATGCTAGTCAAGCGGCTAACAGCACCACCCTGATTCAGGGCGGAATCACTCTCTCGGCTGGAGACATTGTCTCGGTGCAGACCGCAACTGCAAACGCAATTACTTTCCACGTCTTCGGAACCGAGGTGACTCCATAATGGGAATCAGTACTATTGGAGTAGCGTCTGGAACCCCATCGTTAAATCGAAGCCAAGTTTTTACCTCTTCCGGAAACTTTACAGTTCCATCTGGAGTAACTTACGTACACGCGGTACTCAGAGGTGGTAATGGGGGGTTTGCTAGCAATATATTTAGAGGGTCTAATGGTGGTTCAGCTGGAGGCAACACCACTTTTTCTGGAGTTACAGCTACGGGAGGACCAGGAGGTTTGATTCGTGCCGATACGGACCAGCTCGGCAGTCAAACTGGAGTTGCTGCTGGACAAGGACCAGGGCATGATGCTGTTACCATAAGTTTTTATACACAAGTAACTCCTGGTGCGTCTTTGGCGATAGTTATTGGTAGTGGTGGCGGAGCTTTTGCAACAATAAGTTGGGCGGTTTAGTATGGCAATCTATGCGATTATACAAAACAACATTGTATCGAACACTATCTTGGCTGAAGAAGACGTAATAGATACACTACAACTAGATGCAGACCATGTAGTCAACATTGATACGGTAGACCCTAAGCCTTCCATAGGTTGGGCGTTCGATCCGACCGAGCAGACTTTCACTGCACCTGAGTAACAGCAACCACTAACTAAAAATATACAGGTTGGTGTAAAATATATCTATGCCTGCCATTAATTTTCCCGACTCTCCCGTCCTAAATGACACTTACACTGTCAATGGACGAGTCTGGATCTGGACGGGCAGCTCCTGGGACGTAGTAAGCAGAGTAGTCAGCACCGAGGTCCCTTTCGGAAACTTAGATGGCGGTTCTCCAACATCTAACTACACCGGAGTAAACCCAATCGACGGCGGAAGCGTGAGTAGTTTCTAATGGCAATTCAAATTCAACTTAGACGCGGTACAGCATCGCAGTGGACCTCGGGCAACCCTACCCTTGCTGCAGGTGAGATGGGCGTTGAGACCGACACCGGCAAAATCAAGGTGGGTAACGGATCTTCCGCATGGAACTCCCTGGGATATACAACTCCAAACCTAAATTTAGATGACATCGCAGACGTAAACATTTCCAGCTTGGCGTCCGGCGAGACCCTGACCTGGAACGGTTCAGCCTGGGTTAACACAAACCTTACAACTACAATTACTGCCGCGATCGTTGATTCAGCGCCGTCTACTCTCGACACTCTTAACGAACTTGCTGCTGCACTTGGCGACGATGCCAACTATGCAAGCACCACCGCAAACGCCATTGCCGCTAAGGTTTCTCGTGTTGACGGAACTGTAACTAGCGCAAACACTAGTGCTACAGTAGTTAGAAACATTACGCTGTCTACTTCCGACCCAACTGGCGGTTCAGACGGTGATGTTTGGCTTAAATACACCGCGTAAGGGATAAAATGACCGCTCACGTCAGGGTTGGAAATACTTGGTCTACCGTAGACTCTATTTATACACGTGTAGGCGGATCCTGGAAGAACGTTGACGCTGGTTATGTAAAAGTTGCTGGAGCTTGGCAGCAGTTTTATTCAGCTACCGTACCACTAACTGTTAGCTACTTGGTAGTTGCTGGTGGCGGTGGTGGCGGCGGCGCTGAAAACGTAGGCTCTGGCGGTGGTGGTGGAGCTGGAGGTTATCGCTCTAACGTTGTCGGAGAAAATTCGGGTGGCGGAGCGAGCGCTGAGGCATCTCTTACTTTAGAAGTAAATACAAGCTATACCGTTACCGTAGGAGCTGGAGGAACCGGGGCCTCATCCGGTCAGGGTGGAGCTGGAAATAACTCGGTATTCGGAACTCTAACTTCAGTCGCAGGTGGAGGTGGAGGTTCATACTTCCCCGATTCAAACGGCGCTTCTGGTGGTTCTGGTGGAGGTGGCGGTGCAACCCTTAGCGCTAAAACTGGCGGTGCTGGTACTGCTAATCAAGGTTTTGCTGGTGGAGACTGTCAAGCTGCCCCTGCTGGTTGGCTAGCCGCTGGCGGCGGTGGGGCTGGTGGTGTAGGCGCTATCGGTGGCACTGGCACTGGCGGAGCTGGTGTATCTTCTTCCATAACTGGATCCTCAGTTGCTAGAGCCGGAGGTGGCGGTGGTGGAGGAAATAGCCTAAACGGATCTGCAACTGCAGGTGGTGGAGCTGGAGGCTTAGCTGCTAATGGTTCAGCTGCTACTGCAAATACTGGAGGTGGCGGTGGCGGTGGCGGTGGTGTAGGAGGTTCCGGAAACCGCAGGTCCGGTGGCAACGGTGGTTCTGGTGTAGTTATTATTCGCTACCCAAATACTTATGCTATTTCTGTAGGCGCTGGACTTACGGCATCTACTTTACCTGTTGGCAACAATCTGGTAACTACATTTACAGCTGGAACTGGATCCGTGAGCTTTTCCGAGGCTATTACAGTTTCCGCACTTCTTACTATTGACGGCGCTGGCGGAGGTGGCGGTCAGACAGGAGCAAGTGGTGGTGCTGGCGGTAGGTCCACTGGAACTACAGAACTGTCTTCTGCAGTTACTTACTCTGTTGTAGTTGGTGGCGGCGGTGCATTTATGGGAGCCAACACTAACACCGGAACAAGGCCAAATGGTGGCGGTGGTTTAGCCGGTACCCTTGGATATGGTGGTCAGGGTGGTGGCTATTCAGGACTATTTATCTCAAGTGCATCTCAAGCCAATGCAATTCTCATTGCCGGTGGCGGTGGTGGAGGTGCCTGGGAGGGTGGTGCCGGAGGTGCTGGTGGAGGGACCACTGGAGGTAACGGTGGAGCTGGAGCAGTAGCCGGAGGTACTGGAGGTTCTCAATCTGCCGCAGGCGTTTCGGCCGGAACCGGCACAACTCCTGCAGGGGCTCTACTAGGTGGAGACCCTAATACTTCCGGTGACGCTGGCGGTGGCGGTGGCGGTGGCGGTGGCTACTGGGGTGGTGGAGCAGGTAATGGTTCCAACCCAGGATCAGCCGGTGGTGGTGGTTCGGCATATATCAATACGAGCCTAGTCACTGGTGGATCTACAACTCAAGGTGGCGCTGCAAACGGAGGAACTGCAGGGAACGCTGGTGGTAATGGTCGAGTAGTTGTTACCGTTCCAAACACGGTAGCTATATCTTCTAGTGCTGGATTAACCGTTAGCTCGCAAGCGTCTGGTTCAAATACGGTTTACACATTTACCGCAGGATCGGGTACGTTCCAAATTTTCACACCAGTTTCGGTTGACTTCCTGGTAGTTGCTGGTGGTGGTGGAGGTGCTGGCGATCTTAGTGGTGGTGGTGGAGCTAGGCTAGCCAGTGGCTCATTAACACTAGGACTAGCTGCATCTTACACAGTGACCGTTGGAGCTGGAGGTGCCGGTGGTACTGGTGGAACTAACGGTGGTCAGTCAGTGCTTTCCTCCGTAACCGTATCTGGTGGTAGCGGAGCACCAGCCGGCTCCGGCTCGGGTTCTGGTCGCGCACCTGGAGGTGCCGGATCAAAAACCATTAACGGAACCACAACCAATTATGCTGGAGCTCTTGGTGGCGGGTCTAATAGCGGATCGAACGAATATCGATTCGGTGGTGGTGGAGCTGGAGCGGGCGGCGACGGTTCGAATGGAAGCTCTGTAGCAAGCGGGGCGTCAAATGGTACTGGTGGAAACGGTGGAACTGGAGTAACTTTCACCGAATTTGCAAATGCAACATCTAGTGGAGCTTCCGGGATGTTCGGTGGCGGTGGAGGTGGTGGTGCCTACAGTAATGGTGGTACTGCTGTAGGTGGTGGCGGACCAGGTTCACGCTATACAGGAACTCAAGCAACATCCGACGGGCAGCCAGGAACAGCAAATACTGGCGGTGGTGGCGGTGGTGGCGGTGGCCTAGTTAACGTCCTGGGAACCCTTGGCGGTAATGGTGGTTCCGGTATTGTTATTGTTAAATACCCAGCCGCGCAGACAATAGTAGTTGGTGCAGGGTTGACAAGCATGAGCTATACGTCTGGCGGATTTAAATATACTAAGTTCACTGCCGGAACCGGTACAATAAGCTTTAACTAAGGAGATATAGTGGCACACTACGCGTTTTTAGATAACGACAATATTGTCACAGAGGTAATCGTCGGCATTGACGAGGACGAGCTTATCGAGGGGCTTAGTCCCGAACAGTGGTACGCAAACTTCCGCGGCCAGCCTTGCGTCCGTACGTCTTACAACGGCAACATTCGCAAGAACTATGCCGGTATTGGCTACACCTATGATTCCGAGCGCGACGCTTTTATTCCGCCTCAGCCTTATAACAGCTGGGTGCTAGACGAGGAGACCTGCCGCTGGGAGGCTCCAGTTGCATATCCAGACGCAGCTGAAGGCGAGATCTATACCTGGGACGAAGATACTGTATCCTGGGTACTAGTCGCTTCCGAGTAGTTTCCTGCTAACTTCGACAGGTTTGGTGTAAAATAGACCTATGGCCGCCATTGATTTCCCTAATTCCCCGTCGCTGAATGAGACATTCACGTCCGGTGGAAAGACTTGGACTTGGAATGGCACAGTCTGGAACACCGTAACCTCAGCCCTGGGATATACTGGCCCAACTGGTCCGACCGGTCCAGCTGGTGCTGATGGTATTATTGGTGTTGATGGTGCAACTGGTCCGACGGGTCCTGCTGGTGCTACTGGACCAACCGGCCCATCTGGATCAGACGGAGCCACCGGACCAACCGGACCTGCCGGAGAGCCAAACTTTAGTTCATTCCTCTTGATGGGAGCGTAATGCCAACCGCCTATAAAGTTCTTGCGCAGAGTGCGCCAAGCGCAACTACCAACACAGATGTTTACACTGTTGGCGCTGGCGTTCAGACCGTAATTTCTACCATTGTTGTGGCTAACCGTGCTGCATCACCTGCAACTTACCGAATTGCTGTTAGACCAAACGGTGCTTCTTTAGCTAACCAGCACTACATTGCTTACGATGTAACAGTAGGGGCGTCTGACTCAACGACTCTTACCCTGGGAATTACAGTGGATGCGTCTGACGTAATCACTGTCTATGCTTCTACCGCAAACCTAACCTTCAACCTTTTCGGTACAGAGATCTCCTAGGGGGCATAATGGCAGTTAGAAGCCTTGCCCAATCCAGTATCCGCCAGAACCCTCAGCTAAACTCTATGCTGGCTGGCTACCAGACTAACCAGTTTCACCATTTGGAGACCGTGCGTCTGGGTGGCAACGCAGCTTTTGTGGAGTTTACAAATCTTTCTAGGTATGCAGATTATCAGCATTTCCAAATTCGCGGATTAGCAAGGTGCACAAACAGCAGCACCTTGGCAGCTATGTACTTTAGACTTAATGGAGATTCCGGAGCTAACTACTCTAACCACAGGTTAGAGGGAGTTAATAACAGCATGGGAAGCAACTCAGAGGTTTCGTCAACAAATTTATCTTCTTTTTATATTCCAGGAAATACCGCAGCTGGTTCTTCTTTTTCAGGCTTTGTGGCAGACATTATTGACCCATTTGAAGTAAAAAATACAACCATAAAAACCCTGTCTGGTTTCACTTCTCCTGGCAACTGGACCATTGTTCATTTAGCTAGTGGAGCCTGGTATAGTACAGCCGCAGTTAGTTCCATTTCAGTTCTACCTAATCAGTCTCAATTTTTGGTAGGCTCTCGCTTCTCGCTTTATGGCATTAAGGCAAGAGCATGAGTAGAAAAATAACTCCGACCTACGTTCTTTTAAACCAGACTACTTTAGCCGCTGCTAGTTCTACAGTTACGCTATCTTCAATTCCACAAAATTACAGCGACCTAGTCTTAGTAGTAGCTGGAGAGCCAACTGCTGGAGGTGGTGGAGTTTTTAGAATGACATTTAATGGAGACTCTAGCTCTAGCTATTCGATAGCAACGGCAGAGGGAAGCAGCAATGGGGCACAGGCTGGCTCTCTGACTACTTCATTTATGCAGGCAAGCTTTCACCGTTCTACAGTAATAGATGGATTTTTCAATCCTCATATCATACAGATAATGGATTATTCGGAGACCGATAAGCATAAGTCTGTTTTAATTAGAGCAAATGCTCATAGCAACGGGGTAATAATGACAGCAGGCCGTTGGGCTAGCGCATCTGCACTAACTTCTATTTCAGTTTTCATCGAAAGCGGAAGCTGGGATATCGGCTCGACTTTTTCTCTCTATGGAATCGTGGCATAAATGTATGAAATAATCCAGCATCAGAGACTTTCTGCAGACTCTGCAAATATTACATTTACAAACATTCCTCAGAGTTACACTGACCTTTATCTTTCCCTATCTTTAAGGGGAGAGTCAGAAAGAATGTTTTTTATTGGATTTAACGACTTTTCAATTACCCCAACAGTTCGATACCTTTATGGCATAGGATCAGGGAGCGGAGCATCAGAGGCCCCTGGCCTGCCAACTGCAGGCTTTGGATCATTAAGCACAGATACTGCCTCAACATTCGGGGCTATAAATATCCATATCCCAAACTACACTTCTAGCTCATCTAAAACTTACTCAAGCGATAGCGCTGGAGAATCAAACGCAACTTTCTCGATCCAGGCAATTACTGCAGGATTTTGGAATAGCACATCGCCAATAAACACACTAAGAATAACCTGTAGAACTGGCAATACACTAGCTGGCTCCTCAGCGACACTCTATGGTGTCACGCGTAAGACTGCGATTGGTCGCCCTAAAGCTTTTGGTGGAAACATTACATTTGCCAATGGATACTGGGTTCACACCTTTACCGGATCCGGAAGCTTTTATGCTTTAGAAGATTTGACGGTAGATGCTCTAGTCATTGGTGGTGGCGGGGCCGGAGGGTTTGGCGGTGGAGGTGCTGGTGGATATAGAGAAGCTTATGCGCTTCAGGTTAGCAAAAACACATCAACTCCGGCGATAGTAGGGGCTGGCGGACCTAGCGCACCCTGGACCGTAAAAAGTGTAAATGGTGCGAACTCTACATTTCTTAGCGTAACCTCTGCCGGTGGTGGAGCTGGAGGTGTTCTTTCTGACACCGCTTCCGTTAGAAATGGAAATGCTGGTGGTTCTGGTGGTGGTGGAGGTGGTGGAGATACTGCTAACGGAGAAGGCAGTGGTGGCGCAGGAAACACGCCAAGCACATCCCCAAGTCAAGGAAATTCTGGAGGAACGGGTCACCACTATCCTGGGATATATATTAGGTCCGGAGGAGGTGGTGGAGCTGGAGGCTCTGGTAGCTCTAATCCATATCCAAATCAGGGAAGTACTGCCGGAGGTGCTGGAGTTTCTAGCTCTTTCTCCGGAAGCGCAGTTACCTACGCTAAAGGTGGAAATGGCGGCAATGATATAGCTCCAGCCACAACCCCCGCTAATACTGGCAATGGTGGAAATGGAACCTCATTCTTTAGTGGAGCGTGGCAGGCCTCTGATGCTGGCGGATCTGGCGTAGTCATAGTACGCTACAGAGCGTAGACAAGATACACTATAATTAATTGAGACTGTCGTTGAAAGGACGTGATTCTTATTAGCCACTGGGCAGAACTAGACGACAACAATGTCGTCCTTAGAGTATTAGTAGGCGATAACAACATGCCTAACGAAGGCGGAGACTGGTTCGTAGAGAACCTAGGCGGACGCTGGGTACAGACTTCTTATAATGCCAACTTCCGCAAGAACTTTGCCGGAATTGGATACACCTATGACGAAGAGCTAGATGCCTTCATTGCGCCTAAGCCTTACGAGTCTTGGGAGTTGAACACCGAGACTGCTAGATGGCAATCTCCTATCCCATACCCACAGGATGGGCGCGTCTATGTTTGGAACGAAGAGTCCCTATCCTGGGACGAAGTAACCCCACCAAGTGAGGAAGAGTAATGTCAGACACCCCTATGAAGCTGATCGTGGACTGCGCCACGGGAGCACAGACCTATGTACCTCTTTCTGCGGAAGAGATCGCCGAGCGTGAAGCACTAGCGGCACAGGCTGCCGAGGAGCAGGCTGCTCGTGAGGCTGCTGAGGCAGAGCGTGAGGCACTAAAGGCTTCTGCTCGCGCAAAGCTTGTTTCAGGTGAGCCTCTAACCGAAGAAGAGGCAGCGCTTCTAGTTCTCTAAGGAGCAGACATGATTAAGTCTGCTCTGCAGTCTAGTCTTACTAATGATGTCAAGTATCGCAGCATGTCTGCTGGCACTGCGCCGTCTAATGAGTATTTGATTCAGACTATAGTCTTGACTGAATCTACAGCCAGTGTTACATTTGATGTAAGTACATTTAGTGGAATCTATAGACATTTGCAAATTGTTTCGTCGTCAAAGGTCGACCAAACTAGCACCGCAAGAGACCTACTTATGACATTTAACGGGGTAGGTGGAACAAGCTATGCAGGCCACAGGCTGCTCGGTAATGGTTCTACCCTTTCAACAAATAGTAGAGCTTCATCTTCTTCGATGTTTATTGGTTTTGTAGATGGGAACCAATATACTGCGAGCGTGATAGATATTCTTGATGTATATGCACCTAAGAATAAAACTGTTCGTTCTTTTGTTGGTGCTTATGGTTTTGCTACTGAGGTCATGCTTTGTTCGGGGCTATTTACTAGTACTAGCAGTATTAATTCTATTACTATATTTCCAGGAGTCAATAGTTACGCAGCGGGCTCGCGTTTTTCACTGTACGGAGTGACTGCATAATGGCACTTCAATCAACTACAGCACTGTCTACAATTACTTTGCAGGCAGCTACTAGCACTCTAACATTTAGCAGCATTCCTAGCACTTATAGAGACTTAATTCTGTCATTAGAAACTTTTGGTACCGCCTCGTCCGAGTTTTTTTCAATCTACTTTAATGGGGATACCACTAATACCAACTACAGTAGGGTGATTGCATATTCTAACTCTGGTGGAAATGGGTCCGTTGCAGCTAATAACCACTACATCTCTGCCGTATATAGCAGCAATAGGCAACTAACTAATGTGCAAATTTTTGATTATTCTGTTGCCGATAAGCATAAATCGCTTTTAACTAGAGTTGCAGCCGGGCAACAAAGTGAAGTAGTGATGGTAGCCAGCAGATGGGCCAATACTGCTGCAATATCGTCTATTTCCATAGTCCCCGTTTCAGGAGTATTCTCTGCTGGCTCTACCTTCTCCATCTACGGACGGATTGCATAATGTTGAAATATCACATTCAGACTATTGAAGTTGGAGCAACTGCTCCTAGCAGCATTTCATTCAACAGTATTCCTCAAACATATGACGACCTTCTTTTAGTCTTGTCGGGTAGGGCTAACGCTAGTGGACAACCGTCTATTTTGTATAGATTTAATAACTCAAGCTCTGGCTACTCTGGAAGAATTTTGGCTGGATATACTAGCGGAGTAACTTCAGGCTCAACCAGCACTCTTAACTCGGTGAACGCTGGCGGAGATTGGGGAAGACTGGACTACGAAGGTTTCAACTACTCTACCTCCACCGCAAATACCTTTTCTAATATTCAGTTCTACATCCCTAACTATAAGAGTAGCAATGTCAAAACTGGAAGCGCAGACATAGCCACTGAAGACGTTAGTGCTAGTCCTCTTAGGTGGTGGCTCAGCATAGTAGCTTCCCTTTGGTCTGGCACGCAGCCCATTACTTCAGTGAGCTTCGCTCTTTATGAGGGATCCTTCGCTCAATACTCCTCCGTCTCTCTCTATGGCATCAAGCGTGGAGCAGATGGAAAAACCGAAATAGCATCTGGCGGAACTATTACCACTTCCGGTGGTTATACCATTCACACATTTACATCTTCGGGAACCTTTACCGCTAACAGCAATCTGGATGCCGAGTACTTAGTCATAGGTGGTGGCGGTGGCGGTGGTCAGCACCCAACTGGCGCAGGTGCAGGTGGTGGTGGTGCGGGTGGTTATCGCTCGTCTGTAACTGGAGAGTCATCTGGCGGTGGAGCGTCTGCGGAGTCCCCACTCACACTCACAGCTGGGACCAGTTACTTAGTCACTGTTGGCGCAGGCGGTGCCGCTGGAAGCTCTTCAAATGGTGCCAACGGCACTGATTCCGCTTTTGGGCCTATCTACTCTTATGGTGGCGGTGGCGGTGCTAGAGGTAATGGATCGGGATCGTCAATGGGAACTTCCGGTGGTTCTGGTGGAGGTTCGGGATCAGCTAGTAGTTCAAGACTACCTGGTCAGGGAACCCCTGGACAAGGTTTTGCTGGAGGCGTAGGTGCTCAGCAAACTGCTGCCTACGGAGGCGCTGGTGGTGGTGGAGCTGGAGCTGCTGGATCTAACGGATCTGCCTCTGGAGGTGCGGGAGGCGCTGGAGTTTCTTCCTCTATTACAGGATCTGCCGTTGCCCGTGGTGGCGGTGGCGGTGGTGCCACTAGCGGTACTGGCGGTACTGGTGGTGGCGGTAATGGCGGTACTGGCGGTGGAACTGGTCAGACCGCAGGCTCAGCAAACACTGGTGGTGGTGGCGGAGCTGGCTACGGTAGCGGTATAGCTGCTGCTGGAGGTTCTGGCGTAGTTATCATTCGCTACCGAACTCCTGCCTAAGCCTCTATCAATACTTGCGTTTATCAAAATACGCTAAAATTGTATTAAATACGTCTCCTCAAGGACTTAAATGGCCGCTCTAGATTTTCCTAATTCCCCTACAGTAGGGCAGACGTATTCTGCACCCGACGGAACAACCTGGGAATATGACGGCACAAAGTGGGATGTTCTAGGAAATATTGACTCCATTGGCCCTACCGGACCAACCGGAGCCCAGGGGCCAACAGGACCGCAAGGAATTACAGGCCCTACCGGCGCTACTGGCGAGCAGGGTCCTACAGGTGCTACTGGTGCACAAGGACCAACTGGACCAACAGGTGCCACAGGCGATACGGGTCCTCAGGGTCCAACTGGACCACAGGGAGATACCGGACCGACCGGACCCCAGGGCGATCAAGGTATTCAAGGTGACACGGGACCAACAGGTCCTCAAGGCGATACAGGCCCCACGGGTCCACAAGGTGAGATTGGTCCAACAGGTCCCGCAGGTGCCGATGGTGTAATTGGCGTTGACGGCGCGACTGGACCAACAGGTCCTCAAGGCGATACAGGTCCCACGGGACCGACGGGTCCTGCTGGAGCAGATGGCTTTATTGGAGCTGATGGTGCCACCGGACCAACTGGAGCTACCGGACCTCAGGGGGACGCCGGTCCGACTGGTCCTCAAGGTCCAACTGGACCAACTGGAGCTCAAGGGCCAGAAGGAAACTTCGAGGTAGCTGAGACCGCTCCTTCCACCCCACAAGAAGGTGACATCTGGTTTAATCCAGTTTCTGGAAGCATGTACGTCTACTATGACGGCTACTGGGTAGAGCCAACTTCTGGTGGCGTCGGCGACACTGGACCAACAGGACCTACTGGATCTACAGGGCCGATTGGTTTAGACGGTACATACTTAGTGTCTGCAACAGCCCCTGCTTCTCCGGAAGAGGGCGACGTCTGGTTTAATCCAGAGATCGCAAAGATGTATGTTTACTACGACAGTTTCTGGGTTGAGCCTGCGGCAGGTAGCGTAGGGCCAACTGGACCTACCGGACCAACAGGTGGTTTAGGGCCCACAGGCCCCACTGGACCCCAAGGGCCTACTGGTGCAGACGGTGCAGATGGTGCAACTGGCCCAACAGGACCTCAGGGACCAACTGGCCCTACAGGACCAGAGGGAGTTTTTTCCGAGTCGGCCGAAGACTCTCTAAAAGCACTTCAAATTATGGGCGCACTGTAGCCTGATAAACTATATACGGAGGAATCATGGCGACAACCCCTAAGACTTTATATCGTGGAGCAGCTTCTACAACAACTAGCACCACTCTATACACCGTACCAGCTAACACTACTGCAGTAGTAACTAGCATTGTAATAACGAACACTACTAGCACTGCTGGTACGTTTACGCTGGGCCTGGGAGATACTAACTTAGCTACTACGGTTACTGTAGGCAGCCTCGACTCTACCGTGATTGATTTAAAACAGGTTCTAACTGAAACTCAGACCATAACTGGTGGTGCATCCGCTACTACAATTAACTTCCACATCTCAGGAGTGGAGATCTCCTAGTGGCTCCAGTATCCAAGTTTTCCGATAGCGACTTATTTGGCACTAAAACTTTTTATGCCAGTATGCTTGCTGGCAATCCTGTATTCGTTGACGCCAGCTTTGATTTAATAGAGACTACTGTTTTAAGTGGTAGTGCGTCTTCAATTACGTTTTCTAACCTAAACACGTACGCCAGCACCTACAAACATTTGCAAGTAAGAATGGCATTGACCAGTAGTGCTGATAGCTCTATCAAGTTTCAATTTAATGCCGATACGACTGGCAATTACGCCCTTCACGCATTAGACGGAAGAGGCAGTAATCCAGTCGTCTCTTTCGGTGAGGTAAATCAGGCAGCTGGATATATTGGCTATACGTTTTCAAGTGTTTTCGGCGCTGTCCTTGAGATTCTTGACCCATTTGAAACAACTAAGAACAAAACAACTAGGACACTATCGGGGACAGCTTCAACAAGCTTTAGGGTGTATCTAGCCAGTTCGCATTGGCGCTCAACAAACTCGGTAACCTCAATAAGGATTTACAACGAAAGTGGTAACTTTCTAACTGGCTCCCGATTTAGTCTTTATGGGGTTCGATAATATGCCAACCACTACATACGTTCCTCTAGGCACTATTACGCTAGCCTCAGCCGCGTCCGAAGTGGTCTTTGCTAGTATCCCTGCAAGCTTGAACGGACAGAGCTTTAGGGATTTGGTTTTGGTTGCTAACGCTAAATCCACACGGACGGCGTTTGACCAGGATGGTCTTTTCGTTAGACTAAACAATGACAGTAGTAATGGCTCTAGGGTGACAATGCTAGGTAGAGGGAGCAACGAAACTCTCAGCGATACCGCTTCTTCGATAACTTCGCCATTAGGCGGAAATGCTGCAAATACCATGCCAATCATTATTCAGGTCATGGATTACACTCAGACAGATAAGCAAAAAGCAGTTTTGATTAGAGCAAATTCAAACGCACCAAGCGTAAGTAGCGTTGTTGCTGCGGTGGCTGGCCGATGGGCATCTACGGCTGCTGTTACTAGCATTACTTTGGTGACCGAAAGTGGTAGTACATTTGCATCAGGCTCAGTTTTCAGTATGTTCGGCATCGCTGGATAAGGGATAACTATGTCAACACCTACTTATACAAAGATTCAGCACATAGAGGTTGGTGCTGGGGGTGCTTCAAACATTACTTTTAGCTCTATCCCTCAGACTTATACCGACCTAATAATAGTCATGTCGTTGCGAAGCAATCGTGCTACCTACTTTGACAATATTCGCATTGTTCCTAATGGCTCAGGTAGCGGAAGCATGAGAAACTTGTTCGGTTCCGGCTCTGGCGTCTCTAGTAACACTGAGGGCTATGTTTCTGGATATAGCGCAGGTAATACTGTGACAGCAAACACTTTTGGAAATACAAGTTGCTACATCCCTAACTACACTTCGAATGCTGCAAAATCTTTTTCTTTTGATTCAGTAGGTGAAAACAACGCAACAGCTTCCGTTCAAGCACTGTCGGCTTCGCTATGGACTGGAACAGGCGCAATTACTACTCTGACAATTAGTCAAGGTGATGGAACATCTTTTAGCCAGTATAGCTCAGCCACTTTATACGGCATTAAAAGCACCGCTAGTGCAGGAGCTCCTAAAGCTACTGGTGGAATTATTAGTTTTGTTGGTGGATACTGGGTTCACACCTTCACAGGATCAGGAACATTTACACCAACCGAAAACCTATCAAATGTTGAGTATTTGGTGGTTGCTGGTGGTGGCGGTGGCGGTAAAGGTTTAAACAGTGCCGCAAATAACTCGACTGGTGGTGGTGGTGCAGGTGGCTACCGATCGAGCGTTGTCGGTGAGATGTCAGGAGGAAACTCCAGCGCAGAAGCTAGACTCAGCCTAACCGCAAGTACTAACTACACCGTAACTGTTGGTGCTGGCGGCGCTGGTGGAGGGTCACAAAACACTGCTGGCTCAAACGGTTCAAACTCAGTTTTTGGAAGTATCACCTCTCTGGGTGGTGGAGGTGGAGCTCCCGGAGAGTCTGGAACTAAGAACGGAAGTTCTGGTGGTTCTGGTGGTGGTTCTGCTGGAACTGGTGGAACTGGTGGAGCTGGCACATCTGGACAGGGTTTTGCAGGTCGCACATCATCCGGTGGTTTTGATGGCGCTGGTGGTGGTGGTGCATCTCAGACCCCTACAGGCAGACTCGGTGGTAATGGTCTTACTTCTGCAATTACAGGCACTAGCATTGCTTACGCTGGTGGTGGTGGTTCGGGAACTTACGCCAATACAGGTGGAGCAGGTGGGCTAGGTGGTGGTGGAGCCGGTTCCACCGATGCAGGTAATGCAGGAAGTGGAAGCCCTAATACTGGTGGTGGTGGTGGTGGTCTTGGCTGTAACGCAAGCGGAATCACTGGAACACCTGGAAATGGTGGCTCCGGTATCGTAATTATCAGATACGCGGCCTAGCTAGACCCGTTAATACTGAAAAACACCAACTTGGTGTAAAATATATCTATGCCAATAGATATCCCAGACTCCCCCAATAACGGTGACACCTACACTGTAGGTAATAGAACCTGGACGTTTAACGGCACAACC
>JACCDV010343509.1_pt1 | contig 18054 bp, 6 predicted proteins | sample 7446131 | NCBI WGS metagenome assembly JACCDV01 (sample SAMN15323448, study PRJNA562643) | freshwater metagenome | isolation source: river surface water | place: USA:Blue River Watershed | collected 2017-08-17 | reverse complement strand
CCCAACCCCAACCCCAACCCCATGATATCTATGCTTTGATTGATAAATCATATGCATTTAATATATTTAATTTAGAATAATAAATGGATCATCAATCCCCATCTCTAAATCAAATCACCATCACTCAATAATAACTCAACAATTAATTTTTCAACTACTATGCCAAACTCAGATCTGATTAGCTCCCCTCATTGACATCCAATATCCCAAATTAGTTCAATAATATACAAAGAGAAATCATCAGTATTGTTTAGCTTAGAAAAAATATGGAGAAAACTTTGGAAATAGATTAGCTACAATCCCAGCATTTTAATACAGTATCAAATTTGGTAGAGAAAAATATGATTCTTTAGCAATCAGTCAATCAGATGGCAATACAAATAAAGCAGATTGAAGAGAACTATCTATCAAAATATATAACATCTTTAAAGCGTTCCCAGAAAGAATCGTAGAGTAATGCAAGCCACATTATTTAAAAGGGATAAGAGCTCCTTTTTGAACTATCTGATTTGAGGAGATCATTTAACGTGTAAAAGCTACAGCTCACGCCAGGGTAGGCATGCGATCAATAAGGATCATCAGTAAAACTATGGAAGCGTGAAGAATATTTCGAGTAGCTGGCGTAATCTCAGCAAAGGAGGTGGGATTTAGCAAGGCTTATTTACTCAATCAAACTAAAATAAATTCTACTGAGAGACTAGCTTGTTTAATAAAGGTAAAGGGCTCACTTGGAGCTTTAAAGTTCTAATAGCGAACTCATTGATACTCTGTTGAGGGAGAAGGAGAGGGATAAGAATTTGAGGAAGAAGGATAACTAAAAATTCGGATAGATCATTAAGCTTAGGGATCAAATCGATTTCTAAAATTAAAATTTAAACCATTCTTAGAAAACATTAGTTCCCATACTTCAAAACTAACTCCTTAAAATCAAAGCGCATTTAAGGTAGCAGGAGGAAAGACACCAAATCTAATTGCAAAAAGCAAATAAGAAAAATGAGTAACTGATAAGATAGTTAAATAAGAGTAAAGCAGAAAGCAAATTGATTGAAGATAAATTCACATAAAAGTAAAGATAACTAAAGGATAAAGTAAATCAGATCAGGCTCGCCTTGGATGAAAGCGAATAGAGGAAGAAAACAGCAGATAAAAGCATAAAGCTTATTCAATCAAAATAATTATAGAAAGAAAACTAACTTTAAACTCTTAAAATCAAGTATAAGGAACTTTAAAAGACTAATGACCAACTTTCCAACAGGAATGACCAACTACAGTCCCAATATAATTAGCTAATACTCAAAAGCAGTCATCTCAATCATATAAAAACAGATCTATCTCAGAAATTATAAAAGAATACTAAAAAAGTGCAACAGTTCGAGAGTAAACTTGAATAAGCAAAGAAGATACTGAATGAAAAGAATGAAGAGCTGAAGAGTCTTCAAATGTCTTTTAATAACCTCAAATCTGAAAAAGTACATTTTTAGTAGCTTATAAATTCTTTACAGGCAGAGCTCTCTCTAAGTAAAGAGCACATTTCTCGATATTAATACAAAATTAGTAACATGTAAGGAGAAATGACATAAAATTTTATTACCCATAATGAATAACGCAGCAGCTTGCTTTACCAAGTCTCGTAGCAATAGAAGCAAATAAATTCCTTAGAAAACTAGCTAAAAATACTCCAGCAAGCAAACCAGCAGGCCAAGATAGTACAACCCAAGGACTAGCTTTTATTTGCTTTATTATAGAATATAAAGGAGGAAATTAATGAGTAGATGAGGAGAGGTGAAAAGATTAAGTTCAACCTTATCGATTAATTCGTCGATAAGGTCAACCAGTATATTCAATGATTTTGCTTATCTGTATATAGCTCATAATCATCAAATCAATAGACCATCATAAGTATTTAGAGTTATGTAGTGGCAGTTTCGATGCAAAAGATTTTACTGTTTGTATTTTCTTAGAACTCTTCTCTTTCTCAGAAGCCATAGTCTTTGCACTAAATTGATAGATTGAGCTTGGCTATTTGCTTAATGAGCTCGGGCTCAAAACTGACTCAAACTATTTTAGCTTTTTACCCGCGAAAGAATTACTCAAACTTAGGTGAGGGCGCTTAGCTGAAGCACTCTTTCTTTTGGCTTGGTTTGAAACAGGAGTATTCAATCCTTCATCTTTGAATTTACTTGCAACCCATATTCCATAGTCATCAAATTTTTTTCCCTTATTTTAGATATCTACTCTTTCAATGCCTTTTCTGAAGCCGTTTTTCTTATCGAGGGATTATTCCAACGATCTCTATCCTTTTGAATAATTTCCTCCTCGAGAATGACTGAAGTCATAACGATTTTTGCTTGGTTTGTAATCAAGATAGGCATCGCTTAAATTTGAAACATTTTTTGTTTTCGATTTTTTTGAGTACCTTTCGATAAACTAGAATATTTTCGCCAATGTGCCATGAGACCGAATGGTATTATGATTTTAATCAATGACTAGTTTTTCAAAGATGCCTTTATACTTGGAGCAAATGAGATGAGTATTATGACAGTTGATAACACTATCTTCTTAGCAGTACAAAAATAATGCAGGGACCTGGCATTGGCCAATATCTTGTAAATCAATTTAAAAAGGATTGTATTGAAATTTATTACAGTTTTTCTTGGCCATCTGCAAAGCAAACGATATGATGAATTAGGGCGCCTTCACATTCTTAATAGCTATTTCGAAGGCAATCATCTAAACGGAGTAAAATGGTGAGTCAATGATCTGCAAAAGTACATCTTCAGGATTATATTTCAAACAATATAGTAAGGCTGATGTGGCGCCCATTGACCTTCCCCATAAGATAAACTTTTTAAAGTCTTTCTGTCTTAAATAGTTTATAATGCTATCTCTACGTAAACCAAATATTACTAATGTCTTCCTTCTATTTCATCCCGTAAGTGATAAGGTCTCCTTCGCTTTTACCACTTCCCGAGAAATCGAAGGCGCAGAGTGCAAAATTTTATGGAATCATTTTTAGAATATTGGTGCACTCGAGTCGATTGGAGCCATAACCGTGCATAAAGAGTATGCATACATCTGGATTACTACTTTTCTTAAACAGAGATGCATACAGTTTTTCGTAATTCTTGTTGACCACACGATGGACTTCATGTTCTATATCTGCAATATAGGTCAAATTCTCTGATGTATTAAGCAGATATACATAGATTGTACTCGGAGTAGTCTGTACGTTTGTGCTTGAAGAGCTTATCAACGATTTAGTTGATTAGGTTATTGTTATAGAGGATGTCCATTGGAATTATTTAATTTATATAATAGCTTTGGCTTTTTAAATTATGTTATTTGTGCTGGTATTTTAGGCTTCTTCTATTTGGTAAATTCTGTAAGGTGATTAGATATATTATATTTTGGTGCATTTAATCATTGGATGATAAATAATTTTACAAATATTATTGATGGAAGGACATATCTCGGATCGCTCATCAGAATGGGAAGGGTTTTAGCAATTCCACGATTTATCTGAGTCAAATCACACTGAATTCCCAGAAATCAAATCCAATAAAACAAATTGGTAAAAATAAGGAAACCTTTATAATGTGTCGCCTAAAAAACTGCTAACAAACAACGTATTTCTCAACACAAGAAATCGTAAAACAAGTCATACATGACAAGCGAACAGTAGAAAGGGCAAAAAATGCTAAACGCTTCATCGCTTCGACCAAATTAATACAGGATTATTCCTAAGATAGAAACGAAAAAGTATGAAAGAATACCAATTATTAGATATTAGTAGGATTGCCGATACAGTGGAAGGGTTATTTACAAAACTTTTGTTCCAAGAACATCCGACAATTATTTGCGCATTCTCAAAGAAGTTGACTGGAACCAAGCAACTGATAAGAAACGCGATGTTAGAAATCTACATGGAATTGAATTTAACAGTCAGTTTGAGAGTGGAAACTTAAGTCTTGCCATTTAAGTATAGTTATTGGTATATCAGGGTGTCTGAGCTCTAGTATGATCTATACATGAGAGTGGACTCAAATACGAACGGCCATCGACAGTGGTTCTACTTTAGCATGAAGAATTAGAAAAAATGTAAGATTAAGCTTCATATATACCGGTTTAAAAAGCAATATTCTCTTTTCCAAAGAGGAATGAAGCCCTATGTAAAAAGTAGGAAATAGGGCAAAAACTGGAGACCTGGAGGCGAGAATATTGTATACCACTATTAGCGCCAACGTAACGATTATGGTGTAAATAAGGACATAAAGAATTATGTATTAACTTTTACATATGCCTTTTAGCACTAAAATGACGAGGTATTTATTGCGGCTGGCATTCCTTACTCTTACTCCTTTTTGCAGAAGCAGCTTGTTCACTTCAAGGATAAGGCCGATAAAAGAGAAAACCTAAGCTTTTAGATTTCTAATTTAGGAAAATCTATGTGTGGACTCGATTTGCATCTGATAACTATCGAGCATAGAATGGCGAGGATAGCAAATAAATAGAAAAAGAAAAGATTCATTATTATAAATACCAGAACGCATCCTGGAGAAACATCATCTTCTTGGGTTCTTGATGGATTTCTACAAGAAATTGGACAGTGCAGCTAAATGTAGAGCTGGATGCTAGCTGGGAACATAACTTTTAAGATAGTGCCCATGCTCAACCCTGATGGAGTGTTCATTGGAAACTATAGGACTGGCATTATTGGAGACGATTTCAATCGCAAATTCAACTCTGGGAAAAAATAGTTTTACTTATAAATATTTGCGCTAAAACGATTGATATCGCAATGCAAGAAGCATGGAACAGTATAACTATTTTTGGATTTACATGGGCACTCCATCCTGAAAAACAGCTTTATCTATGGCCCATCTGAAGACTTCTCCTATCATTTCAACAGTAATTCTTCATCTATCTAGTGAGAACTCTCCCATATCATTTACTTCATAATTCCAAATACTTTCGGTTCGCTTCTTGTAAGTTTAATGCATAGAAAGAAAATATTGAGACAGCAAGGATATATTTCCAACTGAAGGAAGGAATCTTAACTTTCACTTCAGAAACATCCCTTGGATTATACTACAGTCAATCTCAAACAATACAAATGTTGCAGTAGGATTACCAACAATTTGGAAGATCAGTTTTGTATTCAATAATGGATACATCAATAAAAAGAGATGTTAAAATACCTCAACAATAGTTCAAAAATAAATAAAGACCAACTTAGAAACTGATGAAAATCAAGCAAACTGAAGGGAAGAAGGCTTAAAATAAACTTAAAATCTCAACTCCTAAGAACTCCACCAAAAATAAGATAAACTTTCGTTTACCAACAGCAAATAAAACAATTGTTCCTATTGAACAGTTAGAAATAAATAATGATAATTGCTCTTTCTTTTCACAGGTCAATCGAGAAGAAGATATTACTTTATCTAACCACTCAGCCAATGAAAAATTGTCTAGAGAATAAAATCCAAATGAAAAAAGATCTAACTTTAGAAGAAAATCTGAGATTATGAAAATTCCCAAATCGAATCTATTACAAAGAATTATCAACAAGAATAAGCAATAGATTGAGAGGAAAAGAAAAAATTCTTAAGATGAGTCAAATTGGTTTGGACTTGGCCGTTCTGCAACCTACGATACTTCCTAAACTTTAAAAAAATAAATCGAACTGGCAAAGAATTAAGATTAATAAGGAAGATAATAAAATTTTGAGATAGAGCCCATTAATTAAAATTTTTCTGAAGACTATGTTTCTATGAATGACTTGGACTCATAGGGGGAAGATTTGCCTGAACAATAAAAAAATTATCTTTTCGAGTATATAAAATCCAACCAACAGTACATTCCAGGTGAAGATTAATTGCACGAGCATCGTAAATCCTAAAAAGAAGAAAAAATGGTTGAAGGTGACTCAAGAGAGCAGAAAGCTAGCCGATTTCGAGAAATTCGTTTCAAAAGTATTGAAGAGATGACCTAATGTGAGGCTAGTTTAACTGGTCCACAAAGTATCAACATAAAGAAGATAAAACTATAGCCCAACAAATTCAAGGATAATGTTTCCAAGTCACTAATCTATAAATACCATCAGATTGTTCCTCATGTAGAGCTGGATGATACCAACCTCATTACTATTTCGCAACAAAAAAGATTGAATGAGCGTAGCTAGCTTCATCGCACTCAAAAAGATCCCTTTATCTTATTCCAAAGGAAATAAAAGAATGAGAAATGCTTCGAAAAATAATGATTTCGTTCATTTCTTTAAGTATTTATCAATATCATTTCTTTAATATCAGAAAATAATAGACCTTTAAATCATCAGTTTTCCACAATATTTTTGAAATAATTAAAAGATGTAGGCATAACTGAAACCATAAGAGAAGGGCTAAAGAAAAAAGTTGAATATAGTTGTTGTATCTGATACCCATGGAGACTATAAGCAGTTAAATAAAATAGCGAAGATGACAGGCGATATATTTATCCATGCTGGCGACTTCACTGATTACGGAAAAGAGGCTGACTTCTTAGCCTTTTTCAAATATTTAGAGCGGCTCAACTTTAGATATAAAATTGTAATATCCGGCAATCACGAAATAATCCTCGACAACGGCTGCATCAAACCAATCAAAAAACAAATCTACTTGAAACAAAATCCATGCAGTGTACAATCCATACTATATAGCTTTCCAGAGAGTAAGTGATTTGCTAACTCAAAAAGCGTTGCATATATCTTTAACATTAAATGGTGGAAATAGAAGGAATTCGGATATTTGGCTCTCCTTATAGTCCTTATTTTGTTGGCAATGCATTCCAGTATTATAAGCATTCATAAAAGATAATCTGGGACTGTGTCCCTTAAAAAATTGATTTATTAGTCACCCATTGCCCACCATTTGAGATCTTGGACCTCAACGCTAGTAAAGACCATGGTGGGTCAGCATACTTGCGTTAAATAGTTTTGGCAAGAAAGCCAAAGTACCATGTTTTCGGCCATATTCACTAATCTAACGGAATGTACAAGCTGTAAGGAATAACTTTTGTGAACGTGGCTAACGATCCAACAAGGATAATGATTTGATTTGGTTTTTGTTTGTTTATTTCTAAGGATTAACGAGTAATAGTGGTATGTTTTATGGAACGATTATAGGTAATATATAAATGAAGCAAGGCGATCGAATATGTCACAAGATAGCGCTACGCAGTGCCAAATAGCTTGAGAGCTACATCCAAAGGGAGGAGAACCACATCGAAGGAACTCCCAAAATTATTATAGCAAAGCAGATAGGCACTGGTCTTCAGGAAATATGGACAGACGATCTCAAAAACTAATCCTTAAATCGATTAAAGGATCTCAATTCCAATGAAAAAGCTTTTTCCTACGCCCGTAGAATCATCATAGCGTGTGCTAAACTCGCCCCACGCTACGGTTATTTTATGATTAATGAAAATATGGTATTCTTCAATCAGAAAGGTGAAATCTTCGTGTGGATTAACCCCGAAATCATCGAGAACAGAGTGAAGATCTATTTGCCGGCGAGCAGCGAGGGAGAATCAGTAATGACGAGAAGCATCACTACTTATCTCAAGCTCTGGCTTAGGTTTGACTATCAGCATTTGGGTCTAGCGAATAATCTTAATGAACTTTTAATCAAATTCGAGGCAGTACGTGCTAAAGCTTTAGATAAGCTCAGCAATAGATCACCAAGGAAACAAATTAATGATCAACGTCCTTCTTTCAATTTCGAAGAAATCAATTAAAATCTTAAAGCCCTCAGAATTAAAATTAATTAGAAAAATCAAGCCAAGGAAAATAGCTTACTTACTAAGATACTCAACGCTTCAACGTAGAAAATCTAAGAGAATAATAAATAATCGTGCAAACTCTTCTTAAGCTTCCCCAACAGATAAAAACGCCATGGTAACCATCACAAGCCAACAATATTCAACTAATAAAAGAAGCTGAAATTCAAGACCTCATTCGGAACATATACGTAGGGCCATTCGCTAAAGAGTTAATCATTCGATCCCGACTTCGATTACAACAAAACCTTCAATAATTACCCCAGCAATACCAGCACCAACAATTCCTTCAATCAATCTGTGGGTTTAAAGAGTGGAACCAACTACTTCCCCAACAGGACTACCTCCAATAAAAATAAAAATCATCCGATTGTTCAACTTATCAATAGTCAAGACAATACCCCTGATTAGTATTGCCAAAATAAGATACTAATCAATGGCGTGAAGTAAGACGAAGAGCATCTAAAAAAGCTCAAGGAGTCCCTAGAAGGCATCGGCGAATAAGTCAACGAGTTATTCTTATCTAATATATAGAGCTAGGAGCACAAGTAAGAATAGTTGAAAGTAATTGCGGCTGAATTTTAAAACCTGCTGAATTGAAAATATTTTTGATGAGATAAGCATTTTATCATTTGGCACCCAACTAAAACTAGAAGGACATAAACAAATCCCTCAGTTCTTTGTTTAGGCCCAGCTATAGTTCAGTCTGTCTCATCACCAGTTCTCTCAAGCTGTTGTTGCTCTTGAATGCTACATTTATCACACGGATTGGGATTGAGAATTCGTCCAGCTTGTTTGCCTGCTTTCCCAACTATTACACCTATTTTTGGATTTGTAGGTTATCCTGCAAAATACTGCTGTATTCGCTTTGCAGATCCTTTATTGATGATTTTACTCCTTAATGTTTAGTCATCTTGTTGAGTTGCTCCTCGATTTGATAATATCGTGTATTCAAAAGAGTATTGAGTTCTTCGTAGGCTTTGGCCACACTTTTAAGCTTTTCGTTTTATTGAAGGAGTGAGTATGATTAGTCAGTTGCTTATTTGAGTTATTTTACTAGTCTCAGCCTATCCTCGCTCAGTTTAAATATCTCCTCTCGGTCATCCCTGCATGTTTGCATTATGTCACTGCACTAAAGGAGAGCTTTTCGAGCTTATGCTCCTCCTTCAAAAAGTTCTTCCTGTAGTTTATAGAATTGATTGTAAAGTTCGAAGAGGACCAAGTCCATCTTCATTACAGTGACTTGCTCGGATGTATTGAACATTTCCTTGAGGTGGCCTTGGAGTAAGGCGAAGGAAACTGCAGTTGAGTCACTAGGAGCAACTTCAATTTGTAGATCAGTTAAGCGGGATGCCATTTATAAGATTATATGATTCTAATATGACTAATTTATATCATGCAATTCCTTTGTTGATTCTTTGGAGCTGCTGGATGCAAGAGAGTTCTTCTAAATAATCTTCAAGATTTTTCCATCTTTTTATTATTTTAAATGTTGTAGCTCTCTAAAGGGTTTAATAGTCTTTAAATATTCTTACGATATTCTCCTACAAGCATGCGCTTGTAATTTACAAGAGTCTATTTTTAAATTAGTTTTTTCCTTCGCTTTCCTTAACTGCCAGGTTGACAAAATCTTATAATTAACGATGAAAGTAGCTATATAACATATTAAAGTGACTCACTTGTTATCCATACTTTGGTAAATCTTTGATCAGGTTTAGTCTACTTTTGAAATATCTCTTAATATTTACTAATCTATATTTATTCTAGATTATTGACTTTATGAATTTTTATAATTATGAATTTTTGTTATGTAATTCTAGCTCTATCTTTTTTTTTTATGGATATTTCAATAGTTAATAACAAATCCTTATTTTTTAAAAACGTTTCGCAGGTTTTTGATGGAACTGTCTAAATTAAATATCGCGATAAGGCTCTTATTAATTTTTTTAGTAGGCCCTCTTGCGATCATTTGAATTTATAATAACATACTATTACAAATCCTATGAACAAAACCTTAATTATTTTAGTGCAAAGTTTTTATCTAAAAAGTCTATAGCTGAATATAAGCTGGGATAGTTTTAATTATAGCCTCCATTATCCAAAAACAAATTGAAGATTTTAGATTAGTTCGATTAAGGTTTGCTTTTAAAAAACTAATGTACTTATGCTATAAAGGCAAATACTGCATGAATATTTAGTTTTTCACAATATTAAATCAATTTAGCCATTTGCTTTCGCTTTTCACTTTTGTCACTATTAAGGCTATCTTAAAATTACTTCAGAGCATCATTAAGAGTGAATCTTTTAAGATTAGAGAATATTATATTTCGGTTTTCAAATCTGTAAAGAATAAGATTATTAATAGTAAGTTATTTGATGTATATATTGTGGTGGTTTAATTTCAGTATTTCAGCCATGACCCTCAACAAGAAATGATCAATAGTTCCATATTTCTATTTTATATAAAGGAAAAAGAGTTCTTTATCGAAAAACGACTAATATTGATCTAATCTCAAAGTTTAAATCTGATTCTTAATATCTTTGTCAAAAGAAGAAATGAAAGAAGAGTTGAATTTAGAGTATCTTCCTTTTTGAAAGTTTGAATCAATATCTTAGCCCAAATAGAAGCCTAAAATAAGATGTTCTCCAGTGCTCGATCTAATAATTATAGGAGATCCTGAACATATTTATTACCCTAGAAGACTGATATAATAATTGTGCTTAAAGTTTTCATCATTCACTATAATATGTTGAAAAGATTGCTTGTAGACAATTTTTTATAAGTCTTTTTTTGAGCGACCGAATCCACAAACCACAGTAAACAATTTATTTTACCAATTTATTTAATAGTTTTAATCAAAATCAAATATTGGTAATTTCCTAACTTCTTTAAAAGGGGTTTAATTAATTTGAAGTAAGATTATATCGTGAAATTATTTAATTTTAGTATCAGTTTTATATATCTTCTGTATTTGATATTATGTATTTCGATATTTTATCGTATATGATGAAAGATTGGGTGTTAGTTAATTTCGAATATCTTCTTTATCGAATGAGTGTTCGGCAGTACATACCATGCTATTCCCGATTATGCATCCTGTTGCAATAGTCCTATTATCTTTCTGAATCTCCACTAAAAGATTGAAGTATTATAGGTATTTATATTTATTTTATAAATCTACGTCCTTCAATGAATAATTATAATCGCATTCATCGCTTGAAAATATGTTATTTAAAATTTAAAATTGCCTGTAATCTATTTTTAATTTAGATTATTTAGTTTTTTTGGGCGATTATTGACCTAGTGAAACTTGAAAGGCTGATTCAGCTTCATAATTATGATTGGTATCTTTTGGGTTTTGAGAAAGATTATCGTCATATAAGTAAAGATTATTTTGAAACTAAATTTCATTTAAAACCGGCTGATCTATTTTTGCTTTATAAAGCTTTAAGATTACATTCCTTTTTTAAGGCGAACTAATGATAGATTTTAGTTACTACAATATTTTTTTCAGTTCATTTTAATATATATTTACAATAAAAATAAACTCATAGTAAACTATTCTTTCCACCATTTATTTATTAGCTTAATTTAGATATTTGTCGATAAAAGGATAATTTTATTTGTAAAACTACTGATATTATGAACTCTCTTTTAAAGGGGGAGGAGAAATTTTTTAAATTTTTTATGTTAAACCTATTAATTATTAATATTTATCTTTTAGAGTGGAGAAAGCCCCTTTATCTTGTTATTTTATCCCAGTTTTTTAAACTTAATTTTATGTTTACAATAATTGCTTTAGAACTTTTAATCTATTTTTAATATTTGCATATATATCGATGACTATAATCATATATATTCTCAAAAATGATTTTTTCGTCATATTCTTTTTGCTATATTTAATCAAAAGCTTAAAACTTTATATTCTCGATTATCTATTTTATAAAAAATACTATTCCATTATGAAAAAATGGTTGAGTTCTCTAGAAAGATATGGTTATTAAATTGTTGTCGACTAAATTGTTTTTTTATATTAAATTTTATCTTTTTTCCAATATAACTTAGCTAATTCTGATAAGGAAGCTATTTATTATATATTGTTGATTATCGAAAGTAATTTTGCATTTTTCTCATATAAAAGTAATTTACTCTTAATTTTGTTTATAAACTAATTGGATGCAATAAAATATCTCAGAAGAGTTAAATTATTGTAATATTCCCACATTTAATATTTTTGAAGATAGTTGTATCTCAAGGAAAGATTTTAGAAGGAAAGATTTTATTTAGCAGATTATCCAGAAACCTAAAAATAAATATTATCTTCATTTAGATATTAAATATATATAGACTTCTGTTAGAGTTATTCAAGTGATTTGATGATGGATTTTATTATTTAAAACAGCATTTATGATTGTTTTTCCAGAGACCTTTATCTTTTTATAGTATTACATCTATTCTTAAACGTCTCTTTGATATACAAATGCTCCTTAACACTTACTTTTTGAACAGAGCTTAGATTATTTGAAATAAAATCTAATATCTAATTTCGGCCTCTAGTTTATTACTCTTCCAGCTGAGTAAGTTTCGAAAGATGATCTAATTTCCTATAAAATGATTAATTAAAAATTAAGCCGCAATTCTTTTATTAATAATAGTTTCCTTTGATATGAATTCCAATAATAATCAGTTAGCTATTTACTTATATAAAAATGGGGCTACCAGACATACCATTAACAGTATAGGCTTTATATTCAAAATATTTTCCATTGAATAGGACTTAGCTTTAAGATTAACTAAGTAGGGATTCAAATTTACTCACTTGAGTTTGCAAAGTAGTCAATTATTAAGGACAATGCTTCATAAAGCCACATATTTTACCCTTCTTAAACTTAAAATTATCATAATCTTCAAGCTAATGATTTTCAACAAATTTAATTGTTTTCAAAGATTATTAGATCATTTTTTTTTGTTAAATAGATAGCTTGACTCTTATAAAAGAATAATCGTTTTCTACTATTGGATTTTTTATATAGTCCTCGCATATCTGATAGTACTAAATTTCAATTTATTCTTATTTGAAGAGAGATGGAAATTTAACATAAAACTGAGATTTGCTTGTGATTTTTTTTATCTTTTGATTAAATTTATATAATTGATGGGCAGACGCTATCGCGAATTTATAATTAATGAGAAGGCAAGTTCCTAAATCTATTTAAACAATATGATTTTAAGTTTACGGCTATTTTATCTTTATTCTTCCAATAAGGTTTTTTGGGGCCTTTGCCTTTTATCTTTAAATATACATTATTCTTTGAAAATACGACCCTGCGAAATCTCTTTTTTTGTTTGTCTTTTTTTTATTAGCTTACCTGTATTCCTCTTTTTTTGTTAATTGTTATTTTAAGAGCTTGGCGCGATACAATTAATAGGGAGAAGGAATATCATTAATATGAGTACTGTTAGATTTGTTTGATAAACTACTCTACTATTCCATAAAATAAAATATTGATTAAAATATCTTATTAATTAGATTAGAATCATAAGTTGATTGATAAAAAAAGTATTTTGCCATTGCCATTAATTCAATCTTAATCTTAGATCCTTAAATCAGATTATATATTTCTTTCAATACCCAAGACGATCATAAAATATGTTTTAGCCATAAACCTATTTCTTTTAATATTGAAATGAAGAAATAACAAATTCGTATTAAATATTCAAATCAATAAAATTTATATTCAATAAATGTTCAAGAATAATGTTTACACCTTTCGCAATTTCCCAGTTGAGGAAAAGGAGCGCAAGCTGACAGACTGCATCTGCACAATATTTTCCATCGTCTTCGCCTTGACTTTGTTCATCCTTTCGTTCTTCATCTTCAGCCGAAGTACAGGTAAATCAATATAGATAATTTTTACGCAGTTAACTTCCCAGTTGACGACACGAAAACTTCATGTAACTACCAGCAAAACGACGCTCCTTTCATATTTTTCCAAAACGTAGATGATCTCACTTCACAAAGGCACTGCGTTTCGTAATGTCCCAAAGCTGGGGAGAAGCTGCACTGCTCCTCTACTTATCCATGCCCTAATGCAATCAGCACATACGATACTACGGCTGTGATAAATAATTTAGGAGGATTTTGCAACCCAACTGACGAAGACGCCAACAGAAGATTATGGAAGAATCATGTCCTTTCGGATAAGTCAAGCCTTCTTGGAGGATACGATTCAATTCTAACGGCACTGGGCATTGGGGTTTGTATAGGATTAATATATTTGATCGCTGTTGTCTTCCTCCCTAGAATCCTCACCTATTTGGCTTTCATTCTCGCCTTCGCCTCCTTACTAACTGCAGCCATCATCATAATAGTTCAACCAATCAAAATGCTCAACGATTCCAGCAACACTTGGAATATTATTCTTGGAATAATCTTCATCATTATTGCAGTACTGATCCTAATATTCTTCTTCTGCTATCAGCAATAGATCTAATTGGGATCCATCTTCATCTTCTATGCTAATGTCTTCCTTAGAGAAAACATCATAATCTTCGCATATGTGCTACTCTTCATGGGTCTTAGCTTTGGATTAGTTGTTCTCTGCGTCTGGCAGTTCATTGCCTTTGGGTCATACAGGCCTCCTTATCTACTTGAGGGCAATCTCTATTACTCAAGCGGACAGAGCATCTTTCTTCAAGTTCTTAACGCCATCTAGTTCATTTGGGGAATACAGTTCCTCAGAGATTCATGTAAATACTATGTTAAAGTAGTTAATTATATTGTTTCTGGAAATGCAGTCTAATGGTACTTCAACTACAGAGAAAAACGGCCATCCTAGTGTTCAAGGCCTTTTCTAAGACTTATTACTAAGAACTTCGGAAGCGTCTCAGGAGGATCGTTTATGAATGCATTCTTTAGTGTGTTTGGACTTATCTACGACCTGTTTAGAGTAGTTTTCATCTTATTCAGTGCAATCCCAAAGGATAATGTGGACGAGCATCAAAATGCTGGAAACAAGCTTGTTGTTGCTGCAACTTTCTCTTTGAGCTTGTTCGTGCTGACGCATATGCATACATTCATTTAAGTGGAATTCCCTATTGCAACGCAGCAAGACAATGCTAGGCGCTATGCGAAAGATCCCATCTTTTTGCAAGCGACCATACTTGCATTCGTCTTTATAGGATGTCAGCTCAAATATTTTTGGTTAGCCTCACCAGTTTATTCACTTTCATCGTACTTTTCAATAAGACTGACTACGCAAACTTCATAATTATTGGGCTGATAATACTGGTCTCTTATCTCTCCACTACTCACTTTGCAGATCTGCACTCGAATGCAGCTTAGGGTCTGTTCACATGCTTTTTAGCCTAGACCAATTGCGAAACTATGATGAATATCGATATCTGCCCAGATACCATCCTTCATGAGGTGAATACTTTCCAGCAGAAATACAACTTATTATTTTGAAATGATTGTGAATTAAACAAAATGTAATTAATTATCAACTTTACCTATTATCATTCATTCCCTCACTTCAACATCAAATCATCTAAGAAGTGTATGCTTTTGCTCCGATCTCCTTTGGGCTCACTGCTCTCATTGCGCGTATTCCAAAATCTCATAGTTTAGTCGGCACCAAGAGAGCAAATCTTGGTTTAATCATATGGAGCAACAGCTAATCCAACGATTCTCTTTTTGTGTCCAGTTAGGATATGCGTAAACTCCTTAATCTTTGAGCTCCAAATCATAGCGTAGCTTTCCTTTCGATTTCCTCCATGGGAAGTAACTAAATCTTTTGTGGATTCCCGCCATATTAGCTCAGTTATCTGTGATTTTCCCTCCAACATTTGTTAAATCTATTAAGTCTATGTATTCCAGATCAAAATTTTATGGTCTGTATTACCCCCACCACTTCCGATTATGTTCGATCTCCAAGGGCACCACTTAAGTGCTTTCACTGCTCCCTTGTGAATTTGGCGGCTTTGAAATTAATCTTTATTATTCAAGTTCCAAATTAAGACTGAGCCATCCCTGCTTCCCGAAGCGATTCGATTATTTTGGACGGTAAGTCCGCAAACTTAATCCTTATGAGCGACTAGCTTCATAACAACTGAATTTTTATTTCTAAGGTCATGATGAATAATTGAACGATCTTGAGAGCCCGTCAGTAATCCCCATTCGAATGTATTCTCAATGCACCCTATTCTTGAATAGTGGGGCTTGAAAGTTCGAAATTCCTTTTAGACCTATAAATCCACCACACGCAAATCCCCCTAAGAATCACCAACGAATAACAAATTGCCCTCTTTGTTAAATTTAATACTTGTAATATTGTATTAACTCACGAATCTATTGGTTGACAGTGGAATCTTAGAGATGATTTAGTTTGTATAGAGATAACAACTTTTTTATAGAGCGATACAAATTTTGCCTTTTGATGACCAATCCAAAGGATGGGAGTAGTAATTATCAATGGCCTATGGGGCATGAATAATTTGATATGCTTCACATTTTTTCACCAAATTTATGTTAATTCTCTTTTCTTGTATTATTTTCAAGTGATTGGAAATTGAGCCTTAAGGTTCTGAGTTGGCTGAGGTTGAAGTTGTCTTTTTTCTCGAGAAGGAAAGACATCTGCGATGTTATTCATTGAGCATGCTGGCATAGGTGTAGTCTGAGGGTTTGTCTGTCTTGAAGGTACTGATAGAGGAGGTGCTAAGATGGTCATTGGATGCGCCCTTCCTGAGAGGGACGTATCGATCAGCCAAGATAGATGTACTTTTGGCTATCATATTATTCTTATTTACTATTTAACGAATGCTATTGGTCTCACTTCAATTGACTGAAAATGCAAGACTAGTGAAATAAGCAAAAAATTATAAATCATCACATTCTTCGCTTTATCTTCTAATAATAAAGCTTTGCATACGATCCACCCTTTTGATTCTTAGAAACTGAGGGCTTGAAGTCGTTTATTTATGGCTTAAAAGTACAGTTCTTTATCTATTTCTCTATATTTTGTTTTTGGCCCACGTTCTATTTTGAGCGCCGATTGTCTAATGTACGAGATTGCCTTTCTTGGAAACTCATCTTCATCCAGCCCGAAGAAAAATCCTTTGACTATCTTTTTGTTCGACTTTTATCTTGGAAAATATTTTGACTGAACGTTTTTGTTAAGGTAGTTTTTTATTATAAATTTTTATTGTTTACCTTTTCCTTGAGTTGGATTTATTTTTCTGACTTAGATCTTGTTATTGGATTAGGCTTGTCATTTTTAGGCTGCCTATTGGGCATTCTAAGCTAGGTGTCATTGTTCTGTGTCTGTTAATTGATGTATTGAAGCTTGAAGTTGGGGAGTTTTTAGCGGCTCAGCCTTGACTTTATTGTTTCTTTCTTCGACTTACTATTGAAATATTATTCAAGAATTCTCTAGTACTTAGTCTTTTGCTTGGCTTGCTCTTATTTCTTCAATAAATGGGAACTAATTGCTCTTGATTTAACTTCCTTTTCTTCTTTCTTGGTTTGGTTAAACACCTTTTCTTTCAAAATCTGTTTGAGCTTTAATGAATCTCTTTGTTTGCTTTATCTTAGATATTCCTTGAGGTCGTTCGGTTTAAAAGTAGCCTCTGTAATCATTTAGGTGGGCAAAGTTTGCATCATCTCAAATTCCTTCTCAATCTGACTGTAAGTCTAATGATCGAATAGTTTCTGGCAAATGGGAGTAATTGACTCATCGTACTCCTAATCGTGCTTGCTGGAAATCTCAGTAACTGCGCATTTGCTAATGCTTTGGTTATTTTTTGATGCAAATGGTTTATGTGCGATATTGTGCCTTGGCTTAGTGAATGGATTATTGCTGATCTGCATAGGTAAATCCATAAGATCGATATCATCAGAGAGGTAGTCTTGAAGTGCATTGTGTTAGGTCTACAAGTATTTGATTTTCTGCTAAAATGGAATATCATCGTATTCTGATTAGTAATGCATTCCGTTACCAATTATAACTTTATCAAAGGTTGTAATAAAAATAGAATTGGACAACTCATCATCCTATTAATCGATAGTATTAAGATCTATCGGAAAAGGATGAATCACAAAGAGACAACGATGTCGGTTGATTAACGTAAGCCCAAGGCGGGATGGGTGTTTGTTAGTTGTTTGTACAGGTAAAAGTGAGGGATATCATATAGAAATATGGGCTACTACTGATTTTCTCATTTAAAATGTTTAAATTTAAATT
>JACCDV010157763.1_pt1 | contig 18057 bp, 9 predicted proteins | sample 7446131 | NCBI WGS metagenome assembly JACCDV01 (sample SAMN15323448, study PRJNA562643) | freshwater metagenome | isolation source: river surface water | place: USA:Blue River Watershed | collected 2017-08-17 | reverse complement strand
GGGGGTGCTGCATGAGCAAGCCCGACGAATCGGTCGAACCCTTGGCCGTTCAGCCATCGCACACCATCCGTGCCATTGAAAAAGCCAAAGAGGTCGATGCCAAGCTCAGCGGCTGGATCGACACTTGGAACCCCTACACCCCCGAAAAGCTGGCCGATAAAGGCCTGCAGCCTGTTCAGGTGGAAGAGTCCGACATTCGCCGTGGCGCAGCCAAGTGGTTCATGGGCTTCTTTGCCATATTCATTGTGTGGGCCATCTTTGCGCCCATCGATGCGGGTGTGACCGTGCAGGGCTCGGTCAGCGTGCTGGGCAACCGTAAATCCATTCAGCACCCCACAGGCGGTGTGGTGCAAGAAATCATGGTCAAAGAAGGCGCGCAGGTCGAGGCGGGCGAAGTGCTGCTGCGCATCAACCCGCTCAAGAGCGAAGCCGAAATGACCGGCGTTGAGCTGCAATACATCAATTTGTTAGCCACTGAATCGCGCCTCAAAGCCGAGCGCGACAACGTACCCACCATCACTTGGACGGAAGAGCTGGGCAAGCACTTCAAAGACGACGACACCCGCGTCGCCGAAGCCAAAGCCTTGCAAGTGCAGCTGTTCAACTCGCGCCGTGCTGAATACAACAGCCAAGTCTCTAGCCTGAACGAGCAAATCAGCGGCCTGAGCGTCATGCTCAACTCTCGCAAAATCCAGCAGCGCAGCTTGGACGAAGAGATGACCAACACCCGCAAGCTGGCCAAAGACGGATTTGTACCCATGTCACAAGCCAACCAAGCTGAGCGCACCAAAAGCGATGTAGACAGCAGCATTGCCAGCACCCAGGCCGACATAGCCCGCGCACGTTTGCAAATCAGCCAGTTGCGTAGCGCCTTGCTCAAAGACGTTGACAACCAACTGCAAGAAATCCAGAAAAACCGCGATGCCATGTCCTCGCGCCTCGACTCGGCCAAATTCGACCGCGACTTGGCCGAAGTCAAAGCCCCCGTCAGCGGCAGCGTGGTGGGCCTGAAAGTGTTCACCGTCGGCGGCGTTATTACCAGCGGTCAAGTGCTGATGGAAGTCGTGCCCAAAGACGAAACCCTCATCGTCCAAGCCCAAATTCCCGCCTCCATCATCGACAAAGTACGCGTAGGCATGCCCACCGACATGCGCTTTACAGCCTTTAACCAGTCCACCACCCCCATCATCCCTGGCGTGGTCAGCATTGTGGGTGCAGACAAAGAGCCGGGCGGTAATCCCAACGAAGGTGAGTTCTACCTTGGCCAGGTCGAAACCACCAAAGAAGGCTTAGAGCTTTTAGGCAGCCTGAAGGTCCAGCCTGGTATGCCAGTGGACGTCATCATCAAGGCAGGCGAGCGCTCGTTCATGAGTTATTTGCTTAAACCACTCACCGACAAGACAGCCCGAGCCTTCAAAGACTAAGTTTGTTCGTCCTGTCTAACTTTGATAATTGAAGCCATGACCTAAAAAGCCATGGCTTTTGTGTGTGTTTTAGACAATTTATTCATCAAAATTGGTAAAAATACGTTTTTAGTACATGAAACCTGATAAATTCGGAAACTACTTAGTTGATTTAGGAAGCTTTTCAATGCTGAAAAATATTATCAAACAAGCCACCTTCGGTGCGCTTGTGGCGGTAGCGTGGGCGAACCACGCCTCAGCCGCCGATTTGATGGCCGACTTCCAAAAAGCCATGGCCTACGACCCCACGTTCCAAACTGCACTGGCCGAGCGTCAGGCCAACCAAGCCAGCGCCACCCAAGCGCGTGTGGCCTACCTGCCAGAGGCCTCTGTCAGCAACCAACGCCTCGACACCGACACCACCTCACGACAAACCGCGCGTGTGACCATGCCCATCATCGACCTCGGTCGCATGGCCACTTTTCGCCAAGCCTCGCCACGCGATGGTTTTGCCGAAGCCACCTTTGTAGTCAAAACCCAAGACTTGGCCAGCCGCTTGCTCAAAGCCGCCAACGCCATCATCTTGGCCAATGAAAACATCAGCCTCAACGAAGCCAAAATGGCCGCGTTGGACCAACAAGCCTTGGCTGCCAAAAAGAAGCTCGAACTAGGGCAGGGCACAGTCACCGACCTGCGTGACATCGAGGTGAAAGCCGCTCAAGCCAAAGCACAGCAGCTCAGCTACAAAACCGCTTTGACAGTGGCCGTTAAACAATACGCCGCCATCACTGGCGAGCGCCCCAACGTCAAAGACTTTGTGCTGCAGCAAAAAGACCGTAAAGTCGCCCTCAAGCCAACCAACGACTATGTGGATGCAGCCCTGCAAGCCAACCCTTCGCTGCAAGCCGCACGCTTTAGCGAGCGCGTGGCCGAGCTGGAAGTGCAAAGATCCACCGGCTCTTTGCTGCCCACAGTCTCTGCCACCTATAACACCAGCAAAGCTGGCACAACCACCAACACCTACAGCGGTGTATTGGTGAATATGCCCTTACAGGCTGGCAACTACTTTGCCCGCCAAAGCGTGCAAGCCAACTTTCTCAAAGCCAAAGAAGCCACCCGCGACATCGAAGAAAAAACACGCGTTGAAGTAGAAAAACTGCGCGAGCAAGTCGAAACAGGCTTTGAAGTGCTGGCCATCCAAAAGAACGCCATTTCAGCTGCAGAGCTGAGCCTTGAAGCCAACATCAAAAGCTACGAAGGCGGCGTGCGCAGCGCGGTCGATATCTTGAACGCCACGCAGACTGTGTTTCAGGTCAAGAGCGACTACGTCACCTCGGTCACTTCGCAGTCAGAGTCCATCTTGGCTTTGCTCAACCAATCGTCCATCGACGTGAACGACGCACTGACCAACGCATACAAGTTTTTGTTTGCCAAGTAAATCAAGTTAAGGTTTTGTTTTGAAGATCATTGGTAGAGAAACGCAGAAGAAAATTGATCTGCAAATAGAAAACCTTCAAAAGAAGGTCGCTGAGCTTGAATCGCAGTTGTCCGCTGCTAAGGCCGAACACAAAAAACTAGACACCGCAGCCACCAAGGCGCAGGCTGATTCAAATAAAGCGCAGGTTGAATCTGCCAAAGCACTTGCTGAAGCCAAAACACAGCTTGACGCCAAAGCCAAAGAGCTAACAGCCAAGGCCGCTGAGCTGGTGGCAGTTCAAACAGCTGCCAAATCTGAAGCTACTTCGGCTAAATCTCAACTTGACGCTTCAGCCAAACAGCTCAGCGAAGCCACTCAAGAAAACGAGCTCTTGCTTTCTCAGCTCATGCAAGTCCAAGAAGAGCTAGAGAAAATCTTTCTAGACAAAAAGCAACTTGAAGCAACATCTGCCAAAGCGCAAGCTGACGCAAAAGAACAAGCCGAAAAGCTGCAGCAAACGACCAAGCAGTTTGAGGCTGAAGTAGCCAAACTCAACGCAAGCCTAGCTACTGCTAATTCAGAATTAACGAAGCTCAAACAAGACTTAGCGCAAGCCAATCAAAATATTGCTCAAGCCAACCAAAACGTAGCCAACGAACAAAAATCCAAACAAGCGGCTGAAGCTGCCTTGGCCGAGCTCAAAGCCAAATCACCCGCAGAGCTCAAAGCCGTTACCGACAAATACCAGCAACAGGCCCAAGCTGCGCAAGCGCTAGAGGCCGATCTAGCCAAGCACAAAGCCGAGTTAGACCAAGCCCACCAAGCCTTGGCCAGTGCCAAGGCCGAAGCAGCCAACACACAGCAAGCCAAGCTAGAGCTAGACACGCTGCAAGCCCGCACGTTGTCTGAGCTTGAACAACTCAAAAAAGAGTCTGCACAACTGGCCGATCAACACGCCGCCAAGGTCAAAGACTCAGCCCAAGAAAACGAACTCTTGCTCACGCAGCTCATGCAAGTGCAAGAAGAGTTGGAGTCTTACTACTTAGACAAAACCAAGTTCGAAAAACTCTACCAAGACATTCAAGCCCGTTGGGCCCGCTTAGAAAAGCGCTACCCCAACTATGTGGACTTTGGCAGTGTTGAGTTGGTTGCGTTTGACAACCTGTCAGACGTACCCTCTGTCACTTGGCGCGTCAAAGACTACGCCCAAGGCGGCATGGCCTTTGATGAGTTTTTGTTTCAAACCGTGTTGCAAGACGGCCAGCCCGGCATTGGCTTGGTGCTTGACGCCAAAGTGCTTGCCTCTGTGGATAGCGCATTGGTCCCTAAGCTGCTCAAGCCCCAAAGCAAACAGCTAGAGCGCTTTGTGCGCATGGGGCAAACTGAGTTTCTCAAGCTCATGGCTGCTACCACCATCGTCACCCAGCTTGAGGCATCGGGCTGGCGTGGTGTAGAACTGCCCAAGGACTTTGACCTTGGCTTTTGGCGCGAGTCACTCAAGCTGCTGCCTACGCAGCTGCAAGCCTTGCCCGTGATGTTGCGTTACGACGCCATCAAACTCAAGCGTGAACTGACTAACCCTGACTACGAACACCTGTGGCTAGAGTTCAAAGGCATGGGCCTTGGTGCGCGCACATGGCCCAAGTTTGAAATTCGCCTTGGCGCAGCCATGGTGCAGCGGGGTGGTTTCTCGCAATTTCCTAAGTTTGAAATTCCGCTCATCGATGGCAAAACCAAACCCTTCGAGAGTTGGTACGCAGAAAGCCAAGACGACAACGGGGCCAAACTAGAACTGCGCTTTTCACTAGAAAAGCAAGTGTTTGACACAAGCGTATGGGCCAAACTCGACGATGTAGACAAAGCCCTGTTGCTTCGCCTTATTTATGCCATGCCCGATGTGCTGCTGCGCCTAGAGGCAGAGCATGCATCTATCCACCGCCCATGGGCCACTTGGGTAGGCTTTGCCAAAGCCGCCATGCAGGTCATCGAGGCCGGCCGCGCTGCAGCCCAGACCAAAGAGCTACCAGCACCCGATGCCAAAGCAGCCAATAAACCTAAGGGTAAAACGCTGGCAGCTTCCGCTACGCCAGCCAAGCTGCCAGCGCCATCCGCTAAATCGGCTGTGACAAAGAAGGCAAGCGTTGCAAAACCCGCCGCTAAAGTCACGGCCAAAGCCAAGACGAAACCTGTCGCCAAAAAAGTAGCCAAAGTTGCGCCCACCACTGCCAAGAAAACTGCTGTCGTTAAAAAAGCTGTAGCCGTTAAGAAGGTTGTGCCAGTCAAAAAACCAATGGCAACCAAAAAAGCAATGCCCGTCAAGAAGGCAACTGCAGCTAAGACTGCTGCAGCCAAAAAGAAACCCGCCAGAAAAAAATAAATGGTTACCCCTGAAGAAGTCAGCCACGCCTACAAACTGTTTTTAGGCCGCGACCCTGAAAACGCTGACGTGGTTGCTGGTTACTGCCAAAGCACCCAAACGCTAGAGCAGCTCAGCCGTATTTTCATGAGCTCGCCCGAGTTCATGCGTCGCATGGGCAGCGCGCTAGAAAAGCCACAGGCCAACCGCCACCGTCACCCTTTTAACTTGCCGCGCATTCCGGTGGACACCCATGTGCCGCCAGAAGTGTTGGACCAAATGTTTGAGCGCATCCACAAGCAGTGGGACCACTTGGGCGCTACCGAACCCTATTGGTCGGTGGTCACTCAGCCGCAAAACTACATGGCAGAGTTTGACCAACATCGCGAACATTTTTTTGCCTCAGGCAATAGCGCTTGCCAAACCTTCTTGGCCACGTTGCGACGCAGTGGCATTAACCCCGCCCAGCTAGACAGCTGCTTAGAAGTGGGCTGTGGGGTAGGGCGTGTGACCAGCTATTTGGCAGGTGCGTTTAGCAAGGTCATTGCCACCGACATTTCGGGCAAACACCTGGAACTGGCCAAAAAACACTTGGCAGACAAAGGCGTGCAAAACGTAGATCTGCAGCACTGGCACAACGTAGACCAAATGCGCCAACTGCCGCAGGTCGATGTCATCATGTCTGTCATCACACTGCAACATAACCCGCCTCCAATCATGGCTTGGATGCTTTTAACCTTACTTTCACACTTGCGCACGGGTGGCGTGGCCTATTTGCAAATACCCACCTACAAAAACGGCTATCTGTTTGAAGTAGACCGTTATTTGGCCAGCACACCACCAGATACCCTAGAGATGCACTACTTGCCGCAGCATGAAGTGTTTAAGGTGTTTGCCGAAGCCAACTGCCAGTGCCTAGAAGTGCGCGAAGACGGCATGGTGTCGGACGAAGACCAAATGTTGTCCAACACCTTTTTGGTTCAAAAACGCTAAGGCCAACCATGCTAGCCCGCGTCAGCCACCAGACCGAAGGCACTAGCCTACTAGATGCCAACGTGGCCAAACAGTTTGCATGGCTGTTGCGCGAAGACCTACGCAACACCTTTAAAACAGTAGACAACCCCGCTTTTGGCGACTGGTGGCTCATCAAAGGCCGCCAAGAATACCCAGCTTGGGCACACGCCATGCCCGAGCAAGAGTTACAGCCTTTGTTTGAATCGGCAGGTAAGGCCACCATTGCTGGTGTATCGGTACACGTGCCTAAAGTGGTTCAGCAGCTGGCCCGCTATAGGGGCGATGCCGTGAGGGAATACACCCGCGACGGCAAACTAGACAACGAAAAGTTTTTTGCTTGGGCCATGGTGGTGGGCCTGGCTGACCACCATCTGGCTGCCTATGCACCTAGACACATACTGGCCATGTTGGACCAAACAGTGCCTACCCCGCATGCAGAGCCTGATGCAGAAGCCTCAGTCATTTCAACCCCAGCACCCACGCTGTTGATGTACCTCTTGTGGCGCTTGATGGATGAGCCGACACAACAAGCCCGCAACATCTACACGCCTGAAGGCCGTTTGGCCTATGTGGCTTGGTTCTTTGGTGTGGTGGGTCAGCTTAATTTGGCCCCTTTGGTAGCGGGCCGTTGGAAGTCGTGGGTTAAGTCCCAGCCTAGCTACAAAGGCCCACAGCTAGCATGGACCAGCGCCGCACCAGCCATACCCAAACCTAGCAGCCCTACAAACAAGGCAGACAAGCCATTTGGCGTGAACCTGTATGGCTTTGCCTACGGCGAGCTAGGCATTGGTGAAGACCTGCGCATGGCCGTGGCCTGCTGCGAAGCTGCCAATATTCCATACCATGTGGTGAATGTGGATGCTGGCAATATCAGGCAAGCCGACCAGTTGCTAAAAGGCAAAACGCACGACCTGCACAGTAAAGACCTACCGCCGTATCGCAACAACATATTTTGTTTGCCTGCGTTTGATACAGCCAGCCGCATATTTATGCAAAAGGGCGCAAGCGCTTTTGAGGGCTACCACAACATAGGCTGGTGGCCTTGGGAACTAAGCGTGTTTCCCAAAGCTTGGCAGCCGCATGCGTTTAAGCTGATAGATGAAGTATGGGCCAGCAGCACATTCTTAGAAGACATGTACAAGCGGTCTACAGACAAGCCAGTGCACTTGGTACCTTTGGCGGTGAGTGTGGATAGGCTCAAGAAGCACCCGCGCAAATACTATGGCCTGCCAGAAAAGAAGTACCTGTTTTTGTACGTGTTTGATTTCAACTCATCTGTAGCCCGAAAAAACCCCATGGCAACAGTGAATGCTTTTAAGCAAGCATTCCCGCAAACAGATAAATCAGTTGGTTTGGTTTTAAAAACAATGAACACCAACCCAGTCAACCCTAAATGGCAAGACTTTTTAAAAGAATGCAAAGCAGATAAACGCATTCATGTGCTGACTGAAACAATGGATAGGCAGGATGTTTTGGGTCTTATTGACTGTTGTGATACCTATGTGTCATTACATCGGGCAGAGGGATTCGGGAGAACAATCGCTGAAGCTATTTTATTAAATAAAAAAATAATTACAACAAATTATTCTGGTAATGTAGATTTCGCATCATTTAACGAGGTCCATCTTGTTGATGTGAATTTAATTGAATTAGAGAAATCAAGTTACTTTTGGTTGGACGTAAATGATCACGCAACATGGGCTGATGTTGATATTAATTCGGCCTCTGCAAAGATGGTTGAGGTGAATAAGTTTAGAAAATCACTCGTAAATAAATTAAATAGAGATGTTTTTTCTGTTAATAAAATTGGTGTAAGAATGTTAGAAATCCTTAATAGTTAAAAATAACAATTTTTATATCCAACAGTAATTTTTTGAAGCAAGTACATGAATAAGTCGTCTCAAACATCTTTTGCCAAAGCAAATGCCGCTTTTAGAAGCGGTGATGTAGAAGTTGCAATTGCGCTTTATGAAGAAGCACTTTCTCAAGTAGAAGGGCCATTGCAAGCCCGCATTCAATTTAATCTTGATTATGCACTTCGCACATTAGGTCGCAATACTTCCGGTAATAATAAAAATTATGTTCCCCGTGGAAATAATACTAAAAGTTCGGTGCAAAAAGCTGTTCGTGCTATTGCATTCTATTTGCCACAGTTTCATCCGATTCCTGAAAATGACAAGTGGTGGGGTAAAGGTTTCACTGAGTGGGCAAATGTAAAACCAGCAACGCCCCAGTTTGAAGGTCATTATCAACCACATGTTCCTGATGAATTCATCGGACACTATGATCTGCTAGACAGTCAAACTCAATCAAAACAAGTTGAACTTGCTAAGCAATATGGAATTGAAGGTTTTTGTTTTTATCTTTACTGGTTTTCTGGTACGCGATTGCTGGAGCAGCCTATCGAAAAATACCTTGAGGATAAGCAATTAGATCTTCCTTTTTGCCTATGTTGGGCAAATGAAAATTGGACCCGTAGGTGGGATGGTTTGGATAGTGAAGTTCTTATTGAGCAGAAGTACTCCGCCGAAGATGATATTGCTTTTATAGCTAATATCTCAAAATATATTAGAGATCATCGATATATAAAGGTGAATGGTAAACCATTGATTCTTGTGTATCGCCCCAATCTGTTTCCTGACATGAAAGCCACAGCTAAGCGTTGGCGAGAATGGTGTCGAAATAATGATATCGGTGAGATCTATTTAACATATCCTCAGTCATTTGAATGTGTTGATCCTAAAGAGTATGGTTTTGATGCGGCATGTGAATTTCCACCTAATAATTCATTGCCAACTGACATAACAAGTAAAGTTAAGTCTGTAGTGCAAGATTTTAATGGTATCGTTTATGATTGGACTGTTCTTCCAGACAGGAGTGATGCCTATGTTAATCCTGGGTACACTCTGTTTAGAGGCGTTACACCGTCATGGGATAATACTGCACGGAAAAAAAATAATGGCGTAATATTTAAGAATAATACCCCTAAGTTATTTGAAAAATGGCTTACCAATGCTTTTGTTGATACCCGTACAAGACTACGAGATCCTGATCAACAAATTGTATTTATTAATGCATGGAATGAATGGGCGGAAGGCTGCCATCTTGAGCCGGACCAACGGTTTGGTTACGCTTGGTTAGAGGCTATCGCTAATGCGCATGTCAAGGCATTAAATCAATCTGACGAATTAATCGGCAAGACAATATTATTTGTAGATTATGCGTTGCCAATGTACGATCGTTTTGCAGGATCACGTACCAACTACATGTATCTTCAAGTATTGTTGAAACTAGGATTAAAGGTAGTTTATTTACCCGCAGACTTTCAGCATGTTGAACCGTATTCAACGGAGTTGAAAAATCTCGGAGTCGAGGTACTTGCTGGCGATGACTATAAAGAAAACTGGTTAGATTGGTTTAAGCAGCATGGCAAAGGAATAGATTTCGCTTTCTTGCATAAACCTAATCCAGCAATTCAATTTTTTGAGGCAATTCGTAACTATACGAGCGCTGCAATTATTTATCAATGTCATGATCTGCATTATCTTCGCCTGCAACGACAAGCCGAATTAACTAATGATTCTATTCTTCTTGATGAAGCTAGTTTTTTTCAGGAAAAGGAAAGCTATCTTTTTTCAAATAGTGATGCGCTTTTAACATTTAGTAGTGTCGAAGAAGAAATTATCCATAAAGATTTCATGGAAAAGGATGTTTACACCGTTCCTTTGTTTTTTTATGATGATCTACCTAAGGCAAAGCGAGACTTCGGTAAGCGAGTCGACTTGCTCTACGTTGGCGGCTTTGGGCATACACCAAATAGAGATGCAGTTGAATGGTTTTGTAAAGAAGTATTGCCATTAGTTTTAAAAAGACTTCCTAATGTAGTCTTGAATGTTGTTGGCGCTAATCCTCCCAAAGAAATTGCTGAGTTAAATTCAAATAATGTCAGAATTTTAGGAAAAGTAAGCGATAGTGAACTGCTAAATCTATATCAAACCGCCAAACTTTCAGTTATTCCATTAAGATTTGGCGCTGGCGTAAAAGGTAAAGTGATTGAAGCGCTTTACCACGCTGTTCCATTAGTGTCTACTAGCATTGGTTTAGAAGGTATAACTAAAGTAGAGCAGGTCGCTTTGCCAAAAGATAATCCATCAGATTTTTCTGATGAGATCGTTAAATTGTATGAGAATGAGTCGCTTTGGATTGAGCGAAGTGCATCATGTGCAAAATTCGTTGCAGAAAACTTCACGACTTATAAAACTGCTGAACAATTCAAAAAAATTCTTTTGAAGGCAGAATCCACTGCTAAAACACGGTTGAATTTTAACACTTCAAGTTTAATTGATAATCCGCTACGAACTATTGCATTCCATCTTCCTCAGTATCATCCCATACCTGAAAATGATAAGTGGTGGGGCAAAGGATTTACTGAATGGCGTAATGTCTGTAAAGCTAAGCCTTTATTTCATGGGCATTATCAACCGCATGTTCCTGCAGATTTAGGGTTTTATGACTTGCGCCTTGAAGAAGCACGCGTTGCACAAGCTGATTTAGCGCGTACTTACGGGATAAGTGGGTTTTGTTATTATCATTATTGGTTCAATGGTCATCGCTTATTAGAAACACCTGTAGAGGAAATTCTAAAATCCTCAAAGCCTGACTTTCCATTTTGCCTTTGTTGGGCCAATGAGAATTGGACTCGAACATGGGATGGTCAGGATACATCTGTATTAATAGAGCAGATCTATAGTGAAGAGGATGATCGTGCACATATTAATGATTTGTTCCGATTTTTTCAGGATCCTCGCTACATAAGGATTGACGGAAAACCACTGTTTCTTGTGTACAGAACTGAAAATATTCCTGATCCAGCAAGAACAGCAGAGGTTTGGCGTCAAGAGGCTCGCAAGGCTGGTTTGGGAGAGCTTTATTTGGTGAGGGTAGAAAGTATCGGCCACGTAAACCCTCTAGAAATAGGATTTGATGCTTCTTTAGAATTTGCACCAGATTGGAACAGAATGGGTTCTGTTGCAAGATCCTTCAAGCCCGAGGATCCTGAGCTTGACGAGATAATTGAAGTGCCTGTCGATGTGTATGAAAAAAATTACACACGAAGCTATGAAGAGTTGATGACTCAGATGTTGGGTAAAGAGCAGCCGTCTTATCCTTGGTTCAGGTGCGTTACTCCTTCATGGGATAACTCAGCAAGACGCAGTGAGAATGCTGTTATTTTATTGGGCTCATCGCCTCAGTTATATCAAAAATGGTTGGAGAAAATAGTAACAAAAACAATCACTGTTAATCAACCAACGGAACGGGTTGTGTTTATCAATGCATGGAATGAGTGGGCTGAGGGAAACCATCTTGAGCCATGTATCAAGTATGGACGTTCGTATTTAGTGGCTACTAAGTTAGCCTTTGAGAATGCACTTTCATCCAATGTTTCTGAGATGAATAAGACATCATCTGCACCGAGTTTTTCCGCAAAATTAATTGGTGAAGAGGGGGCGGAAGACTTGGCTAGGTCAATGCATAAACTTATACTAGAAAAGAAATCACCTGAGTCATTGATTATTAGTTTTGAAGATATGTACGATTCGGGCGATCTAACATATCTTAAAGGTTGGGCTGCCGTTAATGACGATACTTGTTCGGTGGGGTCCGAGGTAATGATCTTGATTCTTGGTGATAATATTACACGTTTAATAATTCCTGCAAAAAGAAAGCGTCCAGAGATAACGTCCCACTTTAGCAATGGACGTAATTACGACTTTTCTGGGTTTGAGGGAATGGTTAAACGAATCAATCCAGAAGATAAAATATTTGTTTTTATTAAAAGGGGTGATGCTATGTTTTGGCAGTCCTTTCGATAGTTATTGATGAATTGATTTTGTTGGATTCAATTTGGTAAACTACACCATTATTTTAATTTAAAAGAAAGAGAAATTTAATATGAAGGCCCGGTTGATAGCACATTATCTCCCCCAGTTCCATCCAATTCCAGAGAACGATTTGTGGTGGGGGAAAGGCTTCACTGAATGGACAAATACAGCGAAGGCAAAACCACTTTTTCCAGGGCATATCCTTCCAAACGTTCCTGCTGATTTAGGTTATTACGATTTGCGGGTGGGTGAATCACGTGAAGCACAAGCTGACCTTGCTAGAGAATATGGGATAGAAGGTTTCTGTTACTGGCACTATTGGTTTGGTGGTGGCAAGAGATTATTAGAGCGTCCATTTAACGAAGTTCTAAAATCCGGTAAGCCTGATTTTCCGTTTTGTTTAGCGTGGGCGAATCATACGTGGTCTGGCATATGGCACGGAAGTCCAAATAAAATTCTTATTGAACAAACATATCCTGGTATTAATGATTACAAAGCACATTTCTATTCAATGCTTGATGCTTTCACAGATGATCGTTATTTGAAAATTGACGGGAAAAATATTTTTTGTATCTACCGTCCGACTGATTTTAAGGATAGTAAACTTTTTATGGATACATGGCGCGAAATGGCAAAAAGAGAAGGGGCGCCAGATTTCTTTTTTATCGGGATAACTGATTATCCGTGGGGTATCCCTGATGGTGGTTACGATGGTTTTACAACTAATCCCCCTGTAGGTCAGTTACCCTATCAAGGAGTAAAGTCTATAAATGATAAAATTGAAAAAGAAATTTTATCATCGAAACCTGAATTAACTTCTGCACCAAAACTCCCCCAAATTTATACTTATGAGGCGTTCATTAAAAACGCATTTCCTGAAGTTACGCGCCGTAATGAATTTTTTCCTTGTGTGATGCCTAATTGGGATAATACTCCGCGTTCAGGGTCTAATGGATTTGTACTTCAGGGATCAACGCCAGCTTTATACAAAAAGCATCTTAAGGAAGCTATTGATTTGGTAATTGACAATCCGTTAGATAAGAGGTTGATTTTTGTTAAGTCTTGGAATGAGTGGGCTGAAGGTAATTACCTTGAGCCAGATATACATTGGGGACGACAATATCTTGAGACTACACTCTCTGTCTTGTTGAATAAGTAAAATAAATTTTTAAAAGAAATCTTTAAAACGTTCACAGATAAATAAAAATTTAACTATGAGTATAAAAAATCTTTCCTTTATTCATATTCCAAAAACTGCAGGCCTTTCGCTTGAGGCTGAGTTAAGGGGGTATTTTGGTGTGCAAAACTCACTTCGTATCACGAACGAGCAGGATAGAAAGAATTTTTATCCTATGGATTTTGATCAGCTTAAGAAATTTAACTATATTTCTGGTCATTTTTCTTACGCGGAACTCTCTGGTAAAGGTATTAATTATCCATCCATTACTATTGTACGAGAGCCAATCAAGAGGTTGATTTCATTAAAAAATTATATATCGGAGAGCAAGCTTGATGATCATCAAGATGTGAGCTATGAAAATATTAATTCACTGTTATTAGATATGAAATTAAAGAAGCAATTCAATATGCAGTGCTGGCATATTTGTGGATGCCACGATTTCAATTTGGCTTATGATTGCATATTGAAGAATAATATTTATGTAATTCCTTTGGAGTTTTATAATGATCTTATTGATACACTTTCTATTTTGCTGAATACAAAGTTTAGTATTCAGCATCTTAATGTTAGTCAATATAAAAAAAATAATGAGAGTGAGTGTCTAGATGACGATCTACTTAATTTGATAGTTGGAGAAGATAGAAAACTCTACGAATTTGCGGTTTCTAATTATGAGAGCAATAAGCAGAATTTCATTTCGCATTTATACTCGTACTAATATTCATGGTGATTTACCCATTATCTATTAGAGGATTAGCAGTAGTTTCTTTGGTAATATTATTTTTTAATTATGCATAAGATTTTTTTGGATATTAAGTGTTCGCCAATTATTGAGTTGCTTGCTACTCCTACAGGTGGTAGGGAGCATGTAGCTGGTCCACATTTTCCAGATTTTGATAGTCAAACTCTTTTCAGGCATAGGCGAGGCAACAATCAACCAATTGATAGCTTGCCACCAGATTTTAATAAGGATTCAGCAAAGAAACTAGATGGTTATTATTTGTATGGTGGATGTATTGTAGATCATTATGGTCATTTCATTTCTGAGTTTATACATAGATTAATTCCTGGTATACATGATTTTCCAAACTCAAAAATATTATTTTGTACAAATGGTGAATTTCAAAAAGTTCCAAAATTTGTAACTGATTTATTTGAATTCTTTGGTATTTTAGATCGTGTTTATTATCTATATGAAGATTCAATAGTTTCAAATTTAATTGTCTATCCGCAGGCTGAGTATATTGGTAGTGCTTCGCCTACTGCTGAGTATATTGATCTGCTTACAAGTCATGCTAGAACTAAATTAGAACGAAAAGATGGCAATTCAAAAGTTTTTGTTAGTCGTAGTCGACAGAAAATTAGATTTGTTGCAGAAGAGTTCCTTGACTATTTTTTTGCGCAATTAGGTTTCCTTGTTTTCTATCCGGAAGAGCACACATTACTTAATCAGTTAAATGTTTATTCAAATGCTGATGTTTTATTCTTTTCAGAAGGTTCTGCTCTTCATACCTTGCAAATTATTGGAAAAATTCGAGCTGATGTTTATGTTATATCTCGTCGCAAAGGTGCTTTTGGACGAAATTTTTTAATGCCGAGAGTCAGAAGTCTTCATTATTTGAATTATATTTATAGCAGTGTGGCGCCATTAGATGCCATAGGTCGACGAGCTGAATGGTGTGCTTTGATTTTTTTGGATATTTTTTCTTTAATTTCAGAAATAGGAATTTTATTTGATTTCGATAGAAGGGCTATCTTTTTATTGCTTTCTAATCAACTAAAGTTGATTGAAGAGTTCTATGCTTCGGATCTTTTTGCTTGGTTTGATTCTAACAAGACAAACGTTATATTCTCAAATGAAACAAGTATTAATTCAATAATGCATGATTTATATAAAAATGAAGCTATTAATCTTTCTCTATTAAAAAGAGTCCTTCATTCTTCCGGTTATTTGCGTAATTTCGATGAGACAGTTACATTGCTGAAAATAGAAAATGTCGACAATTTCATTTTTATATTCAAAGACTATAATTTAATTATTAATCGAATATCTGGTTCGGATAACGTAGTTTATTCCATTTCTAGTGTTCCTGATAGTATATCTTTTGATTTTGATACTCGTAATCTTTTGAGTCTAAATTTTGAGCATGGTCAAATATTAACTAATTATATTTTGTTTTGTTTTCGCTCCAACATTTCAATTGATCAAAATATTAATCAAAACATTTTGAATCTTAAATTATTTGATGATCTTGATGGCGTTGGGAGACTAAATTTATTTATTTCTAAGCTAGACGATTTGAGTATTGGTGTTGATTTTTTTTCACATCTAAAGAGAATTTACTCTGAGGTAAATTTTCTTCCTCTTGAGACTCCTTCATATTTCATGAATGATGATTCAATGCTATTTAATGATCTCAATAATAATGTATGGAGTATTTACGAGCATCCAGATTTTTCTGCTAAATTAAATATGATTTTACGTTCGTGTCCTAGTGCAAGTTTTCCAGATGTGTATTTGTTAATATCTAGATATTTTAAGAATATTTTTCGATCTGATTTATCTTTGCTATATGCTATCGCTTTTTATTGCGATGCAAGAAATGAATTCTCATTACGTCATTTGTGCGAATCTTCTGAAGATATTTGTCAATCAATTTTTAGTTTTTCAGCGCTTCAGCTTTATGCAATAGATCCTTCTAATCTGAGTTATATAAATTTTAAAGAAAAAACGATTTGTTTGTAGTTTTTAATTTTTGGGCTGCATTTTTATATGATTTCATTTTCAGATTTAAATAACAAATTTTTTGAATTCGGAAGGGTTTCGAGTAAACCTATTTGTTGTACGTTGCGTTTTTCCTCGGATGGGTCCATCAGTGGTTATGATCATGATAATGAAAGATACTGGTCATTGGATGAAGGAATTTTATCTTTATTTGATTCTAGAAAAAATCTTACGGCCGTATTTCAAGAGTTGAGGGTTGAGGATTGTCGCCTCCTTCTTTTTGGGTATCATGTTCCCGATCCTTCTATAAAATTTCAATTACGTGAGATTGGCTTTCAAAGGTTGCAAAGAAACCCAACAAAAGATGCCTTTATAAATCAGATAGAAAAATTCGGTTGGGAGATTGGCGATTATACGTATGGTATACCTGGTGTTGCAGAGCAGGGTTATTCATCACGGTTAATTATTGGTAAATTTTGTTCTATTGCCTCTCATGTTAATATAGCACTTGCCAATCACAGGACTGATGTGCTTACTACTTTTCCATTTGCGACTCTTTCTGATTATTGGTTTACACCTCGCGGAATTCAAGATCATACTCTTAAAGGTGATGTTGTAATTGGTAATGATGTTTGGATTGGAACTAATGTATTTATTGGTGCTGGTGTTTCTGTTGGTGACGGTGCAATAATTGGCGCTCATTCGGTTGTAACTAAAAATGTTGAGCCGTATTCAGTAGTTGTAGGTAATCCAGCTAAATTTATCCGATTTCGTTTCGATGCGAATATAATTGATACTTTGTTGAATATAAAATGGTGGAATCTCGATCAAAATCAAATTGAAACAATCATACCATTATTGTTGAAAAATGATGCTTTAAGCCTGATTGATCGTGTCAAGCAATTGCGTTTTCATTCTGACTAAATTTTCATAATAAGTATTTTATTATTATTCTAATTTGCTTATATTTTTATAATTTGGTTTGTGGTTCTCATCGGTTTAAGTTTGAGTGCGTATATATTTGATGCTGTGGGGGATTTGGTCATGCTCGCTTAAATAAGTGATTGCCTAATTTTGTATTCTTATGCTGTAATTCATTTTATTTTTTAATATTTGGTGTTGATTTAAATTAAACCGAAGGTGATTACTTTTTTATATAATTTAGACGCCGATTAATTTTTTGTACATAGTTGTCATTGCAATCATTTGAATATATTTATGACTGATTACTTTTTGCCTGTTCTATTGGCTGGTGGAAGTGGTTCGCGCCTATGGCCACTGTCGCGCTCCATGCGCCCCAAGCAGTTTTTGGGTGTGACCGAAGATGCTTCGTTGTTTCAGCTGACGCTGCAGCGCTTGCGGGGCATCACGGCTGATGCCATGCGGCCCATCGTGGTGGCCAACAACGACCACCGCTTTTTGGTGGGCGAGCAATGCCGCGAAGCGGGCGTAGAGCCCCACAGCATCGTGCTAGAGCCTGTGGCGCGCAACACCGCGCCCGCCATTGCAGCCGCCGCACTAGCCGCCCAAGCCAACGGGGCTGACCCCGTGCTGCTGGTGTTGCCCTCAGACCATGTGTTTGCCAATGTGCCCGCTTTTCACCATGCTGTGCGTGTGGGCCTAAAGGCAGCAGAGGGCGTGGCGCTGGTGACATTTGGCATCGTACCCACACATGCCGAAACAGGCTATGGCTACGTCAAAGCCAGCCAAGTGCTAGATGCCAATGCTGCCGTGCCCGTGCAACAGTTTGTAGAAAAGCCAGACCTAGCCACCGCACAGGCCTACCTCAAAGACGGTAGCTACACCTGGAACAGTGGCATGTTCATGTTCAAGGCTTCGGTGTTTTTAGAAGAGCTTGGCAAGGCCAACCCCGCCATGCTGCAAGCCTGCCAAACCGCATGGACCAAGGCGCAAAAAGACCTAGAGTTTGTGCGCTTGGACATTGATGCCTTTGCCAGCAGCCCATCCGACAGCGTGGACTACGCCGTGATGGAGAAAACCAGCAAAGCCGTCGTCGTGCCGCTAGACGCAGGCTGGAACGATGTGGGCGCATGGTCTGCCGTGTGGCAGGTGTTGCCCC
>JACCDV010342918.1_pt1 | contig 18075 bp, 31 predicted proteins | sample 7446131 | NCBI WGS metagenome assembly JACCDV01 (sample SAMN15323448, study PRJNA562643) | freshwater metagenome | isolation source: river surface water | place: USA:Blue River Watershed | collected 2017-08-17 | reverse complement strand
GTTGTCACGGTTTCTGACGCAAATACCTTCACCATCACTGACACAGTTTCCGGCACCATTACTGGCAGTCCTGCGTGCTCCCGCACTTCCTATTATGGAACAAGCACTGTTCAAGGAAGCCAGACGGTTGCCGGAAATCTAACTGTTTCTAAGAATGCTTCCATCACAGGCAATGCCTCAGTTACAGGAGATCTTAGCGTTGGTGGTTCTACGGTTCGTGTTCTAACCCGTGGAACTGTCGTTACCACAACTGGTGGAACCAGCATTGACTTTACAAGCATCCCCTCTTGGGTTAAGCGCATCACCATTATGTTCAATGGTGTTAGCACCAACGGAACTGATGACTATCTTGTTCAAATTGGAGATAGTGGTGGTGTAGAGAACACTGGCTACACCTCTTGTGGTGGTGATTATGGTGGCGTTGTGGCATCAACCGCTGGCTTTATAATGACCCGCACTACCACGGCAGCGTCTCTTGTGTCTGGCTCGTTCTTCCTTTGCAACATTACTGGAAACACGTGGGTTGCATCTGGTGACGTATGCCACGATACTATCGTTGCTTCTTTTGCCGGAACGAAGACGCTATCCGATGTTCTTGACCGTGTTCGCATAACCACCGTTGGTGGTGTTAACACATTTGATGCTGTTTCGATAAACATTATGTATGAGTGATAGGCGGGGCTATGAACCCGCTCCTTCAATCAGTTATTCTCGCCCTCCAGACTGGCACCCAGAAGGAAGCCATTGCCCAAATTGATAGGGTTGTTGATTTCTGTGTAAAGAACGAGAACGACAAGGTGTTTGGCGGGTGGGGCATTAACATCATCCGCCTCCTTGTCGCCTACCATTGGGCCAAGGGGACGCTAATAGTCCACGAAACCGATGGCGAGGTGGATGGGATGTTCATGTGGTATCGGTGCAACGAAAGCGACGATTGGAGCTTCGTCCATGAGTGGAAGCCAGACCGTCCTGATGGCGACTCCCTGTTCCTCGCCTTCCTTATGGCTACCAACTCCCGTAGCTTCCGTGAGCTTGTGCTAAACTTCCTAGCGTCGGAGCCCGCTGTTTTTACCCACAAGCTATTTGGAAGCAGGTTAAGAAACGGCCAATCAACTCGCATAGTTTATACGCCAAAACTCTTTCAAAAACTTCTAACAATCAAGGAACACAATGGGTAAATCGAAAGCACCTCCAGCCCCCGCTCCAGTCGATCCGTCAAAGTCGATGGGCGAGTATCTCTTCGGCAAAGGATTTGGTAACTACCAAGGCGTTACCGACCCCGCCCTTCAGGAAAAGCTGATTGCTGCGGAGCGCACGTATCGCCCGCAATATGCCGCTCTGGAGCTTGCTGACATCAATGCCTACCTGCTAGGAACGCAGGGGCAGCAGGGTGTGCTTGATTTGACGGCAGAGGCTACACGCCGCTCTTCCGCTCTTGACCGCGAGGCCCAGGCTCTGCAACGCCAGCAGGAAATCGACATCCTTGGTAAATATGGACAGCAAACGGTGGATGCTCTACGTGCCGCCGATCCCTATTCCCGCCAGATAGCCGAGGCACAGCAGCAATATGCCGCCGACTTGTATGCCAAGGCGGGCACCCTTAGCATGGAAGACCAGCGTGCTGCCGAGCAAATGGCACGTCAGCAAGGACTCGCTGCTGGTCGCATTGGCGATACCTCCACCATTGCCGCACAAGCTCTCAATCGACAGAATGCGCTCGCCCAGCGTTCACAAATGGCACAGGCGGCGGGTGCTCAAGCGTTTGGTTACAACCGTGCTCTGGCGGGTGATGTGGCCAACATCCTGATTGGTCGTCCCTCTACGGCTTACGCTATGGGTTCGCAGGCTTTTGGACAGGGTGCGGGGCTTGCGCAACAGCCCTCTGGCCCGCAGCTATTCGATCCGAATGCTGGTGTAAACCTCGCGCTTCAGAACCAAGCCAATCTTGGCAACTATCAAGCCTCTACCTATGGTGCTAAAGTGGGCGCACAAGGTGCTGTTCTTGGTGGCGCATTTTCTGGACTTGGTGCCCTTGGTGGTGGCATGATTGCCCTCTAAATGACATTAGCTGAAAAAGAATCGTATGCCATCGGAGTTATTCGCTCCGTTCTTTCTGTTGCACAAAAACCAGCGTTTATGTGCTCTTTTGGAAAGGACAGCATGGTTTTGCTTCACATCCTGCAAAAGCATGGGATTAACCTTCCGATCATCTTCCACAAAGATCCTTGGTTTCCCAAGAAATATGCCTTTGCGGATGGAATCATTGCCAAGTATGAGTTAGAAGCCTACGATTATCCTCCGTTTGCCGTTACCATGTGGGAGGGTGAAACCATCATGGCTTTCACCAACCACTATCAGATTGGTGACATATCTAGGGGTGGCGTCTTGCAGCTACCAAAGAACATTCTTCCTCCAGAAGAAGGCAAGAAGTGGCTTTGTGGGCTGACTGACGTTCTTCGTCGTCCGACTGGCAACTTCTCCTATCCCTGGGATTTTGTCTTCATTGGCCACAAAGATAGCGACGAGGATCAAATTGCTGGCAAGGTAACTCTTCATTGCGACATCAAGAACAATGGAGGAAACGGCCCTAATGCCGCATTCCCGCTGCGTCATTTCACGGATGCTGACATCTGGGACTACACAGAAATCCACGGTGTCCCGCAGCAGGAAGACCGTTACGACGTAAAGAATCGCAAGGAATGGCTAGACAAGGAAACCAATAGCGACTATGCCAACGTGTGTATCGCCTGCATAGATAGCCGTAAAAAAGGCCAGTTTGTTGAGTGCCCAAAGCTGAATGGTCTTGTAATCTCCAACGCTTCCGACATGGTTCCCTACATGAAGCCGAACCACGACTACTACGGAGCCAAGAAATGATTACCGTTGCCACATACACCCAGCGAAGCAAAATACATGGGCTAGGTCTCTTCGCGTCCTCGGACATTGAGAAGGGAACCGTTGTCTGGAGGTATGCCCCGCACATTGACAGCAAGGTGTTGTTTAGCGAGGCCACGGATGTCATGCGGCACTATGGCTACGTCAATCCGACCAATCCGAATTACTTGGTTATTTGTGGCGATGATTCCCGCTGGATGAACTTTAGCGAGCAGGCTAACTGCATTACTGGCGAGATAGACAAAAGTGGCGAGTTTGTATTGGTTGCCGATAGGCCAATCCTCGCGGGCGAAGAACTTACTGTATCCAAGTCAAGCGATTTGGATTATGACCGAAAAATGCTGCTATCATAACTAACTAACATGGCTTTCCAAACTGGCAGTCAAATTAACCCCTCTCTAGGAGCTATCAACTACACTCCCTATATGCAGGGAGCGGTGGCGGGGGCGCAGTCAATCGGGCAGGGCATTGCCAATTTGGGACAGGGAATAGCCTCTGGCATTGAGGGCTATTACAAGAAGAAGGAAGAGAAAGCCCAGCTAGATCAAGCCACTGGCGTTGTTTCCAACCTGATTAAAACCGATCCGCAGCTTGCCGGATACATCGGTCTTACGCCCAACGAAAAAGGCGAATTTGACCAGAAGGCTATTGCTGCTGGTGTTAAGGCTGTTGGTGCTGGCCCTATCATTCAACTAGCGCAGAACTTGCAGGCGCAGTCTGCTGCCCAGCAGTCCGAGAACCGCATTGCCTCTGCCGCCCTCGCTCTCCGTGGCGTAGGTATGGGGCCAGTTCCTGAGGCCAACCGTGCTGCTTTGCTGCTTCAGCAAGGCTACACACCGTCTCAGGTGGTTGCTGCCCAAAACATCTATGGCAAGATGGAAGAGCAGCGTGCTGGCATCGGAAAGACTATTGCCGAAACTGAGGCTGCAAAGACTCCTAAACTAGCCAATCTTTCATTTAATGAACAGGCATTTAATGCGGAGAGAACTGCCCTTGAGCAGAAGCTAGGAAGACCACTAAACGTAGAAGAAAATGCTAAGCTATTTGCAGTCATACAAGGACGTAATCAGCCACAAGTTCTTAGCCCAGCAGAACAGGCAAACGTTGAGTTGATGAAGAAACGCAATGAGCGTATGCTGCAGGATGAAGACCTTCAGATCAAATCTGCCATTAGTCTAGAACCCGCCGCAAATCAGCTTATAAAGGCTTTGGATAGCGGAAAGGTGGACACAGGATTCTTTGCCAATGCCATCTCCTATGCAAAGCGTGCTGGTGAAGCTGTTGGCCTACCAGATCTTGGTGCCACCGAGACAGAACTTGCAGATAAGGGTTTGGCTGCTCTTAGTGCAGCTACCTTGAGTGGTCTTGCGCGAGGGTTGGGATCAATGTCCAACGCCGACCGTGAGTTCTTCACAAGCGGACTTCCTTCTCTTACTAATAAAGAGCAGACTATCCGATTCTACGCTGAAATGGCCAAGGCTAACGCTGCTTTTGCCAAGGAGGATAGGGCGTTTATGCGTAAGCAGGAAAAAGCTGGTGTCCCATACCAGGACATCCTTTCCGAATTGGAAATTCGCCGCGAAAATCGTAATGTTGGCCAAGGCATCTACGATCGGATAGTTGGCCCATCTAAAGTATCTTCCCAGCCTGCTGCTGGTGCTCTTTCCATATCTCCTGCGGCTGAGGCAATCGCTAACAAATACCGATAATGGCTACCCTACAAGAACTGGAATCTGCTCTCATTAAAGCTGACGCTGCTGGCAATGTTGAGGATGCCCGTATCTTGACGCGAGAGATTGATAGGCTCATTTCACAGCAAGCTCCCGCTGCCGCGCCTGCCCCTGCGCCTGTGCAGGCTACTGAGCCCAAGCGTAGTTACAGAGACATTGCTGCACAAATTGGTGTAGAGAACCCAATTCCTCTACTCACTCCAGAAGTTGCTGCTAAAACTGCCGCAGAGACAATTCGTTTTGGCGGCCCAGTTGCCGTAGGTGTATTTACATCACCATTGGGTGGCGCGGCATCGGTTCCGGCTTTCTCTAAGATTGCTGGTTTATTTGATGATAAAGAGCCCACGCCACGTGAATTGCTAGGCCAGACGATAATGGCTGCAACGCCATTCAAAGCCACTGGCTCATTTGCTGGTCGTGCTGCTGTCAACGTTCCCACAGCTATGGGTTTCTCGGAGCTTGGCCTTTATGCCATGTCTCCCGATGAATACAACCTCGACGTTTATAAGAAACCAGAGGCCAATGTTGAGACCGCTCTACGGGTCGCGCCTGCTGGTATTGCCGGACTTGGATCATTGATTGGTTGGCGCGGTCAAAACATTGAGGACATAGGAAAAGCTGTCGCCGCTATCGAAAGTCCCGCACCTGGAGCCACCGCATCAAAGCTGGAAACAATAGCTTCGCTGGGTGGGCGTAAGGCACTTCTTTCCGACATATTCCCGTCTGAACGAGGTGGTCTCATCTCCAGCTTGCTCAATCCGTCTATCGTTGAGCGTGGAGCTTTGCGGGCTGGTAACAAAAACGCCATCGCACAGCTTGAAGGCGCAATGGCTAACGCTACCGATGCCCTAGATGTTATCCGTAGCCAGTTGGACACCCGCGATCTTTCAGAGGCTATGCGGTCTCGTCTTACGCTTCTAAAGCCGCTAGTGGAGAAGCAAGCAGCGTCCCAGCAGAACGCTGCCCAGCTTGCTGCCAATGCCGAGAAACTGCGGGCAGAGAACCTACCTGGACTTGAAGCTGCCCTAAAGCAATCGAATCAAGCCGCTTTGGTTGCACTAACTGACGAGGCTCTCGCTCGTTTAGGAAAAGATGTGATATTTGGCAAGACTGTGCCCGACATAAGAACTTTTGCCCCCAGCCTTTTGGTTCAGGAGGCACAGGACATTTCCAGCCAAATAAAAGCCGTAAAATCAAACTATACCAACACGCTTTACACGATGGCTGGTGTTGGACAGAATGATCCGGTTATCACGACTGGACAGCTAATAAAGGCTGTTCGTAGCAACCCAAAGGTTTCTAATTACGACAAGCGTGAGTTTGAGAAGGTTATTCGGGATAGATATACCTCCATTACCGAAGACGGCACCAAGGTCTTCTTAGAGAAACCAATATCGCTTGCTGAATATCGTGCTGTTCGCAATGAGCTTTCCAAGGGGTATGTTGCTATGGGGCCGAACAATGTCCCTGTTCAAAAGCAGTTTAACGAGGCTGCAATTTACGATTCGCTTACGAATACCGTAAACAAAAACCTCCAGTCCACAATCCCAGAAGCCCAATACAAGGCTTGGATTAAGGCAAATAGCGTGAATAGCTCCCTTGATGACACCGTTAAGGGCTCTCTTGTTGATCTTCTCGACAAGGGAGACTGGAAAGCTGTTTACGACGACTTGCTAACAAATGGAAAGAGCGGGCTTTACAAGCAAGTTGATAACTTTGTCACAACCCTAAATAATTCTGGAGAAAAAGTTCTAGCCTCCGACATTCTGGATAAATACAATTCCTTTCTGTCGAAGGGTCTTTTGTCCAAGTTTACCGCTGGCGGTTCCGGTATGCCTGGCTCCATTCGTTCCTACGATTTGGACAACTTGGTCAAGGAGCTTCAGACGCTCCAAAACAACAAGGTTAATATCAATAACCTGAACATTGGCCCGATTAGTGGTGCCGATTTCAGGGACGGTATCAAACGCCTTGCCCGCTTGGTTGATACCAAGGGCAACAAGATTACTGGCTATTCCCCGACTGAGTTTAACAACTGGCTAAAGGATGTTTCGGAGGTTGGTCTTGATCCCGCAGTCGCTCGTCTGCAATATAGGAGAGCGGTCAAGTCTCAGTTCCTTGAATCAACTACTGGTAAGAAGCTGGCTGCTTCTGCGAAAATGAGTGGTTTGGCTAAGGCTGCAAAGATTGATGCCGCCTCGCAACAAGCAGTCATTGACACGATGATTGCTGACGACCCGCTTCTAGCCCTTGTTTCTCCAAGCAAAGAGTTTCCTGCTGGAAGACGGTTTAATGTAAACATAGACCCGACTAAAAACGGCAACTTCGTAGCTAGCATAGATGCCGCCCCTGTGGAGGATTTGCAGGCTCTTCGCGAGGCTCTGGTAAAGAATGGAATGACAAAGGAGTTGGAGCAGCTTCAATTGTCTTACATTTCCAATTTGTTTTCTCCGCGAGTAACTGGTGAAGCTACACCAAGCCTAAAGAAAATCGCAGATAACATCATCCAGTCTGGCTACGATAAAAAGTTGCAGGCTTTGATGACTCCGGCTGAGTATGCGATGGTTAAGAAGAATCTGATAAATCCAGTTCTTCTTTTGAATAAATCAACGCAGAACATCCTTGAAACGATTCCTATCGACATGAACTCGCTGCGGGCACAGCTCGCTGCCGTAAACGTAAGTCAGGGCCTGCAAGCGACGGCTGGAACGCTTTCTAGGGGAAGTATTATTACTGGTTCTGCCAACCTTATTCGCAGTAAGCAATACAATTTGTATCATATGCTTTACCTCAATCCCAAGACGGCTCCTGCTTTCGCTGCCGCTGGAGGTAACTTGAACAAGTTCTTGCAGCAGCCTACCATGGCAGTAGCTTATCGTCTGGCCCAAAACAAGGATCAGGCCATAGCCGAGCAGGACAATCAATCTGCCCAATAAGGGCAGTTTACCTACTCCCACCGTAACATACCTTGATTTAGCGGTTGGGGCGGCGAACTAGGCACCAAGCCATAGCCCCGCCTAGTGCCACAAAGCCGTAGTTGGCGGGTTCTGGGACAACAGGCTTTGGCTTTCCTCCCTGTCCCCAGCCCTGTGCCTGTTCCGGCCAATAATAGACGGTATCAGACCAATCGGCAGGGGTAATGTCGTCTGCGTGGCAAACGCCTGTTAAAAGGGCTAGAAAGGCTACTAGGCGCATGGCTAGTTGTGGTTGGGCTCACGGAAGAAGGTGTCAACGTCGTTTAGTGCGGCAATTACTGCCTCCTCGTTCATGCCTACACGGGCTGAATGGATGCGTAGCAGGAGCGAGCGCATTGCCCGATACTGCACCATGTATTCGCCCCGCTCCTGTGCCTCGTCTGCCAGCTTTTGCATGGCTAATTCTGTGTTAGGCAGGAAAGAGCGATTGCCTTTCATCCATGACTCAAATGCAGCCTGCGTTTCGTGGTCGGCGGCTCCGTAAGCGGAATCCGCAATAGCGTGCAAGTCGGCAATAGCTTCCCGCAGCCGAGCGTTCTCACGCTCTAGTCGCTCCACTTTACCTAGCAGTGCTGCCTCACGTTCCGAGCCCTTTCCGTTAAGGCGACATTGTTCATTGAGTTCTCGCTCTAGCTCGCGGGCGAAGTTTGCAGACACGAACGGCCCTTTGGGATCTATGTAGAGGTCGGGGTTCTTTTGGATACCGTAACCACAGTAGTATCCAGCATTGCTATCTGTTCTAGGTGTATCTGTGTTCATAGTAAAATGGTGAGCGGGCAGGACTTGAACCTGCATTCAACGGCTGAAATGCCGTCATCCTACGTTTCCTCGGCAGCATCAGCGGGAGCTACCCGCCAGCTTACACATTGGACGACCGCTCAAAATGTTCCGACGCACTCAGGTCGCTACTACCGGAAGTTTCCAGCAAGTCCCTCAATGATGCGCCGAAGATTGATTCCCGCTAGTGCCTACGGAGCCTGCTCCTGTCTTACGGCAAGCGTAAGGCTTCGGCCTAGAAGGAAAATTGATTGCCGCCCCACGGCGCTTTCACGCCTTTAGCTGGCCAGCTCGCGACCCATTGGGAAGCATTATCCAGCGTGGTTCGATCCGTGCGCTTGCGGCAAAATTGGTTGGCCCCATCTCCCGCTACGCAGTTAATAGGGCCAAGGGGTAACAAAGAACGAGGGCAGCTTCGTAGCCACCTGCACAATAGTCAAGCCCAATTTAACGGAGTTTGTCCTTTTGGCTGGGCGGGCCAACGCAACTTGTAGGCGTTGTGGATGTGGGGACACGTTGGTGTCAGGTTGCATCCCCGCCTCCTGATAGGCACCCCCATCCTGCGGGCGATACGCATGACAGTCTCCCGATCACACCCAATCACGGCAGCCACTTCCTCGCCACTGGAGCGAGGTAGCATCTCCGCAATCTTCCCGTAAAGGCTTTTGGGAACCGGATTGTTTGGCCCGTAGTTCATGCTGCCCTCATGTGCCAGCCCAACGGCCTGCTCTTAATCCCATGAATTTGCATGGCCCTGCGAACCAGGGTGGGGCTTATGCCCAAATATGCTGCCGCTGGCTTGCCACCCATCTTATCCGCTGTCTGGGCAATCTTCAGCAGGCGTGGATCATCCGCCTTCATCTTCCCGTAGCCTGTCTTGGTTTCTGCTGACTTGGCGAGGGGACGTATGCTCATTTGCAGAACTCCTTGATGAAGGCTTTGATTCTCTGAGCGAAGGCATTAACCTCCTCCTCGTCATCAAATGCAATCTCGGTGGCGTTGATCACGCAATAGTGGCCATCGCCATCGGGCGTTTCGGTGCGTATTTCCAGTAAGGATATGTCGCCCCTATTGGGCACTTCCGGCCCGCAAGTGTGCATTTCTTGAGAGTAAGACATCTTCACAGATTCAAGTTTCATTGGTTGTCCTCCTTTGCATTGACGGCTTCCATCCATAGTCTGCGCCTGTGCTCGGTGGTTACGTCTGCCATAGCGTGCCCTGCCCTAATAAGGCGGGCAATGTAGCGTTCGCGCTCCTGAGCCTCCTTCTCAAATTGGCGGGCTAGGTCTGTCATCCTGCCAATGTAGGACATGGCTTCGTAGCCTGCATGGGCTATTGAATCGGTGATAGGTGTCATTTGTTTTTCTCCAGTTCGGCTATGCGGGCATTTAGCTCAAGAATCAGTTTGTTCTCCAGAAACTGCAACTCGTAGTTGAGGCTGTCTAGGTAGCGGAGCTGCTGCTCCAACTCGGTGATGCGGGTGTTGGCTGTCTCCAGCCTCGCTTGCAGGGTGATGATGTCAGGTGTGTCACTCATTGTCTTTGTCTTTCTTACTCAAATCGGTTTTCTTATCGCCCAGTGAATTTACCCATATCAGTAAGATAAGGACGGAGAGCGGGTAGATACCAAGAAATAGCAGGTAAAGCAGGGCCATGTCTCTCAGTGTCATCGTCCGTCCTCCCATTTGCCGATTGTGCGGAGAAACGCCTCGGCGCGTATTTTTGCTGATGACATCCACCAACAAGCGGCAGTGTAATAACCACCATTACGCACATACGTCATTTGTAATTCCTTTTCATATCTCTCGATAAAATTCCCATAGTCCCGATTATACAATTCTGCCTGCCTCATTGCGTTGAGGTCGTTAACGTAATCGGGAAGGCTCTCAGGTGTAAACCACTTTCCTCCTATGGCATAGCCAATGGTTTCTTTTTTAACATACTCCCCCCTTCCATTGTAATCGGTGCATTCCCAAGTCGGAACCATCTTGATTTCACGGGTATAGCCACACGCCTCGGCAATAGCGATTCGTTGCGCTTCTGGGTTCATTTGCCGTCCTCCCTGTCCTCGCCACCATTGGCTTCGTCTATGTCTTGGCGGGTGAAGAACAGAGGCCCAAGGGCCATGCAAGCTAGGGCGAACAGTGCGCCTGCGATGAATACGAGTGGGTATATGATGCTCATGTGGTGTGTTGCAGGGTGAAAGGTGTGGGGTTTAGCAGATAGGCAGACCATTGCTGGGCCATAGCGGAGGCGATGCCTGAGAACGTCCTGCTTCGCTCCTTCCAACGATTAGGGCCAGGAGGCATACGATGGACTCGTTGCTCTCTTCCCTCGACTACATTGGTTGGAATGAGCTTGGGAAGATCTTTTAGCCACAGACACGTTGCCTTGGTCTCGCCATGCCCAAATTGCCAAGGCTGGATAATCTGGTCTGGCTTGCGAATACGGCTGCTGATAATGCTAATCGGATTCTCCAAGGCTATGTGCGGCACCGGAGCATCCAAGAGTCTTTGCACAAACTCCAATGCCCGCGCCTGCCTGCCATCCTTGATCTTCTCTGTGAAATGACGGGCACCTGAGACGGCCAAATCGGTGCATGGCGGGTGGGCTATCAACAAGTCCCAATCGGCTTGTATGGCCTGCAACGCACATCCTTGAATGTGCCAGCGAGCATCAGCCTCGGTGGGGAGCAGGTCGCAACTCCAGGCATCATGGCCCAGTGCCCTAAATGCATCCCTGACAGTCCCGCTGTATTCGCAGGCTACAAGAATTCTTAGTTTTCTCATGTGGTGTGTTTGTTTCGCCTCCCTGTCTATCTCTCCCCTGCCCGCCTACAAGCCTTCTTTTACCCATTTCCATAACCCACCCTACCATAAACCATTTACCACGTGTTTTTCTGGCAGCTACACCTCCAGCCCCATCTCCTTCCGCTCTTCGGGGCTCAGGTCGGAAATGCGCCTCACCGTCAGGGTGTTCTTCTCCTTCGCGTTCCACAACCCCGTCCTCTTCAGCTTGAACTTGCAATAGACATCCTCCTTGTTGCTCTCGACCAAACTCTTCACCTGTTTCTTGTTCAGCTTCAGTTTCTTCTTCGCTACCGCTATGTGCTTCGGAAGCGGGGCATTGGGGTTTGTAAGGACAAAGGATCTCATAGTTCTACGTTCTAAACGTTTATGGGGAGTTAAAGAATCGGGTTGTTCGCAACAGCAGCTTTCCTGAGATAAGAAATAGACTTACCAGTAGGCAGGGCTTTCACCATCCCTCGTAGCACCCATCACAGCTTACCCACTTAGCCATCATCTCACTAGGGGTTGCCCTACCAAGACGCATGAGTTTGTGATGTGCCTGTCCTTTGCCATAGGTTTCTCGGGATTGATTCAGAGTCGGGTTGTTCGCTATCCTGGGCCTTACCTGTGCCCAAGGTGAAGTTACTAGACTAGGGCTTCCCCTCCCAAGCTAAGACGCTGACACACGGTTTCCGTCCATTGATGCAATCGCAACGCTTGAGTCTTACCACCTTTCGGTGGCGTGGTTCTGCCAGCTTCCGCTGGTAACAGTGGCTCATGGGGAGTAAGACACCCCGCAAGCTCGTAAATGATTAACGAGAAAGGCAAAGAACAGCCTAGCTTTCTAAGGGCCAGAGACCTTGGGCTGTCCTGCTTGCTCAGAGCAGAAAACAAAAAAGCCAACCAAGAGGGTAGCAGGTCTTGGCTGGCTTAAAAGTTAAGCGGGTCAATGCAAGTCTCCTTGCAGTGCTACCCGCTCGGATGGGCGATACGTTTGGAAATTTCCCAAAGCTGTCAAGTGGGTGAAAACGCTGGAAAGCTAAAACACTAGCTATCCATCGCCCACTACGCCAGTTACCAACTTGCCCAACTTATTTCTTGTTTTCTCACCAGCACAAGCTATCCGTGGTGAATCTCCCAGAGAGACACCCATGAAACATATCGAAGACATCAGGCACGCCCTAAACGTAGCTCTCGCTCGCCTAAACGAGCTAGAGCTTGCCCTCTCCCATCGAGCACCAGAGGTGCATGAGTGGGACGCTGCCACAATTACGGCTTGCGTAGCCAAGGAGTTTGGCATCAGCAAAGAAATCCTCTACGTCCGCGCCCGTGGTCGGCCAATGGTCTATGCCCGCCAAGTAGCCATGTTTCTCATGTCAAAGCATACCAGCATGGTGCCCCGCGAGATTACGGCCCATTTCCGCGCCGATATGCACATCGGCACCCACACCTACGCCATCAAGGCAGTTAGCTCCATGATGGAGCTAGACCCAATCTTTTCGGGCAAGGTTGTCCGAGCAGAAACCGCATACCTAATCGCTAAAAATGCAAAAATCGCCAACAATGAATAAACATTGGGAACAACTAAAGCTCATCACCGAATGGGCATCCACCACAACCGACAGGCGCAACGTCGAAGTGCCAAAAGAAATCTTGTTCTGGGCCGCTGCCGAGCTTACCCGCTGGGAGCTTGTCCGTGGTCTCGACCTCGACCTCGCCGACGAGGAGTTGGCTGACGAGCCCCAGACACTCAACGAGGAGGAACCGCTTTGAGCATGGCATCCGATTGCATGGCCTACGTCTATGCCTCCCGAAAGAAGTTTGAGACCTTGCTGGCGGCACAACGGCAGGACGCCATAGCTCGCGAGATTCGGCCTAGCACCGACGAGGAAATCGCCGCAATCAAAGCAGCCCGAAAAAAAGGCTTGTCCTACCACCAAATTGGAGCAATGTTTGATCGTGCTCCTAGCACCTGCCGAACCATATGCAAACGATGAAATACACACTAGACAAAGAATTGATCAACAACTGGAAGCCACTTCCTTCCTGCGTTCCCTCGCTGCCCGTCCCACCGGAAGGCTACGACCGCTGGCACTATGTCGGCAAGGCTTTCAAGGTAGATGGGCCAATGGACAGACCTTGGGCCTGCTGCCTGCCCCATGACCGCAACTGGGAGGTAGATTGGCAGGGGACAGAGTTCTGGCCAGAAGGCTGCGAAACGGCACATTTTATCGTCGCCGTCCGTGACCACGATGCCCGCCGCTGCCTCATCCGCCTCTACGACGTTGCCCGCAAGATGGCTCACACCCTCTCGCCCATAGACGAAGAGGTGTGGAATGCCTTGGATGACGCCGAGGACGTTCTCTGCAACGAGATGTGGGAACTCAGCAAGAAACGATGAAAGTGAGGCGTAGCGGGGACTCTGGCGTGTTCTACGTTGAGTCCTCCTCAAAGCAGGAGACACAGGAGCACACCGTCGATCTTTTCGAGTTGGTTTGCACCTGCACCGACTACACCGCCAGGTGCGCTCCCCGACGCCGGATAAACCCGACGTTCATCCCGCACCCCGCCACCGACCGAACTGCCTGCAAACACATTTGCCTAGCCCTCCTGCGGCTGGGGTTACACACAGCAAAACAATGGAAAGAACAACATGAAAAACATAGTTGAATTGATAGGCTATTACGGCAACGACGATACCCATGCCCAGAGCGCATGGACATCAACCTACCGTGATCTAGATGACGCCAAGAAAGCCCGCATTCCCGCCCTTCTGAAGCAACTAGCCGAAGCTGGGCACCACACGCCCTACGAGAAGAGCACACTGCACTTCCTCGTCCGCTGCGACACCGCCAGCCACATCCACCTGCTGAAGCACCGCATCGGTGTGTCGATCAACGGGGAGAGTGCCCGCTACAAAGAGCTGAAAGAGCCCACCGCTTTCATCCCCGACAACTGGCCCTCCGACCTAGCAGACTCTCTAGCGCACCATTTCGAGCGGTCTGTGGAGCTTTACCGTGCCGCCCTCGCCAGCATGGAAGAGCATGGCATCAGTCGCAAACGGGCCAAGGAATCCGCCCGCTTTTTTCTTCCCTACGCCAATCAATTAACGCTTGACGTTAGCTTCAACTGGCGAAGTTTTCACCACTTTCTTGAGCTGCGAAACAAACCCGACGCTCAGGACGAAATCAGACAGATTGCCAGCGAAATGCTTGAACAAGTGAGGTGTTTGGACGGAGCACCATTCCGCCATACCCTCGCCGCCTTTGGGCACTAAAACAAACAACAAACAAATGCACTTCTATACCAGTCAGGGTGAGCCAATGCACACCAAACCAACCAAAGCGGGGGCGAAGAACTCGACCCGCCCCACAGACATCAGGGATGCCCGTAAGCTGGGCCTGCTGCCCTCCGTAACCACGGTAATGGACGGTCTGGCCAATCCTGGCCTCGACTTCTATCGCCGTCAAACCCTGCTCAAAGCGGCATACGAATGCCCGCCTGTCCACGCCGAAACCTACGAGGAATGGGCCAAGCACGTAGGCGAAGCTGCCGATTCTGGCAGGAACGAAGCCGCCGAGCTAGGCACGCAGGTTCACAAGGAGCTAGAGGAGGGGCTACTAAATTTGGACAAGGGTGTTACCACCGAGAACCCGCTTGTCCTACCCGCCCTCAATTACGTGCGCCTGCTAGGTATGGCGGAGCTTCAGACGGAGCAAGTGATAGTCAATCACCAGTTTAACTACGCTGGCACGGTAGATGTTAGCGGTTACATTAGCGATCCTGACGGCTCCGATTTCACACCCACCCGCCCCTGCATCATTGATTTCAAGACCAAGCGCACCGTAGCTGGCAAAGAGATCGACTCGCCAGAGACCTACCGCTGGCAACTCGCAGCCTACCATCTGGCCAAGTTTGGCAAGGGGCAGCGTGAATTGCATCCTCTTGCCGTAGCTGCCAATGTCTACATCTCTACCACTGAACCTGGGCGTCTAAACGTGGTATGGTATGACCGCGAAGACCTAGAGCACGCACTCGACTGCTTTCTTACTTGCAATCGCCTTTTCCAACTCCGTAACAAACTTAAATACTAATGAGCACCACTGAAGAAAAGATTTATGCCCAACGCGAGGTCAATAATGCCTCCGCTCCCCGCCACCTGATTGGCCCTAACGAGCTGTTCTATCTCTACGAGATGGAAGAGCAGGCAATCAAGATGAAGCAGACTGGCGACATCCTCGCCTCTCTCGTCCCGACCACGGAGGCGGCAAAGGAGTGGCAACGGATCACTGCCGATTGGAACCCATGAGCTACGGAGATATAACGTGGTGCAAAGGGGACGGGTGTCTGAAGTTTGATACCTGCCCCCGCGCCTTCAACGAAGCTCAGAAACAAAGAGCAAAGCGATGGTGGGGAGGTGATGGCTACCTAGTATCCTTCTACTCCTTTCCCCAAGAACTTGACTGCTATGAAGCGAACCCGACTGAAACGAGTCAGCAAAAAAAAGCAGGAACAAGATAAGCAGTATTTTGCGCTAAGAAAGCAATTTTTAGCCTTGAACCCGCTCTGCAAGGTCTCTTTAGACAAGGGCGAGCAACCAACTCGACAAGCAACCGACATACATCACGTCAAGGGCAGGGGCAAATTTTACCTAGCTGTGGAGACATGGCTGGCAGTTTCCCGCCACTGGCACAACGAAATACACCACAATCCAAAATGGGCTCGCGCTCACGGATACCTACAATGACAAAAAACACAATAGAAGACCAAGAGGACGCAGCTCTCTTGCGCGTCCTTGAAGACATTAACAACGCCGATGACGAGGTGTTGCAGCATCGCGCCATTGAACGCTACCTGCGCCTCTCCATCGCCATTGCCATCAAGAATGGCGAGTTTCACCCAGCCGCCTTTTCCATCTTTAGCGAACCCGCTATCAACAACAAAAAACAATGAGTCACACAATCAGTCAGGTTAAGTCGTTCCCCGTCGGCACCGTCATCCCGTCCGTCACTGGCACCCTAGAGCGTGTCTATCCACCTAAGTCTGGCGAGGGTCAATACGGCCCTTGGAAGCTCCAGTCGTTCGTCCTGAGCGACGGCGAGGACAAAATTAAGGGCACACTGTTCGACGGTGGAGACATCTCTGATCTCCAAGGCAAGCAGGTTACGCTCGTAGCCTCTGGCACCAATGGTAAGACCAAGCGCAAGCAAGGCGTTGAGGTTGTGGCCAACAAGCAAGACCAGACCCCCGAACTCAGCGTTAAGCACAAGCAGGGTGGCATCGTCTCTGGCGAAGCCAATCCCGCCCACCTGCGTGGAACCCCTGAGAATGCTGCTGCTAATGCCCCCGCTAGTGCCATTTCCAGCCCCAAAGCGGCCTTTTCTGCTCCAGCCCCTACCGAAGACCCAATCCAGTCGCTAAATCGCTTGGCTTCGTTCTGGATGGCTTGCTGGGCTAAGAGTGCTGGCTTTGAGGGGCTGACCAATGAGAACCGTCAAAGCATGACCTCCTGCCTCTTCATCGAAGGTAACAAGCAGGGGCTGGCTAAAGCGTGGCCTATTAAGCCGATTGCTGCCAATACGCAGATGAACGCAGCCCCCGAAACCTCCGACAATCCGTTCTAACATGGAAAAGCGATTCAAGAAAGTTGTTAAGAACCCCACCACGGGGCGCACCAAGACTGTTCGTTATGGACAGGCTGGTAAAGCAGCCGATGGTGGTGACCGCATACGCCCTGGCACGAAGAAGGGTGATGGCTATTGCGCCCGCTCCAATGCCATCAAGGGCGACTGGCGCAACGATCCAAATAGCCCCAACAACCTATCCCGCAAGAAGTGGAAATGCAGGGGTAATAAGTCAATGCGATGAAGAAAGCGACATTGAAGCCATATAATGGTGGTAAGTGGACAGAGGCTAGAATGCGCTCCTTCGCAATGTCTGCCATACGTAGGGCTCAATGGCCCGCCAAATATGCCTCAATAGCCCAAGCCTACGTAGGAGACGGCATCAATCCCAAGACTGGCAAGCCCTGCAAGCTGCATAAATGTCCTGAGTGCGAGCAATTGCTGCCCAAGGGCAAGTTTCACGCAGATCATGTCGAACCCGTAATCCCCGTTAGCCACAACTGGTCTAGCGGGGATAATTGGCTAGGCTACAACTGGAACGAGGTGCTCCCTCGCCTCTGGTGCGAACAATCTGGCTACCGAGCAATCTGCAAGGACTGCCACAAAACAAAGACAAAACAAGAGAACAAACAAAGAAAACAATGCACCCAGCAGTAGCCTTCTGCGAGGCCGTATGTAAGCGAGCCTCGGAAGATGGATGGAAACTCAAGCTGTCTATGGATGGCTTTTTATGGAAGAAAGACGACAAGACAATCGGGGCTCACGTAAACACACTTGATGCCTCGCTCCAGCTACACAATGCCTGCGTTCTACTAGATAAACAACAATACAACCTAACAGTTACATTATGAAAACAGACGGATTATTCTCAGTTCACAGCGTAAACATAGAGACAAAGCTCAATGAGCCTTTCAGCATCATTCCCTTTGGCGACATCCACCGTGAGAGTTCCAACTTCGCAGACGCCGAGTGGGATAAATTCTTAGCCTATGCAAAGACGAAAAAGAATGCCTACTTTTTCGCCATGGGCGACTACTGTGACGGTTGCTCTACCTCTGAACGGCAAACCTTGGCCCGTGGAGAACTGCACGATACTACCAAGGAAACGCTACGGGGTGTCTATCGTGGTGTAACAGCAAGCCTCGCCAACGAACTCAAATTTATGAAAGGGAGGATCATCGGTATGCTGGGAGGCAATCACTTCTACGCTATGGAGAATGGCGAGAACACCGACCACATTCTGGCCCACGCTCTCAACGCTCGCTACCTCGGACTATGCGCTATGG
>JACCDV010929390.1_pt1 | contig 18079 bp, 1 predicted proteins | sample 7446131 | NCBI WGS metagenome assembly JACCDV01 (sample SAMN15323448, study PRJNA562643) | freshwater metagenome | isolation source: river surface water | place: USA:Blue River Watershed | collected 2017-08-17 | reverse complement strand
GGCCGTCGTTGATCGCGCCGCCGAAGGAGGAATCGGCCGCGGTGAAGGTGGAGAGCACCGAACCGCCCGACTGGAGGCCGGAGTCGGTGATGACGCCGCCCGTACCGGCGAGCGTGCCGATCGCGGCGCTGCCCGTGCCGAAGATGTCGAGGACGCCGCCGTTGACGGTCACCGCGCCGTTGAAGCCGGTGTCGCCGCCGAGCGCGTTGGCGTTGCCGATACGCAGGGTGCCGGCGTTGACGGTCGTGCCGCCGGTGTAGGAGTTGACGCCCGTGAGCGTCTGCATGCCGGCCCCGTTCTTGACGAGCGAGAGGTTGCCGGTGATCTGACCGGCGTAAGTCCAGTCACCCGTGAAGATGCCGCCGTCGTTGGCGATGACGTCGATCGTCAGGGAGGCCGGGAGGCCCGAAGTATTGGTGACGATACGGTTGTCGCCGGCCTGGGTGCGGAGGAGCGCCCCGATGGTCTGGCTGAAACCGTTGAGGTCGATGGTCGCGGCGCCGGCGGAACCGATGTCCACGATGGCACGGGGCGACAGCGCGTTGTTCGCGCCGAAGCTCACGACCGCGGCCTGGTTGGTGAAGTAATCGTAGTCGGAGTTCGCGTTCGGATTGGAGAACCGGACGTTGCCGATGCGCACGGTGACCATCTGGCCGGGAGCCGCGGTGACGGGACCCGTGACGTCCAGGATCCCGCCGTTGGAACCGAAGAGGCCGCCGGCGAAAGTGGTGTTCTGGACGTTGATCGCGCCCGACAAGGTGCCGACGCCGGAGGACGCGTTCAAGAAGATGGCGGCTTCACCGCTGCGGCCGCTGGCGAACTGGACGTTGATCGGATTGGCGAGGGTCACGCCCTGTTCGATCTGGAACTGACCCGCGCTGACTAGGTTGACGACGTTGGTGCTGGCGCCCAACGAGCCGGACTCCGCGACGCGGAAGGTGCCGGCGGCGCCGCCGCTGATGTTGACCTCACCGGTGAAGTCATTGGTGGCGTTCTTGAGGACGACCAGACCGGGGCCGGTCTTGGTCAGGCCGCCGTTGCCGGTGATGCGGGATTCGATCACGAGACCACCGGACGGGCTGGTGTTCCACTGGTGCAGGATGAGGTCCTGGCCGGGAGCCGCGGCGACGGTGCCACCGGCGAGGGTGACGAAGTTGGCGCCGACGGTCGGCGTCATCAGGATACCGCCGCTGGTGACGGTCAGGCCGGCACCGGTGTTGAGCGACAGCGTGGTGGCGGAATTGAAGCGGAGCGAATTGATCGTGACCGGCGAGGCGCCGATGGTGGTCAGGCCCGCGTTGTCGACGTTGGCGGCGGCCGCGTAGGCGGCGCCGTAGGCGGAGAAACCGCCGATGCGCCCGCCGCTAACGGTGGCGAAGCCCGAGCCTGCGTTGACGGTCGCCCAACCACCGAGGATGCCGGTGGCGTCGTTGACGCTGCTGGTCTGGACGGCACCCGTGCCCATGCCCGTGGCGGGGACGTCGAGGCCGGAACCAAGGTTACGGGTGATGGCGCCGAGGTTGAGATTCAGGGCCGTCGTCGAGCCGGCTACGGTCACGCGGGAGCTACCGTTCAGCAAGGTCGTGCCGTTGAAAGCCTGCGAATGGGTGCCGGAAGGCTTCGAAGACATCGCCAACGTGCCGCCGCCGAGTTCGAGCGGGCTGGCGCTGTTGAGGATGGTCGTCGGCGCGGTGGTGAGAGGGTTGTAATTGAGGGTGATGGTACCGCCGCGGATCGTGACGGTGCCGATGAAGTTGGCGTTCTGACCCGAAACGAGGGAGAGATTGCCGCTGCCGATCTTGACGATACCCGCCGAGCTGGTGCCGACCGAGCCGACGCCACCCCAGATGAGACCAGCGAATTCGGAGTTGCCCGTACCGGCCAGGGTCAGCTTGAAGCCGTTGAGGTTAAGAACGCTGCCAGCCGGATTGGCATTGTTGACGGTGGGCGCGTTGATGGCACCGACGGTGACGTCGCGGTTGAGCTGAGCGACATTACCCGCGGCGTTATTGAAGTGCAGCAGCACGCCGGAGGCGGCGCCGTTGAGCGCGTAGCCGACGTTGAAAGGATTGGCGTTGTTGAGCAGGAGCGTGCTCTGGATACCCGCACCGGGACCGATCACATCCGTGTTAGCCAGGTAGGTGTTGATGCCGTCGAGACGTAGGACACCGCGTCCTTCCTTCAGGAAGGAGCCCGTGGACTGGACGAAGTTGCTGTACGCGCCGATGCCTCGGGCGAAGACGATCGTGTCGGTGTCGAGCGCGCGGTTGGTGTTATACTTGATACCGCCCGTGATGACGATCGAAGTGAGGTTCGACGCCGAGGACATGTCCGCGTCCGCGTTGGGCATCGCCAGGGCGGGACGGAAGGTCGGGTTGACGCTGACGAAGGTAATCGGTCCGTTACCGAAGACGGACCACGGATTGGGAATGGCCGCCACTTCCACCGCGCCGAACGGGCCGTTCTGGCCGACGATCGTGCCGCCACGGTAGTTGTTCGAGCCCGGGGTGGTCGGGTTGAGGAAGACGGTACCGTAACTGTTGTTCGCCGAGCCGCCGGTGAGGACCACCGCGGTGTTGCCGGTGATGCTGTTGGCGTAAGTGAGGTTGGCGCCGCCGCCGCCGAGGCGGAGGGTGGCCTGACCGTTGAGGACGTTGGGCTGGAAAGCGCCCGTGAAGGTCAGGTTTTCGTTCGCACCGAGGCTCACGCCCGCGAGGTTGGCCCCACGGAAGTCGAGCGGCTCGGCGGCGGTCGCCACGCGGAGGGCGACGGTACCGGCAGAACCGAAGGCGATCTTATCCAGGACGGCGGCCTGGACGCCCGCGAAGTTCGGGATGATCGTGCCGTAAGTGCCGAGCTGGATGGACGTCGGCGAGCCGAGGTTCGCCAGGCTGTCGAAGCGGTAGCCGCCCGAACCGATGTTGTAGGAGCCGGCCCAGCCGGTGTTGTCGCCCGTGAAGTTGATGGTGCCGTCGCCCCAGCCGGAGCGGGCGGTGAGGTTGAAGTCGCCGAAGAGCTTGGCGCTGACCGTGGCCTGGGCCCCGGTGGCGCGGATGCCCGCGTCGCCCATGAGGTTGAGCGTACCGGCCAGGGTGACGTTGTTGCCGAGACGGATAGCGCCATGGAAGGCCCCCGGCTGCGAGCTGCCTTCCGTCCAACCGTTGCCGATGATATACCAGTTACGGGTCAGGGTACCGGTGTTGTCGCCCATCATGAACTGACCACCGTTATTGCCATAGATGAAGACGTTTCCGTTGGCGCCAGTACCGAAGGGGGTGCTGGGAGCCTGATAGGTGACCGCAGCCGAGGCGGCTACCGTCGCGGGCTGGCTGAGCGTCAAGGTGTTGCCGGCGACAGCGGTGACTGTCGTTCCCGCCGGGATACCCGTTCCCGTGATGATATTACCCACGACCGCACCGGTCGAACTGGCGACGGTGAGCGTCGTGGAAGCGGTGGTCGCCGCCGCCGCGGTCGAAGCCGCGGTGCTGAGTCGGACGCGCAGGCCGCTGATATAAGTATTGCCCGTGTAAGTATTGTTGGCGCCGAGCACGACATCGTTGCGACCCTGACCTACGCTGACGAGACCACGGAAAGTGACGTCCGTACCCCCGGCCGTGGCGCTCTCGCCGAGCACCGAGTTGATGGTAAGCGTGTTGCCGTTGGCGAAGACGACGAGTTCACGGCCGGCTCCGGGCACGATCGTGCCTCCGGTGATGGTCGAAGCGCCCGCGGAGGAGCCGAAGAGAATACCCCCCGTCGCGATGGTGAGCGTATTGCCCGCTCCGATCGTCGCGGTCAGGGCGGCGGAGTTGTTGAAACGCAGCGAGTTGATCGTCTGCGTGGCCCAATTACCCGTGTTCGTGTTGACGACGTCGAGGTTGTTGGCGGCCGCATAAGTGGTAGTGGCCGCGACGGACGCGGTGTAACTCGCAGCGGCGAGCGGGGCGAGCCAGCCACCGGCGTTCTTGACGGCCCAATCGGTGACGGTCGTGGCGCTGTTATTGGCCATGACGGCATAAGCCGTGCCGTTGGCGTCCGCCAAGAGCGCGCCGGATGCTCCGGAGGTCGTCTGGACGCCGTTATTGGCGGCAAGCGTGTTAGCGGGATTACCGATGAACAGCGTGGCGCCGCGGCCGCGCGTGATGGCTCCAAGGGTGAGCGAAACGGGCTGGGTTCCGCTGCTGGTGAAGACGATGTCCGAAGCACCCGTGCCCAGGGTGGTCGAGGCGAAGGCCTGGGACGTGGTCGCGCCCGCCGCGGTGAGGAGGAGACGACCGCTGCCGTTGCCGACGTTGGCAAGCTGGACGGCGTCAAGCTGGGTGCCGACCTGCGGAGCCGAAGCCCCGCCGAGGATCAGCACCGAGTTCGCGCTGAGGAGATTGGTGGCGGCGTTGGTATTGAAGCTCAGCTGCAAGGTGCTGATCTTGCTCGCGGAACCGCTGGTGACGCCGGGCGCTCCGGCGATGATGGTCGTGGCGCCCGTGTAGGTCTGGCGTACGCCGTTGAGGTTCAGGGTGCCGTTACCGGTCTTGGTCAGGCCGCCCGCGCCGGAGAAGACGCCGGTGTAGACGGTGTTCTGGCCGCCATTACCGACGCGCAAAGTGATCGGATTATTGGCGTTGTCCGTGAGCGGGATGCTGAGGTTGGTGGTACCCAGGCCGCCGATGGTGAAGGTGCGCGAAGCGACGCTGGAGTCGAAGACGATGCTGCCCGCGTTCATCACGTTCGTGACGTTGAGGGCGCTGTACGCGAGGGCGTCGGAGTTCTTGAGCAAGATCGAGCCGTCGATGACGGTGGTGTTGCCCGTGAAGGTGTTGGCGCCGGAAAGCGTGAGCACACCGTTGCCGATCTTGGTGAGGCCACCGGAGAGGCCTTCGCGACTGCCGCCTGTAGCGGCGCGGTTACCGATTGAACCGGCAAGCTCGACGTTGTTCCCGTTGGTATCGATGAGCGCGGTACCGACCAAGGTGATGCCGCCGGGGATCGCGCCCGCGCCGGCCGTGATGTCGGTGGTGGAACCGGCCGCCCAGCGGATGGTGCCGCCCTGGACGGTCAGACCGCCTGGGCTGAGGCCGTAACCGGCCGAGACGCTGTTCTGAAGCACCTGGAGGGTGCCGCCGGTGTTCAGGATCAGGCCGCCGCGGAAGGTGTTCGTGCCGGAGAAGGCGACGGAAGTGCCGATGATGTCGACGCGGGTGTCGTAGCCGCCGGTGATGTTCGAAGCGAAGTTGAGGACGCTGCCGCCGCCGCCAAGGCGGAGGAAGCCGGCCTGGCCAGGCGTATAGGTTCCGGTGTAGGTGACGTCACCCATGCCGGCGCCGAGACCCATGCCCGTGAGGTTGAAGCCGGTGCGGCTGAGGTTGACGTCAGCGTTCGCGGTCGCGGACGAGACGGCGATCGCGCCCGTGCTCGAGGCGTTGGTGAAGCGATTGATCTTCGGGAGCGAGTCCGCGGCGTTCGCCACGATGGCGCCGCCCTGCGAGACCACGAGGAAGCGGCCGGCCTGATAACCGTCGAGGGTGGTCGCGTTGAGCGCGCCGCCTGCGCCGACGGCGATGGAGCCGCCGTTGATCGCCATGGTGGTGGCGAAGGTGTTGACGCCGGTGAACGTGAGCGTGCCGAGGCCGGACTTGACGAGGCTACCGGCCGTATTGGCGGTATTCAGGGCCGAGACGGCCACGGATGCGCCGGTGCCGCCGCCGCCCGTGAGGGTGACGGTCGGGACGGTGCCCGCCACGTAGGTGCCGGGGCTGGTGATGACGATGCCGGTGACCTGACCGTTGGCGATGACCGCGTAACCCGCGGCCGGAGTGCCGCCCGGGACGAGGCCGGCGGTGCTGAAGGTGACCGCCGGAGCGCCGACGTAGCCGGTGCCGCCGTTGACGACGAGGTCAGCCTGGGTGACGCCCGCGCCCGTGGCGGCGGTGAGTCCGGCCAGCGAGACCGCGAAGCCGTTGGTGTCGATCGTGACGATACCGCTGCCAGAAGCAGCTCCGGCCACCGCGGAATTGTCGACCGCGCCGAACAGCGTGTTGGTCCAGAGACCGTAAGGCGTGGCGATGCGGTTATCGGCGGTGACGTAGGCGCCGGTCGCGTTCAGCAGCGACGGCAGGACGCCCGTCGTCATCGCGGCGTTGGCGCGGAAGGTGCCGCCCGAGAAGTTGTTGTAGCCGACGTTACCGCGGCCCGCGGTCATGTTGACGGAGGCGTTGTTGCCCAACGTCATCGTGCCCGCCAGCTGGTTATAGAAGGAAGTCGAAGAGGTGACGCCGCCGTTACCCCAGCGGAAACGGCTCGCACTGCTGTCGAAAGTGCCGCCGGCGATGTTCAAGGAACCGTAAGTGCCGGTACCACCAAGGACGAAGGCGATTTCGCTCGAAGTGTTCTGACGATTGATGAGTCCACCCGGACCGACGGTGAGCTGGCCAATACCCTGGTAGCCGATGATGAACCAGTCGCCGCCGAAGTTGGAATTATTGAGCACGCCCGTGCCTCCGACGTAACCAACGCCGATCGCGGCCGCGTTATTCTCGGTGATATTGAAACGGTTGATGCCGGTGCCGGTGGCCATCTGATACAGGCCTCCGGTCAGGTTGAAATAACCGTAGCCGACGAGGGAAACGTAATGGTTGCCGCCGCCGCCCACGGTGAACAGACGAACCGTCCCGCCGGTCTGGTTGTAGACCGAGACGGCGCCCACGGAGTTGGCGCCTCGCATCGAGAACAGGTCGATGTTACCGCTGACGTTGACGATGCTCTGGAAGGGACTGCCGCCGTAGAGCAAGACGCCTTGGCTGACGGAACCGAGCAGTTCGCCGGTGATGTTCAGCGTGCCGCCGTTGACGTTCGTGTTGCCGGTGAAGGTGTTCGTACCGGACAGGGTGAGGGTTCCGTTACCGACCTTGGTCAAGGCGAGCGGGACGATGCCGCCGTCGCGGATCGTACCATCGAAGACGGTGCTGGCATTGTTACGACCGACCGTGAGGGTGACGCCCGTGACCGAGTCGGCGTTCTCGACGATTCCGTCGCCCGCCAGGCCGCCGATCGTGTTATTGAAACCGTTGAGGCGCAGGATGCCGGGGGTGGCGCCCTGCGACGAGAGGATGTGCGTGGAATTGGGGCTGAAGGAGTTGGCGGCACCGGAGACGAGCACCATGCCGGGGAAGCTGGTGGAGCCGGCGTAGGTGTTGAGACCCGAAAGGAAGAACGAGCTTCCGGCCGGTCCGGCGATGAGCAGGTTGTTGCCCGCGGCGCCGGAGATGGCTCCGGAGACGGTGAGCGAGGAGCCATTGGCGCCGGTGCCGGCGATGGACCAGGTCTGCGAAGCGCCGAGGACGACCGGCGCGCTGATCAGGACCGCGCCGGCGTTGTCTTCGACGGTGATACCGGCCGAGGAGACGGCCGGAGCGATGGTGAGCGCGGTGGTGGTCTCAGGTCCGCCCTGGGCGATGGTGACGCTGGTGATGCCCGTCGGGGTCGAAGTGAAACGCAGCGTGCCGACGGTGAAGTCGCCGTCGAGGGTGGTGACGTAGGCCGAGGTCGCCGCGCCGGGGGTGGCGCTGAAGATGAGGTTGTTCGCGATGCCGGGGAAGCCCTTGGCGTTGGTCGTGCCGGCGGCGTCGGTCGTGAAGTTGGTGTCGAAGTTGGAGTAGTCGAGCGAGGACCAGCTCACGTCCGAGCCGACGCGCCAGTAGAGGTCGGTCGGCAGGGCCGTCGTGGTCAGGCGGACGGCGGTGTCCGTGCTGCTGAGCGCGAAGGTGTGGCCGCCGAAGGTACGGAGGTCGCCGAGGGAATACGTCGCCCCCGAGAGACCGCTGGCGGCGGTGATCAGGTCATACGTGCCCGCGGTGAGGCCGCTGACGCCCGTCAGGTTGAGGATGACGCGGTTGGCGGTGACGGCCGCGGAAGACGTGCTGATGCGGTCGAAGGCGGAGAGGCCGCCGACATCGAAACCGAGCGAGGCGGCGCCCGAGGAGCCGGCGCCGAGGTTCAGCGTGCCGGCGCCGAGGTCGATGGCCTGGCCGACGGTGTTGTTGAAGTTCAGGATCGCGCCGGCGCCGACGCGGACGGACGAGGTCCGGAGCGCGGCGGTGCGTCCGCCGGTGATGTTGAGGCGGCCGCCGAGGACGGTCGTCTGTCCGACGTAGGAGAGCGTCGCACCCGAAAGGGTGAGCGTACCGACCCCATTCTTGATGAGGCCGATGTTGTCCTGGTTGACGCCGAGGCCACCGATGGAACCGTTGAACTCGGTGAAGACGTCCTGGTCGACGGTGAGGTTGGAGACGGCCGAGGCGCCGCCGACGATGGCGTTGTTGGTGACGCTGCCCAGACTACGGACGAGGATCGACGCGGAGTTGCCGCCGCCGCCCGAGACGGTGACGATGGGCGCGAAGCCCGGACGATAAAGACCGGGGTCGGTGATCGTGATGCCGGTGATGATACCTGCGGAGACGGTCGCGACGGCCTGCGCACCCTGGGCGCCCATGAGGCCGCCGACGGCGCCGAAGCTGATGATCGGCGCCGAGGTGAAGGCCTGACCCGGATTGAGGATGGTGATGTCCGCGGCCTGCACGCCAGTGACGCCGGAGAGCGAGGAGACGGTCTGATCGCTGGCGCCATCGGCGTTACCCAGCTGGAGCACGGCGTTGCCGTTGCCGGAGCCGACGAAGAGATCGGCGGCAGCGGCGAGGCGGTTATTGGCCCCGCCGGCCAGGACGAGGCGGCCATTGGCCACCGTCGAAGCACCGGTGAAGGTGTTGACGCCCGCCAGGGTGAGCGTACCCGTGCCGGACTTGGTGAGACCGCCGACGCTGGCGCCCGCGGCGCCGCCGATCGGATTAGCCAAGACGAGGTCGTTGGTGGTGACGTCGATCGTGCCGCCGGCGGAAAGCAGGCGGACCTCACGGGAAGACAGGTCGTCGGCGAAACCGGGCAGAAGGCGGAGGGTGCCGCCGGCGAGACGCACGATGCCGGAGGTGCCGCCAATGTTATCAAGGTCCGAAATCGCAAGGACGCCTTCGTTGACGGTGGTGCCGAAGCTGGCGCCTCCGCCGGCGGTGTTCGCGCCGGAGAGCACGAGGGTGCCGCGGCCGGACTTGGTGATGTGACCGGCCGAGGAGAGCGACGAGGAAACGGTCGCGGTGAGACGCGGGGTGATCGCGGAAGACGCCGGATTGACGACGTGGAAGAGATACTCGTTCGCGGTGCCCGAGAGCGAGATGCCGCCGTCGAAGCCGCCGAGGGTGATGGCGTTCTCGGAGGAGGCCGGCGCCGCCGAGTTCAGGGTGAAGAGGAAAGTGCCGCTGCCAAGGCTCAGGCTCGAACCGGCGGCGCCGGTGACGTTGAAGGAAGCGGGCGTCAGGCCGGTGTTGTTATTGTGCAGGACGAGGGCGTTGATCGTGGCGCTCGCCGGGATCGTAAGGTCGGCCGTGAGGACTTCCCGGACGTTGACCGCGTCGCGGACGCTGGGATCGACGAGATTGCGGGCGGCGAAGGTCGCGTAGTCGGTGGCGAAATCGAGGTCATAGAGACCGGTATTGGGAAGATAGGTCACCAGCGAGACGCCCATGTCGGTCTCAGACACGGGACCGCTTCCACCCGTGAAGTTCTGTCCGACGAACCAGGTGGAGATGCTCTTATTAAGCGCCCATGCCCAGAGGGAAAGCCCGGTGCCGCTGGCGGTCGCAGGGTTACTCAGGGTAAGGACGGTCGGGCTGACGACGGCGGCAACGACGGTCCCGGGCGCGATACCCGTGCCGGTCACCGGCATACCGACGGTGACGCCGGTGGTGGAGGCCACGGTGAGAGACGTGCTTCCCACGGTGGTGACGCCGGAAGTGAGACCGACATTAGTGCCCTGCCCGCCGATCATCGAGGCGATGAACTCGTTCTGCGGGTTGGTACCTTGGATCTGCCAGCGCGCGGCGTTGGTCGCGGTGGCGGTACCACCAAGCGACCGGCCTCGGACATTACCGGTGGCGAAGTTGCTACGGAAGAAGCCCGTGGGACGGAATTCTTGGGCGGTATTGCCCGAGACCATCATGGTCAGGTAATTAGTGCCCGAATCAAAGAACAGATTACCGACCAGCTCCGAACGCGTGCCTTGGGCATTTCCGCCCCCGTTGATCATGTACAAGCCGAGCGGAAGAGTATCGGCAAAATTCGAGCCCGTGACCAGGTTGCCTCGCGTGCCCGCGGCGGAGTTCAGACGGATGGCGACCGAGTCGCCGATGCCGTCGGTGGTGGTGTTGACGTTGCGCTCGAGCATCAGCACGCCGAAACGATTGACGTAGATCGTCGGGAAGCTGCCCGCCGGCAGGGTCACATAGATGCGACCTGCGCTGTTGCTGTTGCCCGTGTTGACGCGCAGGACACCGGCGTCGATGATGGTGTCGCCGTAGGCACGGCTGGCATTCTGGAGGGTGAGGGTGCCGTTACCGATGAGGCGCAGGTTACCCAGTCCCATGATCTCACCGTTGAAGGTGGAATCGGTCGTCTGGTTGACGGTAAGCGTGGCGCCGAGGCCGAGGTCGATGAAGTTATAGTTGGCGTTGGTCTGGCGATTGCCTCCCGAGAGAGCGCCGACGGTCTCACCGTAGAGGGAAGCCGCCTGGATCGTCGTGACGGCGGTGGCGTTCACGAACGCAAAGTCGCTCATGACGAAGCGCTTGCCCGCATCGATGGTCAAGGTGCGCGGAGTGGCGGAGGGGGCGAGGGATCCACCCGTGAAGACGAAGCGGCGGGCCTCATCAGGCAGATCCACCGCGATGACGCGGGTGGTGTTGAATTCGGTGCCGACGTCGGCTCCGGAGATCGCGAGCACGTCACCCGACTTGATGCCGTGGTTGACTTGCGTCGTGACGACGGTGACCGCCTCGGCGGCCAGGTCGACGGTGCCGTTCTGGGTGGCGTTGACGCTCAGGATGAAACCCGCGCCGGGCGTGATGCCGGTGATGAAAGCATTGGCGGGAATGTTCGGTCCGCTGACCGGCTGACCCACGACCAGTCCGGTCGTGTTGGCCACGTTGACGATCGGGCTGCCGGCGCTGACAGCCGCTCCGGTGATGGAGACCGCGGCGACGGAAGTGAAGCTGCCGTTGAACTCAAGGCTGACGATGCGGGCGGCCGGATTGATGCCATTGCCATTGAGGACCTGTCCGACGGAGAGGCCCTGGATGCTGTCGACCTTGACGACCGGAGAGCCGACGGCGGTGGCGCCGATGGGGCCGGTCAGCGTCAGGCCGTCGCGCAGCATGCGTAGGTTCGAGGAGTCCTGATTCGAGAACACGATCGGCGCGAAATCGCCGATGGCGAAGGAACCGCGGCCGGTGCGACCGAGCTCGAGCACGCCCGCCTGCAGTTGGATGATGCCGCTGAAGTCGTTGGCCTGATTACCGGCACGGAGCGCGAGCGTGCCGTTGCCGGTCTTGGTGATGCCCTGCTGACCGTCGATCGACGAGGTGACGAGCAGTCGCTTGGTCGGATAGAGCGAGTTAGGATCTCCGGGGACGTTGGGATGCCAGCCGAGGGTGTCGTTGGAGAAGATGAGTTCACGGGTGGGCGAACGCAGCGTGCCGCCTTGGATGACGCTGATCGCGCCGGCGGTGAGGGCCGTGCCGGGAGAGGTCGCGGTGGCTCCGGAGTCGATCTGCAGGGTCGTGGCGTCGATGATCCGGGCGATGCGGGCGCCGCCCGGAAGACCGGTGCCGGAGATCGGCATGCCGACGAGAAGGCCGGCGGTGCTGCCGACGGTGACGTTGGGAGAGCCTTGGACCGTCGCGGCGCCAGGCAGCGAGATCGTGGAAGTCGCGGCGGCAGAGGTCTGGAGGATACCACCCGAGATGAGCTTGACGATGCCACCGTCCGGAATGGTGAGCAGCGAAGAGCCCGCCGCGTTGAAGCGGATCGTCATCGGCGAGACGACGTTCAGGAGGGAACCGGTGTAACCGCTGACGTCGGTGATGTTCTCGGCGTTCAGGACGCCGGCGAGGGCGTCGCGGTTGGCCATCGCGACGGGCACGATGTTGGTGCCGACGCGGGTGGCGAAGCTCGTGGCGCCCGAGGCGGTGGTGACGGTGGCCGACGCACCAAGCGTACCGACGAGTCCGGTGAAGAGGTCGTTGGCGGTGGTGGTCGTGATGCCATTGACGGAGCTCTGGGTGCCCGCAGGCAGCGTGAAGCGTACCGTGCCGGCGAGACGCTGGGTGATCGGTCCGAGGTTCAGGACCAGGTTACGTCCGTTAGCGGAGAAAAGATCGATGGAGGAATACGCCCCCGTGTTACCGGCAGCCGTATTAGGAAGGACGAGCCCCGCGACGGTCTGGCTGATGTCCAGCGTCGGGCTGCCCAGAAGGCTGACACTGCCACCACGCAAGTCCATGACACCCAGAGGGTTGATACGATCACTGGTCGCGACGCTGGCGGCCGTGGAATAGTCAAGAATGGCCAAGCCCGCGTCGAAGCGGTTGGCCACCGTGCCTTCTAATAGACTGCGACCCTGGATCCGGAGCGTACCGCCGCCGGTCTTGAGCCAGCCACCGTTGGGTCCGCCACCGGTGATGACGGCATCGATGACCAGCTCGGCTTCGCCAGGAGCCAGATTGAGGCTCTTGATGACGGTGATGGTGCGCTGCGCGCCGCCCATGGAGAGGCTGGCGCCGGCGGAACCGATGATACCTGCGGCCTGGGTGCCGCCACCATGCTGGGCGTTGACGCCGATGTTGCCGCCGAGGGTCAGCGTGCCGCCGTTACCCAGTAGCACGAGGCCCTGGGAGTTGATATTCGAATTCGGCGAATTGTAGAAATTCAAAGCCCCGACCGTCTGGGCGCTGCCGTTGAGGTCGAAGATGGCCGACTGTGCGCCATGGTTGATGACGAGCGTGGTCGTCGGATTGAACTGCTGACCGAAACCACTGGCGACACGGACCACGCCGCCATCGATGAAGGTGCTGCCGCCGACCCAGGTCGAGGTAACAGGCATGGCGACCGTCCAGACGCCCGCGCCGCGCTTGGAGATGCTGTTACCAAGGGTGCCGCCCAGCATGCCGCTGAAGGTGGTGTTGGTGTTATCCGCGCCGAAGCCAGGATTACGGGCGGAGGAGCCGGTCACGGTGAGAAGGCCCGCGCCGGAAAGGGAGCCGACGCTGTCATTGCCTGCCGCAAGATCCCAGGTGGCACCTGCGTTGATCGTCAGAGGAACGGTATCAGCGATACGGTCGGCGGCGGTGCTGCGGAGAGTTCCCGCCGCGATGACGAGGGGGCCCGTGAAGGTATTGGCGCCGGCCAAGGAGAGCGTACCGTTGCCGGTCTTGGTGAGGCCACCCGCGCCGCTGATCACGCCATCCAGCTGCAGGGTCGCGCCCGAGGTGGCGACTTCGATCGTCCCCATCCCGCCGGTGAGGTTGAAAGTGTGGGTGTTAGCGTTGGTCCCGGCGCCCATCGTCGCGGTGCCGCCAGTGTAACGAAGCGTCGCTCCGCCGGAAATGAAGACGGGCTTGGCCACGCCGAGGCCGAGGGTACCCACGCCCGTGGCGGTGGCGTTGCTGAAGGAAAGCACCCCTCCGTTGACGTAAGTGTTGCCGGTGTAGGTGTTCGCGCCGCTGATCACGGTCACTCCCGTTCCGGCGACGACGAGGTTGGTCAGCTGCGTGGTCGTGGTGAAATCCTTGACGGCCGCCGAGATGGTCAACGGCGCGCTCGCATAATTATGGATGATGAGGTCTCCGCCCGCCGTGCCGCCCGCGCTGACCTTGAGACCCCCGGCGCCGGTGGCCCCGATGGTGAAAGCATTGGAGCCAGTGAACAGCAGTCCGCCCACGCCGGCGCCGAAGGTGATGTCGTTGGCGCCGAGCGAGAGCGACTGGCCGGCGGCCGAGGGCGCGATCTTGAGGGTACCGACCGAAGTCGCGACGGTCTGGGTCTGCGTAGCGGTAAGGAGGCTGTTGGCGGTCGTAGAACCCGCGGCGGCGTTCGGCAGTCCGACATAAGAGCCCGCGGCAAGTCCGGAGAGGACGAACGGAGTCGCGCCGCTGGTGGTGGTCAGCCAGTCGAAGTTGACGCCGTCGGTGAACACCGCGCGGCCGGCGCCGATGATGCCGTTGGCCAGCGTGGTGTTCGTGGCGGTCGTGATGAGGGTGTTGGCCGGAGCGGAGACGAGGAGAGTGCCGGTGTTCGTGCCGGTGGCGAAAGTGATCGCGCCGAGGTTGAGGCGGGTGACGTTGGTGTCGCCGGCGATGACGGAGATGACGCCACCCGACTGGTTGACGTTCACCGCGCCGAGCGTCTGCGCCGCGGCCAGGCCGGCCCTTCCGCGCATCGTGAAACTCGAGGAGCCGCCCTGGAAGGTGAGCGGCGAAGCAGCCATGAGCGAGGTCAGGGAGCCGCTGCTGACGAAGTCGAGCAGGAAGGTGCCGCCTTGGAGCGTGGTGGTTCCGGTGTAGTTGCTCGCGACCGAAGGCGCGAAGGTGAACGTGCCGGCTCCGAGCTTGGTGACGTTGAGGCGGTTGGCGGTCGGGGCGGAGAAGGTACCCGTGAAAGTGGTGCTGGTGTCGTTGCGGCCGAAGGTGAACGTGGAGGCGGAAGTGCCGGAGGAATTCAGCACGAAGCCGCCGCCGCTCAGCGAGCCGACGATCTGGGCGGTGTTGTTGATGTCGAAGGTCGCGCCGGCGGCCACGGTGAGCGGGCTGCGGTTAGGCAGGATGTTGGCGGCCTGAGCGCGCAAGGTGCCCTCGTTGACGAGCGTGGCGCCGCCGTAGCTGTTGTTTCCGGTGGAGAACAGCAGGACGCCGGAACCGGTCTTGATGACGTTGCCGCCGGTGATGAGCGCGCCCGTGACGACATTGGTCGTGCCGGCGCCGGCGAAGGTGATGTTCGACTGGCCGGAACGCAGGCCGCCGGAGAACGTGATGCGCCCGAGGGCATTGGTCGAAGTGATGGTCAGGTCATCGTTGAAATACACCAGAGCGGCGATTTCATCGGCGGTGCCCGTGCCGGTCTTGGTAATCGCGACGGGAGCGGAGCCCACGCCGTCGAAGACGAGTGACCCGGCGCCGGTGACGCTGGCTTGTCCGGACAGAGGCAGGATGCCGGGATTCGCGATGACGCCGGCCTGGATGCGATATTGGTCTCCGCCCGTGGAATCACCGATGTTCAGCGCCGAAAGCGTGACGTTAGCGTCGAGATTGATGATGTTCGTCCCGTTGATGTTGAACGTCAGGTTGGCGATGTCGCCGATACCGTCCGGCGTACCGATGTCACCCGACCAGCTGGTGGTGTTGATCCACGAGTATTCGCCCGTCGTCTGGTTGATGCCGGACTGTGTCCAGGTGAAGTTCGCGGCCTTGGCGGACTTGGGGACACCGACGGCGAGAAGCGCCGCGGCGACCATCAGCGAGGCGCGCGAAAACAGGGGACGAGACTTCGAACTTTTCATTAGAATAGATTTGGGGAGGCCACCGGGGGGTGGCATCAATGGGGAATAGGGAAATCTTGGGGTGAACCCCCTATCGGCACAACCGAATTTGTCCCTTTTTCCGCTCGAATGGGTGAAAAACCTGCAATTCGATCGGGGTAATTATTTATTTGTGAAAAATGAGTAAAATCCACGCATTAAACCGTTTAAATGAGCGTTTAAATGATTTAATTGCCCGCCTTGGTCATTTAAAAGTTATTCACACCCCGTTTAATCAATTAGGTCAGATTTGGGCAGAATAGGGGTAGGGGTAGGGGTAGCGACGCCAGTCCCCTGCCCTGTCCAGTTCCAGTTATGTCGTGATGCGTTCCCGACCCTACCCATGGGAGGTATCAGCGGTTAGCGGTAAGCGGTGGGCGGTTGGGAACATCAGCGCTCAAGGGGAGACCGGGAAGGATGCTGCGGCCATAGACCCCCAGCCAATCATCCGGTCTCCGGTTCCCCTTTGAGTTCATGATTCTTTGTCTCGGGGTAGGGACGTGATTGCCATCACGTCCGTGGACGGACGGACGGGAATCGGGTCGATAAGCCTGCCCGGCGCGTCGCAGAACCCTCGGCGAACGGCGGCCATGGCAATGGCCGCCCTACCCATGGCAGGTGCTGGCGGTTAGCGGTTGGGAGCACAGATCCCGCCACCTGCCACCCGGGACTGCCACCCGCCACCCGAGAACGGAATTCACTAGGGCAGCACGCGGTGCTGCCCCTACCCCAAGGCCATCACTCCCCCGATACTCGATACTCCATACTCGATACTCTCTGCATCCATCGATGCAGCCCTCAGTCATCTACTCAGGTGACGGGTGGCAGCCCTAAGTGGCGGGCGTGATCTGCTGCCCGAGCGGAAACACTTGATGGGACAGGGGCAGGGACACGGACAGGTCTCGACACCTAGGGGTAGCTGCGCAGGGACAGACGCAGGAATACATGCTGCCCTGACCCTGTCGCTGCGTCTAAGAATCGGAAACTGTCCCTGTCCCTGTCCCTGTCCCTGTCCCTAATTTAAAATCTTCAACACCTGCTCCGCCAACAGCGCCATCCCTAGGCCCGAGAACCCGATCAGGGTCTCGGTGATCGTCCAGGTGCGCAGGGTCTGGCCGACGGACAGCCCGAGGCACTCCTTGACCATCCAGAAGCCGCTGTCGTTGAGGTGCGAGAGGAAGAGCGAGCCGCAGCCAATGGAGATCACCATGAGCTCGGGACTGGTGCCCGGATGGGCCGCGAGCACGGGCGCGATGAAGCCCGAAGCGACGGTGATGGCGACGGTCGCCGAGCCCGTGGCGACGCGGAGGAAGGCCGAGACGAGCCAGCCGTAGACGAGCAAAGGCAGGCCCGCGGTGGCCGCGAGTTCGGCGAGCTGCTTGTCCACTCCGGCCGTGCGCATGACGAGCGCGAAACCGCCTCCGGCGCCGACGAGGATGAGCGTCATGCCGATGCCGGACACGCTCTGCTCGGAGAATTTCAGGAGCTCGCCGGTGCTGCGTCCGCAGCGTTTTCCGAAGGCCCACATCGCGAAAAGCACCGATAAAAGCAGGGCGATCACGGGGTTGCCGATGAAGAGACCGACCTTGCCCCAGAGCGCTTCCTTGGCGTGCAAGAGCTCCACCAACGTGCCGGTGAGCAGCAAAAGCACCGGCAGCAGGACGGTGAAGATCGTGAGTCCGAACGTCGGCAAGGTCTGCCCTTCCGAGACCGACGGCGTGAACTCCGGCGTGGCGACCTCGACGCGTTTGACGGCGAGTTTCGCGAAGAACGGACCCGCGATCGCCGCGACGGGAATGCCCAGCACCAGCGCCCACAAGATGACCTTGCCCATGTCGGCATGCAGGGCGTCGATCGCGATGACGGGACCGGGATGCGGCGGCATGAGGCCGTGCATGACGGACAGGAACGAGAGCAGCGGGAGCACGAGCCGCAGGAACGGCTGGCCGGTCTCCTTGGCCAAGGTGATGACGATCGGGAGGATGAGCAGCAGGCCGACGGCGAACCAGGTCGTCATGCCCACGCAGAGGGCGAGGAGGATGATGCAGAGGCCGATGCGGGAAGGCCCGAGGGTCCGGATGAACTGCTTGGCCAGGACCCCTGCCCCGCCCGATTCGGCGAGCAATTTACCGAAGACGACCCCCAGCACGATGATCGAGCCGGTGCTGGCCAAAGTGTTGCCAAACCCCGTCTGGAAGGCCTTCAGGACCTCCGTCATGGTCAGCGCACCCTGGGTGACGACGACCATCGCCCCCAACGCGAGCGAGCTGATCAACAGCGCGATGAAGGGGTTGAGCTTCAGCCAGGTCACCAACAGGACCAGGACGGCGATGGCGAGCAGGGCGTAAAGCATGGCGTAAGGGTATCAGGGTTTCGGTGGGGCGACCGTAGCACGAGTAGCACCCGTGCTGATGCCCCCGTCAACCAACAAGGTCTGTCCGGTCACGTAGCGGCTCTCTTCCGAAGCGAGGAAGACGACCGGGCCGGCGAGGTCGTCCGGCGCACCGGGGCGCTTGAGCGGGATGCGGTCGCAGAGATACTCCACCCATTCGCGGTTCTCGTAGAGGACGGCGTTCTGGGCGGTCTTGAACCAACCCGGGGCGAGGCAGTTGACGGTGACGCCATGGCGGC
>JACCDV010449733.1_pt1 | contig 18092 bp, 17 predicted proteins | sample 7446131 | NCBI WGS metagenome assembly JACCDV01 (sample SAMN15323448, study PRJNA562643) | freshwater metagenome | isolation source: river surface water | place: USA:Blue River Watershed | collected 2017-08-17 | reverse complement strand
TTGCCGGCGAATTCGATTCAGGCGGCGTCAAAGTAATCACGCCCTGATCCAAAGTCGCGCTAATAGAAGGGATAAAGCGAATCAAAGTCGTCTTAGTCGCAGCTGATGCGGGCATAGCCTGCGCAACGAGAGCAAGGGCGGTCAATGAGATAACTGATATTCGCTTGATATTCATGGCTCAATTATCTTTGAGTACGCCTTATTTATTGGGATATCTCCCGCCTTATACTCTGTGAGATTCAATAGAGATAGACTCACCACATGACAACTCAGAGCTGGCTTCTCGTCGGTGGCGCTGGATATATCGGCGCCCATGTTGCGGATGAATTCTTAGCCAGTGGCAAAGATGTCGTTATCTATGACTCGCTCTATCAGGGCCTTGAATCTCGTATCGAGTACCTTCGCAAGAAGTACAACAAGGAGATCCCTCTGATCGTCGCCGATATCCGCGACTCAGCTAAATTTGATGAAGTTCTCACCACCTACAAGCCCTACGGCATCGTCCACACCGCAGCCCTCAAAGCAGTCGGTGAATCCATGGAGAAGCCTGATGAGTACTTCGAGGTCAACTTCCACGCCACTACCAAGATGCTCGAACTCGTCTCTCGCCATGGCATCCACAACTTCATCTTCTCTTCCACCGCAGCCGTCTATGGAGCACCGGATCACTCAAACCCGATCAAGGAAGATGACGAGAAGAAACCTATTTCTCCTTATGGTGCATCAAAGCTCGCAGCAGAGGGTGAAGTAAACAAGTTCTTGGCGATTCCCGGAAATCATGGAACATCATTACGTTTTTTTAATGTCGTTGGAACTGCCGCACCAGAATTGATGGATAACTCTGTTGAGAATCTTGTCCCGATTGTGATTAACAAGCTTAAGGCTGGTCAGGCACCTGTTATTTATGGCACTGACTATCCGACACCGGATGGAACCTGTGTCCGTGATTATGTGGATGTTAGAGATATTGCTCGGGCACACCTGGCAGCTGCTGATTCAACAGGTCCATTGCCACTAGCTATGAATGTCGGCACTGGCCGAGGTGGATCTGTGCGAGAGGTAATTAAGTTGGTATGTGCGGCTGCTGGTCGCAGTGATGTGGTTGCGATCGAAGCCGAGCGGCGTGCAGGAGATCCAGCGTTCTTGTGTGCGGATGTTTCGTTGATAAGAAGTGCGATTGGATTTAGCACAAAGTATTCTCTTGAGATGAGTATCGAGAGTTTGAATTAAATGTGAATACTCACTGGAAAAACCAAAATGTGGCCTCCTCGAAGCCTTATTTGAATCAAGTTACTCACCAGCATCGCCTGTAGGGTTAGAGCAAAAAGTTCGACATTGAACGAGAAAACTTCTCTTTTTGGATTGCACAACAATTCAGTTCGTATCATCCGGATTATTAAGAGCCGCGCTTAAAGTTTGAAGATACATCTGAGACACAGAATTAGGGCAGGCACGAAATCATAAACCGCATAAGTCTATTAAATGAACTCAGCCCCAAAAAGCGCCTTTGTGCCAAATCTGTATGTACAATATCGGAATGCTCAAGGATTGGCTCGAATTACGAAAATACCCGATAATAGTGCCAGGAAAATCAATTATACTCTTGCGAATTAATTACCTATGGCTTGCAATCAGGTACCCAAGAAAAGATCACAAATCAAAATCGAGTACCTTGGTCGACTCACAAGGAATCGTTTGGAACAATTTTAATCGATGGTTACGATTCCAGGTTCGGTATATCCATCAAAAAAAATGGGCACGCTCCCCGATTATTAGAGCCGTGACATTGGTTAATTTGTCAAATTTTGAGCAATCTGATTTGGCGAAAATACCTTCAGAAATGCTTGCAATCATAGAAGATGCAGTTAATCGATACTTAGATGTCTTTGAAGGAGTTGAAGCGCTTGAATTTAGGAATTGGTTTATCCGAAATTATCTCCTGTGCGATGCCTTTTCCGGTTGGGGAACAAATCCAATTAAAGACAGTGGGACCTATTTGGAAATTGGACCTGGACTTGGCGGAGCCTTGTCATTAGCTGTTCTAGGCAATCCTCAGAGAATTTATAGTTATGACACTGCTCAGATGCAAGATATTTTCTCTGTTCTAAAGGAACCTTTTTCCCCAGAATCAACTCGAGTCACGCTAATTCCCGTCAACATAACCGCTACTTTTGATTTACTTCGTAATGAAGAAATCATCGAAAACGTTATCGCCTTTTGGTCCTATACAGAACTCAAACACGAAGACAGAGAAAAATACTTTGAATTGCTAAAGAAGGCAAAAAGGATTCACATCGCATGTAACGAAAACTTTGAGGGTATTAGTAACTTTGATTATTTGGAAAAGCTAGCTGGCGAACTTAATATGAATATTAGATACAAAGGCTTAAATGAAATATTCAACACAGTCTTGCCGGGCTACCAACAAAAACATCGTGTTTACCTTTTATACAAATAGAATTTACACAAAACAAATAAGATCTCAATTTAACGAAATCTTCTAAGAAGAGGAATAAATAATTTTAAAACCTTTTTAATTCGGGTATTTAATTCAATCACAGTAAACCAAGGTATAACAAAATTTAGACTCTGAATAAATTTTGCATTAGCTATGGTTAACACCTCATTAAGATTGACTGCCTCGGAATAAATAGGCCTTTTCGTTACTTTCGGTGTTTCCAAATTAGAAAACAACATATCCCATTCTTTAACAACTTCAGAAAAATTAAAACGCTCTTTAATAAATGGACGACAGTTTGCTGAAAGTCCCTCCCTTAGTTTCGGATTTTGAATAAGATTGTCTATGAGTTGAGGTAACTCTTTATAATTTCGGAAAAGAAGACCAGTTTGCCCATCCTTTACGGTATCAATAACTCCGTACTTTCTGGCAGAAAGTACAGGTACTGAGAGAGATTGGAAATCCAACGCTGACAAAGGGCAATTCTCGGTATTTCCACTTGGATTGATAATCCCGAGGTATGAAGTGGCAACGAGGGAGTTCTTTGCTTCTCCCCCTAGTTTCCCCAGGAAATTGACAGAACTCAGCGAAGAGCCGAGATTCTTAACAATCGTCTCTTCATATAGTGGAGCAGCAATTCCTAAACCACCGAGACTCGTTTCATTGTTGTACAAATTCCCCGAACCGACAACATTTAAATACAACTGAGGATGCTTCGAGATGATCTCCGGCCAAACTTCCGCGAGAAGGTGAAAACCTTTTTGTGGCACAAGTGATCCGATATATGTAATGGCATTAGGGTCAACGTTATAATTGGATTCTCTAGCAGGCAAATGATGCCCGTTTCGGATTAATACAGATTTTCTAATTACTGGATTATCAAACCAGCTAGTCAATTCTCGTTCTCCTAGGGCAACAACTTTCTTAACTGATTCCATTGATGACATCAAACGCAAAGCTTTCTGAGATGGGCCGACGTGGGCCCAAGCGACTACCACTGCTGATGTCAAAGATAGCTTTCGTAAGAGCTCAGGTTCGAAATTTATTGTCGGCCTGTAAACAAGTATCGAAGAATTAGCCTCTGCATAATCCACCGCCTGCTCAATGGTAAGCTGAAGCACTTGAATTTTGGACTCAAGTTCGAGAGAAGATTTGCAAATGATTTTTACGTCGTAATTGGGTAACTTGCTCAACTCCTTGGCTAAACAAAGCGTAGTGTATTGAGTACCACCAATACCTGGATTTCCTACCTCGAGGTCATCCCATGAGATAGACATTGGTGAGTCAAATTCGACAAAAAACAAGACCTTATGTTTCATGGACTAACTTTATTGCAAGAAATCAGTTACCCTCGATGATATTGCATATTTCTGGGCAATTTATGTTTTAATCTCAAAGAAGTTTGAGATTAGGCCATGATAATCTTTAGTATGAGAATCTTTGTAGATATAGGGTCACACTTCGGAGAATCTATCTTCAAGGTACTGAATCCCGAACTAAAAATTGACAAAATTTATGCGTATGAACCATCAAGTATCGCCTTTGACCGAGTATCTAAAATCAAAGATTCACGTTTAACCGTCAAAAAAATTGCACTAGGCGCGGAAAATGGTCATGTGGATTTGTTCAGTTCCGGATCCCTAGGAGCCACAACCTTCAGCGACAAGAAAGGAATAACCAAGGCCAATAAAGAACGTGTACTCGTGAGGTCTGCAAGTGAAGAGCTCAGCGACATTTTAGAATCCGGGGCCGAGGTCTTTATGAAAATCAATTGTGAAGGTGGAGAGCTCGACATACTCGAGAATTTGAAAACTTCGGGTTTAATTTTAAAATGCACACATCTTTATGTTGATTGGGACGCCAGAAAAGTGCCGAGCCTAGCTGAGCGCTATTCTGCCGTAAGACGGGACGTAGAAAGTCTTGGAATTGACCTCGTTTCTTCGGACACGCTCCCAGTCTCTGGCTGGAAAGGTGTTGAGCTATGGCTTAGTGGTTATAAAGTGCAAGATACCGCAAATTTTAGAAAGTTCAGGTACAAAACTTTTGAGTTTCTACCTTTCAAGTACCGGCTGAGAGAAATCCTGAAATACTACGCACCAAAACTCTTCCATAAATATGTTCAATATACGATGAGGGTCAAAAAAGAAGTTAAGTGAATATTGTTGCTAGGTGAGCAGAGTCAACACGGTTCAGAAAATTCAAGACCCTCAACCGACAATTATGCAGTTAATAAAGAGAACGGGAGTCTGCAGTGAGAGTGATTTGCTTAACTCGCGAATTGAACGGCGTTATGGGAGGGTTAGAACGACAAATATTGATGATTTCAGACGGTCTTGCCAAATTGGGCGCGAACATTTCTATCGTTAGTATCGAAAAAGAAGCAGGAAAACCCTTTTTTCCACAACTAGAGGAAGCAGTTCAGTTTAAGTCGATTATCGTCGGCGATCCGAGAGAAGCGGCAAATTTTAAAACTCGTTTCTTACGGCAAATCAAATTATTTAGAATAATTAATGATTTCAGACCCGATATAATTGTAACTTTCATGATTGGTTCTTTCATTTTTGCAAAACCTGTATCATCAATATTGCGGATTCCAATAGTGTTATCAGAAAGAAATTCTCCAGCAATCTACCATCTCACAACTGCAAAGAAATTTAAATGGCTCTACTTCGTGGCCATGGCCTCTGCCAATCGTATTACGGTTCAATTTCCAAGCTATATTGAAAAATACCCATCATTCTTACGCCGAAAAATGACCCCGATTCCGAATCAAGTTCCAAAGGCTATTGGGAAAAAAATGATGTCGGGAAAAAACGAGATTGTATTTGGCTATGCTGGACGATTTAGTTTTCAAAAAAGAATAGATGTATTAATTAGGTCATTTGCGCTTCTAAATGAAGAGTTTCCGGATACAAAGTTAATGATTTTTGGTTACGGTGAGCAGCAGAAGTATTTGGAAGAAATCGTTACGGATATGAAATTGTCAAACAACATCGAATTTCGGGATGAGAGAAGTGAGATTTCAGAAGTGTTCGAAGAGATTGATGTCTTTTGCCTTTTCTCACTTTGGGAAGGTTTTCCTAACGTATTGGCAGAAGCACTTGCATACGGGATTCCCGCAGCAGGATTTTCCTCTTGCGATGGCGTGAATGATCTGATTCAAGATGGAATCAATGGATGGAAAATTCCTTTTGATGATCCAATACAGTCAGGACACCAACTATTAACTCGCGCTTATCAAGGCTTCAAGTTACAGGAAGTGTCGAAAGAATCTTGTCAAGAGTCAGTATCAAGCTATTCGAGCGAAAAAATTTATAATTTATGGCAAAATCTCTTAGCGGAGGTATCAAGACAATAATTGGGGTTTCATTGCTTGAATACAAAGTTGCCCCCATCTATCTGAAAGGCCCACTCTATGTTCAATATTCTCGAGTGCGGGAATGTCCGATTCGCCAGGCAAATATTTCTTTATGTTTACATATCCAAGATTAACAAGAATTGACGTTAAAATATTTAAATCGTAAACATAGCCCGTTTGATGACCGAAATGGTTGAATGTGGCTTTAAGCAGATCGGCTGGATATCGTATATCGATTCCGTGGGGCTTGAAATCATTCTTAAAGTTTTCAATTTCCACGTAATTCGGTTTCAAGTACATAGAGGCAATTGCGCAAAGATCCGGTGTAGCTAACCTTAGTATTCCGCCCGGATTCAAACAGTCATAAATGTTTTCGAGCATCAAAACTCCCTTGCTCAATGGCAAGTGCTCAATCACATTATCGATGACTATGTAGTTAGCCCCAGGGCGAACCGCAAACGGCTTCGTTGCATCAAGCAGATGTCGGCAGAAAACTTGATAATTAGTTGACACCCATCCTTCAAATTTTCTACTTTCCCCTAAACGCAACTGAAATGGTTGTTTTTCATGGCTTAAATGTCGCATTGTTAACCTATGGCGGATACCCGAAGATATTGACAATAGGACTCTATTTGAATTAATTCGGTGCCGGAAAAGATTTAATTTATCGCGAAAGCGCAGTGGGATTTTTTTATATAGTCGAAGCATGTGCATGTAGACAGTCTAATGTAGAGTAATCGCATGATTCTATCTAGAGCCCCGCTTCGAGTCAGTTTGGCCGGAGGAGGTTCGGATTTACCCGCATTTTACGAACAAGAACCGGGCGAAGTCCTGAGTTTCACTATTGATAAGTATGTGTATATCGCGGCGCATGAGTTATTCAAGGGTGGGATTCGACTCTCCTATTCGAAAACTGAGGATATTGATAATCCTCATCAAATTGAGCACCCTCTTATAAGGGAAACTTTTCTTGAAACGAATTTTATGCAAGCGATAGAGGTTGGGTCGTTTGCAGACGTACCAGGGACGGGGACTGGATTAGGCTCATCAAGTGCGTTTACTGTGGCGTTATTAAATGCTCTATCTCACCTTAATGGAAAGAGCCAGTCTTGTTCAGATATGCCTAAGTATCTTGCCAATACAGCTTGCAAAATTGAAATTGAACGATGCGGGCAATTGATTGGGAAGCAAGACCAATTTGCTTCAGCTTATGGAGGTGTAAACCAAATAAAATTCAATTCAGATGGAAGCACGGAAGTCGAAAGCCTACTCACTGATGATTCGCTTGAAAATTTCTTAAACCAATGCCTCGCCCTTTTTTATCTGGGGTTTGGTAGACCCGGATCAGATATCTTAAATGATCAATCCTCAAACTTGAAGAATAAGGCAACTGAGTTCCAGTCAATGTTAGAACTTAAAAATTTGGTCCCTGAGATGAGAATGGCACTCGCAAATAAAGATCACATTCATCTAGGACAATTGCTCACTAAAGGTTGGCACTTGAAGGCTTCCACTTCGGCTTCGATTTCTTCACCACAAATTGAAAATGCCTTTAGCGAGGCTTTAGAACTTGGAGCGCTAGGGGGAAAAGTTGTTGGTGCTGGTGGTGGAGGATTTTTCCTGCTTGCACTTGAGCCAGAAAAGAGAGCCTCCTTCATTAAAAACTTTACAAGATATAGGCATCTCCCATTTAGAATTTCTCGAACAGGTGCAGAGATAATTTATTCTGATTAGTTTTGTTACTTTCTAGATTCTTCCATATTCAAGACCCATTGATTACTGGACAGCCACTCGACAGTCTCCTCAATCGAATCCTCTATTGAAATTGTCGGTTCCCATCCGTGTTTTTCAGCTTTTGATATATCTAAAAATGTAAATGGATTATCTCCAATCCAGCCTCTGTCCTCGGATCCAAAGTTAAAGACTGGCGCCAAGCCCATGAACTTTGAAATCAAAGTGGCAGATTCCTGCACCTCCAAATACTCTCTGTGACCAATATTAAAGACATTGAAGCAAGATTCACCTCGCAAACGAGTGAGGGCATCAACACAATCTCGTACATTAATGTAGGACTTCTTCTGCTTGCCATTTCCTAATACTTCAAGCAAAGTAGGCGATTTCTTAAGTTTACGCACAAAGTCAATCACGTGTCCATGGTGATAGTTTTCTCCAAGAACTGACACAAATCTAAGTACCGTTACATCAAATGCACCGTTAGCCGCGTAAGATGAAAGAATCCCCTCGGCCGCAACTTTTGAAGCACCGTACAGACTAGTTTGTATCGGGAAAGGTTCAGATTCGGGAGTCGGAATTACTGTCGAGTCACCATAGACACAGCCCGTTGATGTAAAAATAAACTCTTTAGTGTCTGATTTTCTAGAAGCATCTGCAATCTTGTGTGTTGCAATAATATTTTGTTCGATGTCCCTGTATGAATTTGACCAACCGCCCCGTACATCGGCATTTGCCGCCAAATGAAACACAATGTGTGATCCAGAGACGCCTTTTTCGAGTTTTTTTGGGTCGATAGAAACAAGGTCTTCTTGAATGATTTCTATGCTAGAAATCTCCTCCGAAGTCAAAAATGAATGACTTCCCGTCGAGAGATTGTCTATCACAACAACCTCATTACCGAGTGATAACTGTCGACGAACGAGATTGGACCCGATAAACCCTAGGCCACCTGTAATGAAAACCTTCATAAAAACTCCGATATTATTCTGATATGGACAACAAAGAATTCCACTAATAAATGATATCTCATGCAGTGATTTTATGCGGGGGTGCTGGAACCCGTATGAGAGAGGCGGGATACGACCAACCCAAATTTCTTCTCCCTATTGAAGACAAAAACATCGGCTTCTTCATTTTTAAAAACCTCAAGAAGTATGGCATCCAATCGGTACACCTTCTTCTTGGTGAGAGCTCAGAAGAGATTAAGGACAAGCTTCAATTTCTTGAAAAGGAATTTGAAGTAAGAATCACATTTTCGCGCGAAGCGCAGCCTAGAGGAACAGGCGGCGCACTCATAGAAGTAGTGCATTCCTTACCAGATGAGTTCATACTGCTACACGGTGATTTGCTTATCAATACAGATTTAAGCGAATTAGTCGCGGTCTTCGATACAACTGACGCAGACTTTGCTCAGATTGTGCACCCTTCAGCTCATGTTTTCGACAGTGATTTAGTAGAGACTGACAATGAGGGCAAAATTATTAGCTATAAAACGAAACCGCATAAGACAGACTTAGTAATCAGAAACCGCGGAAACGCCGGAATCTATGCCTTTAAAAAGAGAGTATTCATGGATGAAAAATACTCAGGAACAAAGATTGATTTAGATCGTGAATTTTTACCCAAACTGATTTCAACCGGCTTCACAGGTAGGGCTATTCGAAATCGCCAGTTTATAAGAGATATAGGCACCCCTGAGCGGTATGAGAAAACGATCAACAACCTAGATATTTTTCATAATTCTGCTTTACCCAAACCCGCAGTTTTTCTTGATCGTGATGGCACAATTAATATGTTAGATGGATATATCAAGAACGAAAACGAAGTCAAACTTCTTGATGGAGTTGGTCAAGCAATCGTCAAGTTAAATAGATCTGGTTTTTTAGTTATTGTTGTCACCAACCAACCAGTCATCGCTAGAGGCGAGGTGACTTACGAAGGGCTGAATAGAATTCACGGTCGGATTGAGATGGATCTGGCCAAGGACGGCGCCATATTGGATGAGATTTATTTTTGCCCACATCATCCGGACACTGGGTATGCAGGCGAAATTCGCGAATTGAAAATAAAGTGCTCTTGTAGAAAACCTAGCCCAGGACTTATTCAACAAGCCTGCAAAGATTTCCAAATTGACCTCAAACGATCTTGGGTCATCGGTGATTCATGGCGAGATGTGAAGTTGGGGGAAAACACGGGGATAAAAGCTTTAAGAATTGGCAGCGGAGACCTCGAAGCGTCAGATTATCACTTTCAAACCATGAGTGCGGCGGTAGATTTTGTACTCACGCCACTCATATCAGAGTATACATGACGGATTCTGCTAGTCTTGGAAACGTGCCAAGAAAACCCAAGTATTCGATTTGCATAATCAATATGAATACGGAGAAAACTCTTGAGGCGTCAATGCGAAGCGTGTTACCTCAACTGAATAATGAATTTGAAGTTGTGATTGTTGATGAATCAGATGATAAGAGCCGAGAAATATTAATCCAATTACAGAAAGAATTTCCAATCGTGAGGAATGTTTTCTTGGATAAAGACAAAAAGAGAACTATCGGTGATGCTAGAAATATAAGTATTCAAGAAGCGCAAGGCGAATATTGCATAATGCACATTGATTGCGATGACTATTGGCACCCATTCATATCAGAATTCGTAAAGGTGTTCGAGAATTTAGAAAAAATTATCGGCAAGGATGTGCTGGTAGCAGGACATCAAATTAATGTTGCCAAGAAATCTTTCTTGCTTTCGCACGGGCCGTACAGAAATGTTGAACACGGCGAAGATCGAGACTTATGGATGAGATTGGCAAAGCTTGGGCTCTACCAACCAATAGATCATGTCCCGTTTTTTCACAGAATGGATATAGGTAAAAGCAAGACTAAAAAGAAAGCTTTTCTGCGAACATACTGGTCGGTTCGGGATGAAATTCGAGGTGGCGTGAGATTTGGGACATATATGAGGCAAATCTTTCAAAAGAACCTTGTTTCGAATATGAGAACCAGATTTCTTCGGGTTGTTTTATATCCGTTTGCTTTACTAAGCTCAAAATCGAGACCCCAATTATCTTCAGCTGGTTTTTTCAGTAATCCAGAGGATTGGAATGAATACAAACTAAAGAACGGCGGTCTTTACGGTGATATTGCTAAAAGGTACAAAAAAAGTGATGCATTAAATTTTTTATCACCTGCAGGCAAGTGGATTTTCTCCAACGAGAGAGCCAAAGTCACTATTCTAGATTTACCACAGACAATATAGGAAGATGAGAATAAATCATGAAGAGCCTGAATAAGGAATCATGGAAACTTTATGCTGAGGATGTATCACGAGTCCTTCAATCAGTTGATGCTTTTAGTATATCGAAGGCTATCCAAGCAATGGATTTTGCGATCAGTTCCAACTCAACTATTTGGATCTTTGGCAATGGAGGGAGTGCGGCTACCGCCTCTCATTTTTGTGTTGACTTAAGCAAAGGGGCTGCTCTAAGAAGCTCAAGAATTATTCGGGCGATACCGCTTATGGATTTAACGCCGATTCAAAGCGCGTGGAGCAATGATTTATCTTATGCTGAAGCGATGTCTATGTCATTAAAGCATCATGCACGTCCAGGAGACTTAGTTATTGTCATTTCTGGAAGCGGAAACTCGCCGAATATTCTCAATGTCACCCAAATGGCGCATGAAATGAACCTTCAAGTAATCGGTATGACCGGCTTTGACGGCGGCGAGGTGCGCCAATTACTGGATTTTGAGATTCATGTGCCGTCAAGAGATATGCAAGTTGTCGAAGACAGCCATCATGCAATTTGTCACTTTATTTCAAAAGTGGTCTAGATAAAACGGCTCATTCCGCCAATTATTTTTCTGGTGTCAAAAAGAGCTTGGCCATTTTTCTTCGCAAAATCCGCAAATGCCAAACTTGCATCGATGTCATCGGAGAGAATCACATCAAAACCCAAATCTGCAGCAAGTTTGTAATCAGAGTATTGACCAAAGTAAGAATGATCACTGTCGTGGAGAAATAACTTTACACCACTCCATTTATTTCCAGCTAACTCGCAAATCTCTCGCAGTTCTATCTCTGTGCCATTTGTTTTACGCAAGTGCAAGTAACCTCGATGATTCTCATCAACCAAGTTAGCTTTTGAATCCTTTATATCCACAGAAACGAGCGCTCCGAATTTATTTGCAGCCATACCTGCGCAAACCGCTGCTGCCGAAGAGCCGTTCGCTGTGCCAGTTTCGACAACTAATGCGGGCTTTAGAATTCGCACGAGAAGATAGAGCGCGACCCGAAGTTGTTCTTCAGAATTCCAGTTTTCAGGGAAAGCGCCATCTGACTCTTTTGCCCTCAATTCAATCGTTGAATTAACTTGCAGAGCTTCGAAAATTATCTCTTCTGTTAACCTGTCTTTTGAATCGCCCAGTAAAGTGGCTACAAAATCTCTCACGTCATGAGAAAATTCAAGTCCGGCACGTCGAATGTCAACAGTCGAAGCAGGACGTATAAAATCACTCTGCCCGAAGATTCTGGCTATTAAGAATCTAAGCAAACCTAGAAACCCAGATATTTTTAGTGCAATTGTAAAACGATTGAATCTACTCATTATTTACAACTCTCCTCATTAACTTTAATGGACATGGTTCTTAGTTTATTGAGTAGAAATCTAACAGGCCATTGAACTCGACCCATTAGATCGATTCCCAATTCTCCCAAGTATTTTTTACGCCTTTCATCAATTTCGCTAAAGGGTTCCTTGATAGGGAACTTGAAATTGGCAATGATTTGAGAACATTGTGTTAGATAGTGAGAGTAGATTCCCTCTAAGGCGCTTGCATCTGAAGAATTATAAGAGGATGAGATCTTATCTAAAAATTCCTCAGGAGTTGAAGCATGATATTCCTGCCACCTAACTCCAAATAACTCACGATTTATCCCCACATCGGTAGTTAAGGGAAACGTGCCAAATGCAAGGGCTTCAAGGACTGGCAGTCCCGTTCCTTCTGATGCCGAGGTCTGCAATAGAAAAGATGATTTTGCTATTTCCATTAAAGTTTCCCGATGGGGTACAAAGGACTTCCCACGGTCAATTACCTTGAAAGTTAATGGAATAGATCTCTTAACGGATAACTCGATAATTCTTCTGAATTTAGAAACATAACCTTTATGATCTTGAAATCCCAGGCTTTCACCCCACCTTGAATTCCCAACCCAAATGACGGAATTTTTTGACTTTGGAAGATTCATTTCACGAATGTCTTGAACCAATTTCGTATTGGGGAAGTCTGGCAAATAAAAGGGAGTTACGGCAATGTGCTGCAATTCTGCGTAGGAATTTTGTAGTCGTCGTGAAACAACAGTAAACCCATCAGCGTATTCATATATTGGGTTTGAATTGACATTTCCTGCAATCGACAAATCAATATGATCGGGGACGGAAAAAAAAAGCACCATCTCCTTACTCAATTCGTTTAGTTGAGATGTAAGATATTTGTCTTTTAAAATCATTTCTAGGCTACCTCGCCATGTGAAAAACACCCAACTATAATTAAGGCTGATAGCTTTAATAAGTTTTGCTAATGTTGGGAATTCTAAAGCATAAACAATATTTGCATTTAACTTATCAGCCCACATTCGAGATGAAGTCGAAATAGCAGAATTTTTTGTGTCCGATACTATTAGTCCAGCTCGATTATTTAACATAATGTCGATAGCCCCTTAAAAAAGAAACTTTATGGCTAAATGTTATCCACCATACTTTTCTAAGGTATGAGGTGTTAAGCCCAAATTTTGTCACGTGGGATATAAAATCAATTCCCAGAAGGATGGATAAAGCCTTTTGGAGAGACTTTTCATTCCTTTGAGATTCTTGATTTGGATCAATGGTGCTAACAGTTTTTCCGTCACCATGGTGGACCAGCCCATGGCCTGCAGAAAAAAACGAGACTCCCATGCTCGGCCAATCAGAGACATACTGAATAGGATTGTTATTCTCGACCATTCGCTTAGCCGCCATAGATGTTATTGCATAACCAACCGCCAAGGGGGTTGGAGAAATTCTTCTTGCGTAGTATAAACCTTTACCGTGTGAATCTGAAAAAAACTCCATTAAAGGACGAGGATTGGATAAATTGAGAACGGCAGCAATTCTTTGTCTTGACTTCAGGAAAAATTCTGAAAGAGTTACGAAACCATCTAGGTCACAGATTCGAGCATCATCTTCAAGGACTACCCCACCGATAGATGTGGCTGCCAGCAATACCCTGGCCTGATTGTGTGAACTGGCACATCCAATCTCAGCAAGAGATAACGAACGACCTAGATATTTTATACTATCAAAATCTGAGTACTGAACGTTAGAAGTATGAAGATCTTCTTTACTTTGTAGCATATTTGCGGACAGTAATTGAACCTCAAGATCTCCCCTGGTCTCTAATTGATTAATTAGGGGGAGCGACCTTCCTGTGCCGGAATCAATTACAACAACTAAGAGTTTACTCATCGAGACTCCCCTTTCATTCTTTTCTCAAGTCATGAATGATTCGCGCTAAACCGTTTCGAAGTTTTCTCCATTGAACACCAAATCGTAAAGTGAAAAGAATCCCGCTTGTAATCAAATTAAAATAACTCCCTGAAAAGTAGTATGAGCGAATTTGGTACCACTTTTCCATCTTGTTAAACTCATTTTCTTGCAAATACATCCTGTACTTGGAAAGAATTTGGAGTTGTGCAGCAGATTCAGCATTGGCACTCTTGTCAGAACCATTACTGGCATACCGTATGACCCCTACGGCTTCGCTAAAGGAAAAAATCATCCTTCTTTCTGATGCTCTCAATGCAAAATCTACATCCTCAAGTCTTCTAAAGTTTTTGTCAAAGAATTCATCTCCCTGATAGGAGTCTTTTCTAAATGCTAAACAACATGCTGGCACATGAATCTTTGGGATCGTTTGGCTCTCCATTCCCATTAGTAACCACTTGCACAAGTCAAGTGGATTTATTTCGCCATAGTAGGCCTTATTTACCGCTTCGAAGGAATAATCGTTTGAATATATTTTTCTTGACGATACGTAGCTGAGATGACTTCCAGATTGAAGACTTTCTATATGTAACTTCGCGCGATGAGGTAATGAGACGTCGTCGTCGTCAAAAATTATAATAAGATTGTTTTTTGCAGCTTTGATACCAAAATTTCGCGCGCCCGCAGGACCTAAATTCTCTGGAGTACGCAAATAGTGGCACCCGTATTCAACGGCTATCCGCTCAAGCTCTACTTGATAATCTATTGAAGAGCAGTCATCCACAAGGACGATTTCATCCGGTTTCATCGTTTGAGCTAACGCACTATCGATAGCCAAGCTGGGATTTGGGGAATTGTAGTAGGTGATTAATGCTGAGTAACTCATTTGACTATCGGGGGTACAACCCATTGACGCAGGTGCTCATCCGGGATAGTTCTCGCCCAATCAATTACATTATTGACCCCTTGGCGAAGTGTCGTGAGCGGAATCGCCGGGACGAATTTTGCCAATTTTTCCGTGCTCCCGTGAGTCAGAGGAACATCCAATTCAGAAAATCTCCCACCGCTTGTTTTCACCTCCAGACCCGATTCTTTAAGAATCAGCAGTAGATCACCAAGAGACTGGGGCCGTCCTCCCGCAACATTTAGAATTTCAAAAGATTTTCCATTCTTGCGATCTAATAAATCGATTACTGCCTGCGCTGCATCATCTACGTAAGTAAAATCTCGCTTTAAACTAAAATCTCCCGTCAGAACTGCAGTCCGCCCAAGAATACCGGCAGCAACGAACTGAAGCGTTGCCATATCGGGGCGCCCCCATGGCCCATATACCGTAAAAAACCTAAGTGCTGTAGTCCTTATTTCAGCACTTGCTGAGGCGGCCGTAATTTCATTTGCCAGCTTTGTAAGTGCGTAATAACTCTTAGGGATGCCCAGTTCTTCGGATTCCCGGTAAGGCGGATTTAAACCTTCTCCATAAACACTGCTGCTACTTGCAAACAAGAAATGTTCAACCTGATTCTTCAAAGATGTTGTAAGCAGGGTATGAAAACCAACAATATTACTCTTGTTGTACAGGTCGAATTGATTCCAGGTAGAGCGGACGCCTGCTCTAGCTGCGAGATTAACAACATGGGTAGGTTTATAATCAGCGAAGAGTTCTTGTAAGAAAACCGAATCTGAAATATCTCCTACGGTGATTACATCTCCTATTCCTAAAGCGTCTACTCTCTTTTTCTTCATCTCAACCGAATAAAAGTCGGTGAAGGAATCTACACCCCAGACCGTAATGTTTTTTCCAAGGAGCATTTTCACAACCTGAGCCCCAATATGGCCAGCGGCTCCTGTTACAAGAACTCTCACAACGCCTCCCCTACGATAACTCAGTGAAAATACTCAGTTAACTTAAACCGAGCAAATTTGCCTGACGATCGAAGTTAGGTACAGCCGTTCTAACTTGATCAAACGACCCAAACCCCTTGATCTGACCATTCTCGATGTAACAAACTTTATCAGCGTTTCTGACGGTAGCTAAACGATGGGCGATTAAAACAACGGTGGTTTTCCCACGTAAACTATTAATCGAATTCGAGACTATTTGCTCAGTTTCTGCATCTAACGCACTCGTTGCTTCATCTAAAACGATTAACTTTGGGTTTGTGAAAAGAGCTCGCGCTATTCCTAGCCTTTGGCGTTGACCGCCGCTAAGTTTTGTTCCTCTTTCGCCAACGTTGGTCTTGATGCCATTTTCTAAGTCTTGAACCACTTCACCTAGCATTGAGGCTGAGATCAATTGATTGATCCAGTCAACGTACTCGCTTTTCTTATCAAAACCGAGACATATATTTCCTTCAATTGAGTCATTGGAAATGGATATATCTTGAGGCACATATGAAATTGCCCCCGGCCATCTGGATATCGCATCAGACGGTCTATTTCCTGAGACAACAACTTGACCACTATCAGGTTCGATTAACCCGATCATTAAGTCAACAATTGTTGTCTTTCCAGATCCAGATGGTCCAACTATTGCAAGAATCTCACCTTGCTCGACTATGAATGAGACTTTAGATATAACTTCGGCAGCCTTACCCGGATATTTGAAACAAACTTCGGAAAAAACAATCTTTCCATCGAATCCTTCATGTTCAAGGTCGATGTTCTTGACCGGTAAGGTTCCTTTCATATCGGTTTCTGAAAAATCATCCATCAAGCTGAGTGCAGGAATTGCTCCACCCGAGCTAGTCCTAATCTGAAGTAATCCTTGTTGTAGCCGAAGAAGAGCGGGAGCAATGCGACTCGCTGCTGCAAGAAAAATTGCAAGTGTGGAAAATGCTTGTTTTGCATCCTGAATTAAGAATTGCGATGAGGCGAGTAATAAACCACCAACGACTATCGAGGCTTCAAGTACGTATTTGCTTACGTAGGGCATGAAGTTGAGTTCTCCCGCGATGCCCGCTAATGAATACCGCCCCTTGGCTATCTTTGATAAGTAGTAACCCTGTCGATTTCGTACGAAAATCTCTCTAAATGATGTTATCGATTGAACAATCATTTCGTTATTCTGAACAGTTAGTAAGGAATTTTCCTTTCCGAGCAAGTGAGCTTTTGAACCCAAACGCATGTGCACGATATAGGCAATGAGGCCAAAGTAAACCAAAGATCCAAATGCTGTAGCAGGATTTACGACAAAGAGACCTAAAAGCATTACAAGAATCATTGAAAAATCGGAAATCATTGAAACCACTGATCCCATAACACCAATAATCAGGCTATTCACACTGCCAGTAATGGCAAATAGCCATTCCTGAGTTGAACGTTCCTGAATCTTTAAGTATGGCTGCAAAAGCATTTGATGAGTCAGCCGTTTACTAATGTCTGCTGCCCGAAAAGCTAAAAAGCTCAGCGCTCTTTTTGTGAAAAGCACTGACAAAACAGTTTTAGTTACTAAGAACATTCCAGCAAGCAGACCAAGAATTGTGCTTTGTGCCTGAAAGGATAGATTCTCTAAATTCAAAAATCTTAGGATTGAACCAACCCTATTTCCTGGCTCTTGCGCCTGGACTCCAGTTATCGATAGGGCACCTAAAATTCCAATTAGCGCGACACCAATCAAGTCTAATCCGCCCAGAAAAACCTGTAGTAAAACGACAAGTTTAAGCTTTCTGGAATCTCGTTTGCTTAGCAAACCCAGCCCTCGCATAAATGGTGAAGCCGGGTTTACAAATTTAGAAACCTTCATAAACCTAGCCTTTCCGATTGAGCAAACAAGTCGAACAGGAAGTTTAGCGGTGAAAGGTTGGAAGATTGACGAAATGTCCGATTTGTCCCTTCCCCGCGACAATATAGGGTGAGATTCGTAGAAGGCTATAGAAGCGCCGACGGGTGCTCCTGTAGTACCAAACCGGTTAAAAAGGATCCAATAAAGTGGCAATTAAGAAGTCTGCAGCTCCTGCAGGTCCCCGCGTGTGGACCGTTGCAGAGCTCGGTGCTTTCTACACAGAGCACCGTTCAGAGCTTCT
>JACCDV011060872.1_pt1 | contig 18093 bp, 13 predicted proteins | sample 7446131 | NCBI WGS metagenome assembly JACCDV01 (sample SAMN15323448, study PRJNA562643) | freshwater metagenome | isolation source: river surface water | place: USA:Blue River Watershed | collected 2017-08-17 | reverse complement strand
TAATTACAATAAAATGATTTAAATCAGCTCGCTTAACATGCCCCCAAACCAACAAATCCAATATCCAACAATCAGCACCAAATCGCCTAAAATACCCCAATCCCCTCCAAATACACCTCCCAACTCTCATCACGTCCCATTATTCCCGAATCCTACCCATCCCCATCTGAGCCAAAACTAAGTGTATTCAAACAAATATGCCGATTGAGGTATCAATAAGTCATATTCCCGATCTGTGACTCCATGTCCTCTATCTTCTTTTCAAGAAGAAGCATTTTTTTCCTCAGGTTATCTTGATCTTCTCCCAGATATTGTGCATCTTTTTCTACCCTTTGGAAGAGAGCTTCGTTGTAATTGACTGTTTTATCGACATATTCTTCATATTTGTTGAGATCGGTTTCATAGATGAATTTTAAGTCATCTAAATTGCGATTGATACTCTCATATGATTGCTTGTTCTCCAACTTAATATCGTCGAATAGCTTCTTGTTTGATGTGATCTACTCTGTTACTACCTTAAAGTAACTCTAAATCCTCTAAACACGCGAACGAATGTGGTCGACCTGACTACTCTACATCTTATTATTATAACTTCAAATGGATGATATATTGTCTTTTCCAAATCAAACAAAATCATATATATATATCAGGCATCTATTGTGTTATACCTTGTTTATCATTCTTATAATTTGCTTGCATGCTCTTACGTTTAAATCCACATTTTTATAATAAGTTTGGGATTTGAATGCTGAACGGTTAGTTGGATTGGGAGAAGGTTGTGGAATGGTCGCATAGTGAAGTAAAGTTCTCCTTACGAAGACGACGTATCTGCTGCGCGCGGTGGCGAGCCCCTAGCTTTTGGAGTTGGAACTCGAAGACAAATACAGCGGTGAACTGTGGTGCGCAGCCTACTCTAACGCCGCCATTGAGGAACTGACCGACCGCGCCCGTAACAAGAAAAGGTACAGCGTTTTTGTGCAAATGCTGCGTAGCGCCCTCGACGGACTAAAGGAAAACCTGTTCGTGTAAATCCTTTCGTACCGCGAACTGACGCTAAAGAACTCGAAGAACGGAAAGGGCGGCGGCAGCGTCACCCCTGAGCAGGCGGCAAAGCGCTTCGTTATCCTCAACTATCACATCGACTTCGAACGCATTCAGTTTCCCGTGACCCTCAAACCCTTCGCCGAGGCTCCGCCTTAGCGCCTCAGACTCACCATTCGGCGACTCGCGCAGCAGCTCAGCTCTCTGCGCGAGGAACGCTCTGAGACCGATCTGCAAAGCCAAAACGCGTTCCTCAAATACGAACTCGAATCGCTTAGATCCAAGCAAAGGACCAACAATCGCACGGAGAACAGCGCCGTCTTTCAACCCAAAATGGAGGAACTGCAAAGGGACATCGCTTAGAAGGCAGCACACATCGAAAAACTAAGCGTTGCCCTCGCTTAAATAGAAAAGGCAAAGAGCCTTTTATAGTAAAAGCTGAAAACAAGTGATTAAACAATAAAATAGTTAGTGCTCCAGTTGAAATAAAAGCAACAAAACAATCAAAAGCCAAATACGGATAAATATTATGAATAGAAGCTGTAAGTGCTAATAAAGAAAATGTAAAAATTGAGTGAGTAGCTCATCTATGCACACTAGAAATAAAAGAAAAGTGAGATAAAGATATAAACTCTTGAGAAATAGCTGCAAAATATGCAAAAGAACCAATCAAGAACTGTAATTAGATATAGGGAAGATCGATTAAATGAAATTTCTCCCCAATCTAAGAGCGAAGACAAAGAAATGAGTATTAGAAGTGGAAAAAGTAACAAAAGTGGCAATAGCAAAAAGAATTTGAACCCTTTCAATAAAAATAGTAAGAATAGCAATATAAATTATAAGAAATATTCCAACAAAAAATCGTCAGTCTATGACTCAGACACTGAATCTTCACGGATGAGAAGACTAAACAACGGAAGAAATTCGCCTTTTCGGCAGGGAGCGTCAAATGTCGTGAATAAAAAGAAAAACACCAAAATGAACCATGAAAGAAGTCGAAGCAAGAGCAAAGATAAGATGCTATCACCCAACCCTTCCAAAATAATTTAATCTCAAATGTACTCTGAAACATTCCAAAGTGATGATTCTGAGTAGAGATTCTAAAGGCTAGAAAAGCAGATTGGGAAAAATGTGAAAGTGAAGCCATAATCAAATCGAAAGGCAACAAGTAGGGTGTCTTCCAAGTCCAATCAAGGAAGCATGCTGTAAAACAGACTGCAAACTTTAGAATAGATGATTCGTAAAGCAGCCCAGTCCACAAAAATGAAATGATGTGAAAACTCTTGGAAGAATACAATTACTTCATTAAACGAATATTTATTTGCGATATTTTGACAAATTAATTTTTAAAAATTGCTACCAATATCTAAGAAGGACACTAAGATTTTCCACTATTGAAGTAATAATTTATCGTCGATTGAAGTGATGAATTATAATAATTTAATAATGATAATCAAAGCTAAATAAATAAACTAGAAAACCTCCATATAAACTATTTCGATATTCTTAAGGGAAAATAGGATCAATGAAATATTGTACCTTAAAATATGGCAAATTAATATACTGATAGATACATTGCCTAAGGCTTATCAAAAGCCACTATTACCGAATGAAAGATCAATGGAAGTCATGTTGAGTGCACTTACAATAAGAAAACAATGCCTGTAAGAATACAAAGTTAATTATTGAATTATATAGGTATTAGGCATTAAACCTTAAACCCCACCTTCTTGGCTTGGTGAATTATTCGACCAATTTCTCTCGATTTTTTCAAAACAAAAAGAAACTAACTCGGTCGTTAGTAAATAAAAAGAATCGATCAGCAGCAAATATGAGAATTAAGAAGATTAAGAATAAAAAGATCGTCTTATATAAAAAAAGTAAAAATTACAATGATTGAAGCAGCTTTAAATATCTAGATTTTACATCAAAATTTAAGAATAATTGAAATCTTTAACGAAAGTCAATTCACCTATTTTTTAGTAGTAGCATTCATAGGACATATATCATAACAACTAAACCCCAATCAATTTAGGAGGGTATTTTAGGGCGGATAAGCAAAATCAAGAGATTAAACTGCTTGCTGAGTTAGAATAGGATTAAATATATTGATTCTTCTGGCCGTATACAATAGACATTTCGTCTATGGGGAATGATAGAATTGAATACATTTGAAGAAACATAATAAATATAACTATTTTAAATGAATAAATAAGAACTGAGTGTTTAGGTGGTGGACAGAAGACTTCAGGTGAACCTAGACGAGTAGGAAGGCAGTCACTTGGATAACAGCAAGAATTAGTTTATGAATTCGCAGGGGTTTGAGGCTAAACAACCCAATGAGTATTAGGAATAAGAAGAAGATGAGGAACCACAGTACAAACTTTCCAAATTAATACCCAAACAAAATCAGAAGGAAAGATTAATTGAACAGAATATACGCCTAAAAACGCAGATTTACTAATTAGCCAAGCAATTAGATTAGATATTGCTTAAGGACAAATCGAAGAAGAAAAGCTATGGGATTGGCCTTCCCAAAATTGAAGAGGAAGACGAGTTAGTCCGATAGAAAAAGCTTTAGATCCAAAAGCAACAGATAGAGATATAGTAGCTAAAGAGCAAAATATTCATTGCTAAGCGTCAGTTAGAGTGTGTATATAACCATGAGGCTATTCAGGCCAAGGAGGATGAGATTAAGGTTCTCAAAGGGAAATTGAAGATATTGGAGGATGAAAAGGATGGGCATCTTAATATTCAGAAGGTGCAGTCCAAGGCATTGAAGGTTGTCAGAAATGAAGAAGAGTATGGGGAAAAGTTGAAAAATGTGATGAACTAAGCAAATCAATTGAGGAAATAGTCCAAACAATTACTATAGAAAATTGCAGTTGCCTAGAAAGTTTTGTATAAGACTCATGATACATATGTGGGAAAACATTAAAAGATTAAAGAACTCTAGCAAAAGTTAGCTTTAAACAAAGAGAAGGGAAAGAATAAGAAACCCTCTGAATCGATGATAACGGATGACATGATTCAAGGCCTCTAGCAAGAAATAAAGAAGCTGTAAGCTGACAGAAGATAAGGATAAAAGACATGGCAATAGAAAATAAAGGCAATAGACATATAACTTATGCTAAAGCGAACAGAAGAAGAAAAGAAGCTGCTAATAATCCGAGAGAAATAAAAATAGTTGAAGATAAATTAAATAAAGATAAAATAGCTACGTAAACTTGCACGGCAAATAGAAGATGGCCCATCCGAGGCAAAGAAGACGCAGGACATGGACATGTCTCAATTCAGACACAAACGAAACATACGATATTTATAAAAATGATGATGGCTGTGTTTTAATTATTCCTTACAATATTTTATTAATGAATTTGCACCATCACTAAGATATTTCGCCTTGGAAAGAACACGAACACACATTAAATCGCCATTCAAGCTAAATAATCAATGCGGATAATAGCTTTAAAAATAACAGATCAACATCGAGTACATATTTTTATTTTGACTCTCCTCATGCCATAAAGAAAGTTAAATACTCCACATTTTAGCCGGCTATTGTGTCTCCTGATCTGGGAGGGAGTCAATTCAAGAAAATGCAAAGTTTGCCCAAATTTCAGAATAAGCGAGTATTTGATGGTTTGGGCTAGAAAAATAATATGTTCAAGACAAATCAACTCATCTCCCTTGCTAAATCATACTCCAAGCCTGATTAGAACAACAATAGTCCTTTGAAATTATAGAGACCTAATTGCTCAACACGCCAATTGAAGCAACGATTGTCAGGCATTTTAAGACAACATTAAAATTCTATATCAACAAATGATCAAAGATTAGCAAATCGATCATAGCTCAATAGGAATAGATGTGGGGCAATCCAAGCAAAGTAAAAAAATATAGTATTTCTTTATTCTCCATTGTCTGAGTTTAAGAAATCTTCCTAAGAAAGCCCAAGGAAAAAGATCAATAATCATATTCTAGATAAACTTCTATCAGACTGGAAATGACCTCCCTCTCTAAAACTAAAATGATTATTAATAATGTATATGGCTTAATTCTTCCCTTTCTCAATCAATACCTTTGAAATCCATCTAGAATATTAAAAGGCCAAACATCCTAATAGGAAGCCTACAGATTTCGTTATTTGAACTCAATATAGCTCTAACAATGGTTTGCGCATATTTGAGTGAGATTAAAAGGTAATTTGAATATAATTGCGCTTAGTGAGGCAATTGGTAATTTCGATAATATTATAATTAAGTTAGAATAAAAAAAACTATATTGCCCTCTCGATGATTTAACCTAAAAAAATCTGCATGAAAGAGATCCGTGACCATTACGAGACAATTGGTAATTTAGGACAAGGTACTTCTGGGTGCGTGCTTGCCTATCGTTCGAAAGATACACAATAATAATATGCATTAAAGATAATAAGGTCTAATAGCCGGCATAAGCACTCTGATGCTTTGAATGAAATTTAAATTATGAAGTGTTTAGACCATCCTAGGGTCATCAAGGTATGCGATTCATTTATTTAGATATTCAAATATTATGATGAAACCTTCTTCACTTATGACCGGTCAGAGAGGTATGAAACTGGTCTATTGATCGAAAAAGGAATTGGTTCACTTTAGCATTGCTTTAGGGATTAGAATTACCACTATGACTTTGAAGACATCATCAGGTTTATTGTTAAATTTATCGAACTTGGAGCATACTTATAAGCCAAATAAATCGTCCACAGGGATATAAAGCCTGGAAATATTATTATTTTCGATAAAGGCCTTTAGTTCAAGTTGGGTGATTTTGGACTTAGTGCCTTCGATCGAGAATGCCCTCCAGGATTCGCTGGAACCCTAGCTTACTGTTCCCCAGGACTAAAAAAATTTTATAATTCAGGAAATCACAGACTCTATCCGCAAACCAATCGATATAAAGATGATGTGTACAGCTTCGCAATAACAAGCTAGTAAGTGGTTAAGCGCAGATATAGCATAGACGATTGCCCTAAGGAAATCAAGAATCTAATTGATTATATGAGCGTGAATGATGAACTAAATCGACCAACCTTCCAACATCTAATGAGTCATAAAACTGTCCAGAAATATCTGAGTGGAAAAGAAAGGCTATATCTAAATTAAAATTAGCTCAAGATCATTGAAATATAAAAAAACAAAAGGCTTTAAGATTTCACAAAGAAGAAAATGGCAGAGAAGGATGAGGCTGAATTGAATTACACATAAAAATCAAAGATTGTAAAATACCAGCAAATATACAATAACGTCTGTTACGGCATAAGGACGATCTGTGATATTAGTAATGAGTACATCCTTTGCGGTACATAAAAAGGTGAAATATACGCACTAAACCTTGAGAACCAATAAGTCGTCAAACTTAATATACACTGCAATCAATACGTTGCTAAGATAGTGTTAGACAGGGATAGAAATGTCTGGATAGCTAGCGGGGATGGCACGGTCCAGCAAATACAAAGGTAGAAACTTATAAGCTATCTCAAGAACAATCGAGAAATTTAAATTTCTAACAAAATCCTATTTTCCAAAGAAAAGAAAGCAAGCATATTAGTGAACCTTCCCAAGTCATAAATAAAAGATATTATTAGCCAGCCAAAATTTAAAAACATCTCAGAGCTGATTTGTGAAGATTAGTATCACTTTATTATCGGCTATTGCAGTGGTGATATATTACTGAGGTGGGGTGAGGACGAGCCTACAAAGCATTATTGCATTCACCTGGATCCGATTACCTCATTGGTTGTTGAGGATAACAATATTTATAGTTGTGATTTCAGTGGAATGGTTAAAGTCTATTCTCTCAGTAAGAAAATCATTGAGAAGACTATCTATAAATTCAATTCCGAGCTAATCGGCCTGTCTGTGAATAAGGAAAGAGACGGTCAAAATATCGAAGGAATTACGTGCAAAGGCCAAATAAAGACGATTAATTGTTTGAAATCATCCAATACAACCTTCGATGCCGAAGTACCTGTTAAGAATATAATTGGAGTGTCATTTGGAGAGAAATACTTTTATTTGCTAACCAGTGACGGACAAGTCTACTTTCGTAATCACTTCCTGGCCAAACTTGAAGCTTAAGGCCGAATGGTCCATAATTGGGTTTGCATTATACAAAGACACGAAAATTAGATTATTCTAGCCACAAGGGAGGGTCAGATATCTATCCTTGCATTGTAGAACTGACACGTTGATATTTATTTGTTTTTTTTTGTTTTCCCTCATTCGAATAAACATAAAATTAAGGAAATAAAGAATCAAATGCTTTCTTGTGTCTTTGTTATGAATTCAGGGTTGTCTTCTTAGCTTTATTAGTATTTGATGGCTACTGGCATGGTAATCATAGGTTTCTATTTGATTTGCACTTTGCTTTTATTCATTCTCATGCTGGGTAAGGCAGGCACAAAGTTATTGGAAAGCGCCCGCTTATTATTACTCATTGTTCTTTTTATCTTTTAGTATTATTCGATACTCTTCCTCATTGCCTTATAGTCAGATTATTTATTGAGCATACGCTCGGCCATTTGTTGGTTCATCTCAGTGATCATCTTTTCGCGTCTAAATCATAGTTTTCTTACTTTTTGCGGGCGGGATTGTTAAAGGAAATCATTTTCGGGTAGTTGATTTGTGAATATTAGGAACTTTTCCTTTTGGAAATGCTTAGTAGTTTCTGTAGAAGTTTCTAGTTTTTGGTATTTATTTCGTTTTCTTGCTCCACATGATGAAAACTTATCGATTGATTACGTATTTTATGCACTGATTATAGTAAATTGAATGCTTGTGGCTATGGTTTTTCGCCCTATATCGTAGCCAAAGTATATTTATGTTTTTTGTATCGTAGTTGGTTGAAATACTCATGCACGGGTTTTGTTTGAGATGTCATCCCTTTATCAATTTTATTGCTATTATATATTAATAAATACAAGAAATAAGTGAAGTTGGATTGGCTAACATTTTTTGATTTTGTATTTTATTGGATTGGTCGCTATATTTTTATTATTTTTTTATTGCAGATCTAACGATGGGAATTGGGTAGTCCAAAGAGAGCAAGTTGCCTGTGGAATAGGACTCATAGATTATAAAGATCCATCACTAGCGATTCGCCAATCGATAGATCATTAAGAATGAGCAGAACGATGAGGAAATCATGATCAAGGTATCCGTGCCCTCTTAGAAGTAATATAATCATTGGAAAGATGAGCTTGAAAAGGTAGGTAATCGATAGGTTTTATTACTGCCCAAATCCAATAAATTCCACAGGGAAGGCTTTTGCGGATCCTCTGGATATGTAGAAGTAATTCTCCATCCATGTAGATTATCTATGAAAATTATCCTTTTATTCTCAGTGATGAAATCCATAACAGGGAGTGTCTCAACGCTAAGTTCTTCGAGGAGAATTAATTGTGGTATTTGGCCTTTACTCTTCTAACCGCTGCCTAGGAATTCCATAGCCGAGGAAGGAAAGTCGGAGATATACGACCGATGAATATTTTCATAAGTGAGGATGGCTCAGTCAAAGTGGCCTGCTTGAACTCTTGGCCTTTGTAGAAAGTCAATTACTAAAAAAGCTTCGAGAAATAAATTACCTATATATGTAGACATTAATCTATGCAGCACCTGAATAAGTGATCGACCTAGGATATGGCAAAACGGAATCAAGTTCTGACTTTGAACTCTCGGAAACCTTCTCGATAGGACTCACCTTGCTCGATGCAGCACTACTAACTGATTCATCGGATCTTTATAAAAACTCAAAGCAGATGAATTACGAGGAGCTAGAGAAAAGGATAGGCTGCCTTGCTAATCGACCCTATACCAACCCTCTATCTGAGCTAATAAAGAATATGTGCGAGGTCAACCCTGAGCATCGAACAAAGGTAAGGTAGCTTTTTCAATGGCTTGCCCCCTATGAATCTGCCATCAACAGTTTTGCCTAATTTGAGCCTGAAGCCCTGCCTCCTAAATTCGGCAGTAAAAGCAAGCTTTCAAGCCAAGAGCAATCAGGCTATAGCAATATGTACAACCCCAAGCCATACACCTCAACATACAATCCAACTTCAGCCTACATCCAGAGCAACCCTCCCAAGGAATCCTCAACAAATATCCCCTACTACACCTCTGGGACCAAGCCACTCGAATCGAACGGAAGCCAACCCATCCCTGCCTATACCTTCCAAGGAGGGTCTGTCCCCCCTGCCTACACGAGCGGAGCAGGTGGATTGGTAGGAGGGGTAATATAGAGCACATACGTTCCATTCAAGAGCAACTTTTCATTATAGAAGATCGACCAGCAGCTCGAGCAATCAAGAAAATTGTTCCCTTCTTGAATTGATATTGATTGTTCATGTTTGCCAAATCTAAATTTAAATATTATGGATAGTGAGGAAAATAGCTATACCGCAATCAACTAAACCTATAAAATTTGGAAAAAGAACTCCCCCTTCTTCTACGACCTACTTCACACCTACGAACTTTCCTCCCCCTCCCAAACTGTCGACTGGTTCCACCCCTCCCTCCCTCAAAATGATTGGAATCTTTGTGATCTGCTCATAGGCACAAATACTCTCTCTCAAAATTATTGCCAAGTCATAAGCGTAGGGCTGCCCACAGACAGTTCGCTCGTGGATTATTCATGCTATAGGGAGTAGCGATGGGAGAATGGATTGGGCACTAACGGATTTATTGGTACGATGGGACAGCAGCATCTTTCGATTAAAAATAGCATGGTGCAGTCGAGCTAGGTAATGAAGGCCAGAGTGAATAGGGTTGATAAAAATATTATAGCGGTTCGCACGGGTGGGGCAAATCCAGAATTTATTATATATGACTTAAAAAGAGAAGAGGAAGTTTAAAATAAATGCATTCGGCTGCAGGGGCATTAAGAGGAAGGGTTCGGACTTGCATGGAGCCCACACCACCCCAACCTCCTACTCTCCGCATCCTACGATCACAAGATACTCCTCTATAATCTCGACAACAATGTCCAAGTGCCCGAGTGCGAGTGGCAAACGCATGATGGAGTATAGGATGTTCAGTGGTCAAACTTCAACTATCATATTTTTGGCTCCGCACATCAATAGGAAAAGATCAACATGTATTCATCATTTTAAGTAGATGGGATTTACGGTCGGGAGAAAAAGCTGTTGCCACAAGGAAGGCGCACAGTGGCGAAGTGTATTCGATAGATTTCAACTATAAGACCTAATTTTTGGTGTTATCAGCTGGGGAGGACGGGGACGTCAACCTATGGGATACGAGAAATCTGAGCAAGAAAGTAACATATTTGATAGGATAGTTACATAGCTTTATTGGCCATAGTGATGCGGTGAATACAGTGAGCTGGAGTCCTCATCACCAACTCCGATTCGCAAGCGGGTCATCCGACCGGCGGATAATAGTGTGGGACATCTCTAAGCTAAACGAGGGAGGTTGTCAGGAGAAGGGTGGAAGCGAGATGCTGGTACCATTCTGATGATGTTAGTTTATCCACGGCGGACACAGGTCTAAGGTAACTGACCTGAGCTGGAGCAGATAGCATGAGAACCTGATTGGTTCCTGTGAATAGAGCAATAGTCTCCATGTCTGGAGGATGAGTGAGAGGATCACTTCTAATTTATGATTGTTTAAGATATTGACTAAGTAACTATGAAAGAAACATTATTAAAGATCAGCCATTGATATGGCGATTGATGGGAGGAAGACAGGTCGATTTAGCATTGAAAAAGGTGACGTTTAGGGATTCACTCTATTTATTCTCCATGCTGTGGTTTGATAATTTGAGGCCGTTGTTGCTGTTGCCACTGCGATTTTTTAGTTAGTACTCTGGCTCTTTCCGTTCGAGGGTGTATTTCTATGGGTCAGTGATTATGGGATGCTGCTATCTCATTTTATTGGCGTATTCCTTCCTAGGGGAGAGTTTGAAGTTCCTCGCCTTGAAGGATGAAATGATGATCTCAGAGAGCTATTCGTCGTGCGTTGAGGGGAACAGCTACAGAAACTAGTTCTTTCCATTCTTGGTGGCAGTGGCTAGCTTTCTTGTGCTCTCGATGGGGAAGGCATCTCTCTTGGGCTAGTCTCGCGTCTAAAACTTACGGTTGTAGAGTTTGGCTCCGCTGCTTGATTTGCCAGTGTTGACTGGGTCTTGTTCTTCAAAATAGCCGAAGAATGATGTCTTTTCGGGAGAATAATGCAATCTTTATGATTCTGCCTTTTTGTACTTTTGGGAGGCTTATTGCAAATCTTGGGGTAGATTGAGTTTGACTGGTGGCATGTTCCTTGTTGGATGCTCCCTTTTGGGGAAGAAGTCAACGGGAAGCTTATTTTTATTGATTTTAATCAGATTCATCCGTCCCTTGGGTTCGCTAAATCGATGACTATTCTAGTTTCTACGTGAGTTTCTCTATAACTATGCCTCCATGTCTGACAGTTGCCTACGAGTGAGCCTATTTTCGCGGATAATCGCATCCTGATAATCCATCAAATATTTATAATTATTTTATTCATTGGTCCTAATTAATTAAATTTACAAATACACCAAATCATATCATCATATTACTCCACCTCTCAACTCCCCAGACTCCAAGAATATTATATTCCTTTTTGGATTGTGGAGTGGGGATGGGTAGAAATATGGCTTTGAGGCTAATAAATTCAGCTAGATTGATAGTATTTGACATTAACTTTATTCCTCACTCAACTATCAAATTGTTTTACGATACGAGAATACAGATCGAATGGATTCTTTAGACTGATACTCTATGATTTCGTTGGAAAGATAGCTCGTTGGAGTAGCTCTTTTCTCTTTGAATTTCGGCTTCTATTCATTATGATTGTAATTCTATTTATTTAAAAGTTCCTATATTACAGGTTCCAAATAATGGGGTTGAAAATAATCCATTCTTAGATTTGATTAGCGCGAGGTGAGATATTATTAATTGGTCTATTAATATTTAAATTAAAGGTATTTAGGGTTGTAGGGTGAGAGAGCGAAGTTAGATGGTGTAAGTGGAAGTGTTGGTTAAAATGGTGAGAATGTTATGTGATTGTTTTGTTGTTTTTGAATGTAAGAAATGGTGATGAGCATTAGTTTTTATATATTAATAAAGGTTATGATGCTGTAATATAGCTAGAAAGTAATTGGACAAGCACGCAAGACTCGTGGATATCTTTACAAAAAATCATCAGGCATCCTGGCCATTTGGCAAAAAAGATATTTTATTATCATTGATAATTCTCTGTCATACTACGCTGATGAGACGCTCTAGGAAGTGAAGAAAAGTATCCCTATCTAAGAAATAAAGAACATTAAAATTGTGGATACTTGTGAATTTGAACTGGTCACCAAAAAGAGAATATACTAGCTGAAGGCCGATGATGAATCCACTCGAGATCTTTGGGTTGCCAGTCTTAACATTCTCATCAACTATAAATAGTGGAACCAAGCTCATGCCGACCGACAACTCCCTCCCAACAAAAAATAGACTCATCCTAAAAGACAATCCAAAAATAAAAAATTATCAAGTAGGCATGGATCTCCTCCCCAAATGCTCAAAACATCCTCCGCTACCTCCAAGTGGAAGTCTTTGATCACAGATTTTACAGCTGAGACTTTTCTTACCTTCATTTGCCTGCCTAAACTGGCTGAGTTGTGGAGTAAATAATACATAAAAAATAAGGCCTTATTATTGAAGTAAAGTAAAGGCTGCTATTTTATAATTTCGTGCAAAACCTTGCTCCATTCAAATTAAGACCAAGATTTTCTGAACTAATAGCTCATCTATCCTTATGACTTTAATTCCTTATATTATTTCGGATTCGACAAGATCGATAGTCCAGAAGTCATCGAAATCTGCAAGTGCTCATAAATAAAGAGCATCGAGGCATAACCCAGCTGTATCAAGATCCAGCTGTAAGGGAGAGTGATATCAATAAAGGTGTAGCAGAAAAGAATGGAGGTGTTGGATATCCAGACATTGATAAAGAAGATCTACTCGGCAGTAGTCATAGGAAGATAATATCATAATCCTTACCATATCAAGCTTAATAGGAATATTGATAGCATACTAGAGAAGTATTAGAGTGGGCAGATCAAAATTACACAGATTGTTGATAAGGAATTTTAAGCCAGCATTGTCGACAATTCCAAGAATTAGTTTATCAAAAATTTAGAAAATTTGAAGAAGAATTTCAAGGAAATTATCAATTGCTGCGATGTTAAGGAAAAATAATCCAATTTTAAGGAAGAATTTTCAATCGAGTACTATTAAAGGGTCTATCAGTATGTTCAAAAATCATGGGGAAGCTTCCATAAAAGCTTTACGACATCGGAAGTCAAGAAGATAGTGGTTTCAATTTATGAGTGTTCAAAGATTGGTAAGGATTTTTTGAAAGATGAAAGAATGTTTGTTGCATCAATCGCCATACTAAAGGTTTTGATTGACAAATACTAAGAAGAAATCGAAGCAAAGGTGAACTCATGCTTTCTCCTATCAGAGAAAGAGCTTTTAGACGAGGTGAAAATCCCAATAAAAAGATAGGATGAGGTACTTTCCAATATTGACACTGTTTTCCTATCCAACAGCGTCTTCAAACATTTCCATTTAGACATTCGTCTTGTGCTTTACTAGTTCAGCTAAATGCCCATCCATGAAAAAGCCCTGCAGTATTACTTAACCTTCTTCCGGAATTCCTTCAAATACCTCACTGAGCAAACATTCAAGTACCTTGATAAGTGGAAGGATGTGCAGGTGATACTTGGAACTTGCAATGAGATTGAGTTTATAAAGAATAGCTTATTTGATGAAATGTTCTAGAAATTGACAAAGGACTACGCGCATATGTCGCACAAGATAAAGAAGTAAATCCTGAAGGAGCTCTAGGGAGAAATCAATAATATCTAAATAATGCTGGTAAAGAAGCTATTTGTACTAACATTTAGTGACATTGACAGGAATCTTTTGAATAAATCCTTCGATGAGTTGTCCATTAGTACTATTTGCGGACAAATAATGTAAAAGTTGAAAGTTTTTGTGAAAATCAATCGATACGTGAAGAGAAATATATTCTAAGCAAGTTTCGAAGAGATATGTTACTTTTATTACACCAGCATAATAAAATTCAACAAGCACAAAAAATAGCTATAAAAAGGGAAAGAGTTTCCTCCTGACTTCTTCTCTAAAAAGATAACTTAAGATATCAAAATGATCGGGCAGTGCTTTTAATCATCAATCAGTAGTGATAAAATATACGCGCATCTCAAAGATATCTCTCTCATTAAAGAATTCATTCAATGTGATCTATCACACATCAAAAAGATATGCCGCAATCTTAAGAAATAGTTCGGGAACTCTTTCACCGAGGCGGCAGTTAAGAATTTGTTGAGCCAAAGGGAAATAAATGCTCAACTAAAGTAAGACCTGATAATCTAATGCAATTAGATTGTTAAGAATTCAGCTGATACCCCTTAAGAAATTTCCCTCATTTCTAGCTGCAGGGAGTCTTTCTTATAAAATTGGAATAATACCCGCTCAAGAAAAAGTACATTAACTTTATCGCTCAATGAATTTTATTAGAATCAGTACTCAATGCACGCCAGTAAAGAAAAATGTTCTAAGCAAAAATAAGGATACTTGCTGAGAAAGAAAATCAGTAAAGATGCCCAGAATATTGAGGTCAAGTCTTTTTTTAAGATTAAAAATGGATAACTAATTGAATATGGAGAAAATACCTTTGAGGCCTAACCTTTAAATATTTATGATCTTCATCATATAAAAAAATGCTCGCTCCATCCAGAGAAAGGTTACATATTTTTCGCCTAATTTTCATAAGCAAAGCTGCAGTTAAAGGCTGAGACATCTGATGAAGCAAAGTAGTGGGTCAGGAATATTTATGAAGAAATAAGTTCACTCTCAATAATCCGCGATCTTAGCCCTGAAAAAGAAACGTTCAGTTTAGTCAACGCTAATAGCATGCAGAAATAAACCAAAGATCAAAGTACGATGGATTCTTACCAAAAGAATCTTAAAGATAGGAGCTTAGAGAAGCGAAACAGTAGCTCTCCTAAAACATTCAAGAAGTTAAAACGCGAAGAAGTCAAAAATAAGCCTAAATAAGTTGAGAAGGTTGAGAAAATGGAGAAAGCAGTGAAGCCAGCGGAGAAGGAAAAGCCAAGCACATAGGATTGCTTAAAATGCTCGAAAGGATTTTTTTTCTGATTTCTTATATCTATCAAATCCCATGAATAATTGATATTATGATTGTATTGTTATTAGTCATAATAATTAATATAATGGATAACTCATCTCTACCCCAACTAACGCTTGACAATTTCAACATGCTCTCAGTTATCGGAAAGGGATCGTATGCTAAGGTGGTTTTGGTTAAGAAGAAGGGGGAGGAAGTCGACAGGGTCTATGCCATGAAGATTCTTAAGAAGAAATACATTGAGAAAAGAAAGCAGGAAAATCACGTGATGACTTAAAGAAATATTCTTGTTGGTATGGATCATCCTTTCATTGTGAAACTTTACCACTCTTTCCAAAATTAAAAGAAACTTTTCTTTGCACTGGAGTATTGCCCTGGAGGAGAACTCTTCGGGCTTCTCTCTAAGAAGCAAAGATTGTCGTAGGAACAGTATCTTTTGATGTAACTTAGAGCTAAATTCTACTCTGCCCAGATAATTTTGGCGATCTAATATCTCCACAATAAAGATATTATATACCGAGAGTATAATTGATTTAAGTTAGTTTGAAACCCGAAAATATTTTGATCGATGAGCAAGGCTACCTCCGCCTCACTGACTTTGGACTCTCCAAAATGGATATTACCGATAATAACGCCTACTCTGTCTGTGGTACACCTGAATATCTTGCCCCCTAGATTCTCTATAAGCAAGGACATGGAAAACCTGTTGATTGGTGGTGTCTTGGATCCCTCATCTATGAAATGGTTGTGGGGCTCCCACCTTTCTACTCCAAGAGTAGGCCTTAGCTCTTTGATAAGATTAAGTTTAGCAATCCCAATATTCCACCCTACGTGAGCCATAAGTTGAGAAACCTCTTGGAGAACTTGTTCCAGAAGAAACCGGAGAACAGACTGGGAACTAAAAATGGATCGCTGTAAATAAAAAGTCACGTTTGGTTTGAAGGAATCAACTGGGGAGCACTCATTGAAAAGAAGCTTAAAGCTCCATTTGTCCCACTTGTCAAGTCCTATTCCGACGTCTCGAATTTCGATCCTGAGTTCACCCAATGCTAAGTGGAATCCTTCAGCTAGGCATCTCTTAAGTCTGAGGATGGTAAAGCATACTTCGGTAAATATATAACTTAACCAAGGTTTTTCATTCGATAAGAGCAAGGAAGACAAGATGTCTTTGTAGGAGGGTGGATAGCTGGAGCTGAGCATTAAGGAAGGCAAAATGATCGAAGAATGATTTACTAAAGATTATAGATTTATCAAAGAATTGGCAAACATTATGTGTTTATCATCATTTGGGTGAAATTGTTAAAGTAACCTTCTTGCCTTTGGATGAGTTGGAAAGATGCACTTCATAGAAATTGAAAGTTTATCCTTTGAGGAGCTAGATGGAGCATCCACTGCAGCTCTTGCTAAAGTTGACAGCCATCCCTTTCGAAAAGTAAAAGCTATCGCTCAGGAATAGCTCGGTCTTTTTATTGTAGCAATCATCACTTGCCACCCAGGTGAGCTTAAATACTCCTTTCTTGAATACTTCCGAAAGGGGTTCTCCGCAAATAGCATAGGCATAGGGTCTGGCCAAGGCCTTGACTTTATTGATTTGAATATTGCCGAACTAATCGTAGAATGATTCAGTGGTTCCAGGATTGGCAGCAGTAGTAATATCATGGTAATATTTGAACTGCCAGTAAGTCCAGCTCCTGAAGTTCATCTCCATCAAATCAGTCAGCCTCGTTATTTCATCCGCACTCTTTGTCGTCCCTGACAAAGCTCCATATTCCGTTAAGAAACCTCCTATCTTTAGTTTTTTGACATTCTGCTACTTTGATTCAACTGTTAGGGTATCGAAGCCTTGGCAGACTGAGGGTGACACAGGCTACCCGAGTTTAGTCACATAGGGACAGTAGACATGATAGCTGAAGACTTGCTTATCAAGCTAGTTTTCCCCTCCCGGCGTTTCGAAGAATGATCCTCCAAATATGTCGACAGTACTAGGCTCGAAGAAAAGCAAATTCTTCTTATCGTTCTTCCTGATGGCCTGGTACATCCTTTTGTAGGCTGGCAGTAGATACTTATCGTTGACTTCTCCAGGAAGGAGCGAGTCTGCAGGGTTCCAGTACACATCATACCCTAATGGCTCGTTGATAAACTAGTAGCCAAGGAGGTTCGGCTACTGTGACATGTAGGCCGCGATTATTTCCCAGAATTTAGTGAAGTGGTCAAGCAGTCCTCTTTCATTGGTGAAGAAATCTTTCTGTAGTTTCATCACATCGTATGTCAAATAGAACTGTCCAAATTAAATTTTCAAGCAATCCTCAGTAAGTGGGAAGCCTTTGTCGTCATACCTAAGCTTAATCTTGAGAGGTGCTGGGAATGATTATCTTTTCGCTGTCCAAGTTGGTAGTCCTTCTCCACAAAATTGCTTGACAAATAAATCCTGATGGGCGTCTAAGAGCACTAGTATGCCGTATTTGTCTGCTTTCCTCACAATATCTCTTAAAGTTTAAATATATGTGTAATTGTACACTCCCTTTTCGGGCTCCACTCCTTCCCATGCGCAGTGCAAACGGATCACGTTCATGCCCCAGTTCCTTAGATTGAAAAAATCGTGGTCAGAAAGACTGTAGTTAGTATTAAATGTGTTGAGATCGGGATGAAATGGGTGAATTTTATAGACTGTATTTACTCCGTGGTAGACTGTATAGCGATTATATTGATCCACGAACATGGAGTTGTCGGGGTTGACCCTTATCGCACCCATTAAATTGCAAAATAGAAGGACTGCCACTAAGATCTTCGCCTTCATTATGGATTAATATTA
>JACCDV010970546.1_pt1 | contig 18099 bp, 16 predicted proteins | sample 7446131 | NCBI WGS metagenome assembly JACCDV01 (sample SAMN15323448, study PRJNA562643) | freshwater metagenome | isolation source: river surface water | place: USA:Blue River Watershed | collected 2017-08-17 | reverse complement strand
TGACTGATTGGGCCATTAATAGGCGTTCCAAGATGCTGGCTTTTTGGATATCGACATTAATATCGATGATTTTGATGGTGTTGATGAATACGGCGACAAATATACCGACAAGGATGATTTCGAAAAATAAAATATAGAAGTGTTTAATCATCCATTGGGCCATGCGGTTATCCCATTGGCGCACCTTGTTCATTAAGTCATTAAAACCCATAGTAATCTCCTTAGTTGTTATTCTAGGGAGCATTCATTTAAAGGCAATATAATTTTGATATTTATGAATCTATTAAATAAAACAATACTGGTGTTGATGATTGCTTTGGTTTTGGGTGGTTGTGCCGGCACGCCTTCCTTACAAGGGCATCTGGGGTATGAGGATGGGCGTCGGGTGGTGATTGTGGGGGAAAAGGTGGATCCAGGTATTGCGGAATATTATCAACGGGCCTATGATGCCATGGTTTGGTTTACGCCTTCTGAAGGCAAGATTGTTGATTCGGCGAATCGCTTAATTGAGATTGGCCCAACCAAGGCCATGCGTATGCTGATTGCAGAATTAAAAAGCATTAATTATACGGTTGGTCGTTGGGAAATCATTGTACCGAAGATAGCTGAAGGGTACTTTTTAGCTGTATTAAGCCGTATGGAAAGAAATTCGCTGGAGAAAGCGCGCGGCATGGTGGTGTTGATTGATTCAGCCGGCAATAAAGAAATGGAAGCGCAGGTCAAGCGGGTAACGGGTGATAATTTCTTTGTTACCTACGAATTTCAGAAATCCCTCCCTAAATAATTTGCGCCTGTAGCTCAACTGGATAGAGCATTAGTCTTCGGAACTAAGGGTTGGGGGTTCGAGTCCCTTCAGGCGCGTTTTTATTTTATTTAATCTTTACAAGCTAAAAACTTTTCGATATAGTTGCACACATGTCTACAGAAACATCTCTATTTAATACCCCGTTGCTTGAAGAACACCTTGCCTTAGGTGCCAAGATGGTTGGTTTTGGCGGTTGGAATATGCCATTACAATATGATGGCATTATTGCGGAATGGGATTACAACCGTAAAACCTGTTCTATTTTTGATTGTTCCCACATGGGAGAGTTTTTAATTAAAGGTGATGTAAAAACTTGCGGCCTTGATCGCATTGTTACGCAAAGTATCGTTGATACCCCTGTTAAGACTTGCCGTTATGGCGCCATGCTTAATGAAGCAGGGGGGGTAATCGATGATTTAATTGTGTACCGTAAGGCGCAGGATGAGTGGATGATCGTCGTTAATGCGTCTAATATTGCAAAGGATGCTGCTCATTTTAAAGCCCATTTAAATAATACGGCTAATTTCATTGATATGTCCTTAAAGACGGCCAAGTTGGATTTGCAAGGTCCCTTATCCCGTGATGTATTAAAGGTTTTTGTTCCTGGCATTGTTAAGCTGGATTACTATGCTTTTGATGAATTTAATTTTAATGGTATTCCTTGTTTAATTAGCCGTACCGGTTATACAGGGGAATTGGGTTATGAAATTTATTGCCCTTGGGAAAAAGCGAAAGAAATCTGGAAAACGCTTTTGAAAAATGATACAGTGAAGCCCACTGGCCTGGGGGTGCGTGATGTCTTGCGCATCGAGATGTGTTATTCGCTCTATGGCCATGAGCTAGATGAGAATATCTCGCCGCTAGAGGCAGGTTTAAATAAGTTTATTGATTTCAATAAGGATTTTATCGGTAAGCCGGCGCTGGAAGCCCAGTTAAAAAGCGGCGTATCGCGTGTGGTTGGTTTTTTTGCCTCTGAAAACCGCCGTTCGCCTAGGGCTGGCCATCAGTTATTTAATGAAGCGGGTGTGGTGATTGGGTCGGTTGTTAGCGGTACCTTTTCGCCGGGTTTACAGGTGGGTATTGGTATTGGTTTCTTAAATCAAGCGCATGCGCCGGGCATTAAAATTAGCTTCGGTGATGAGAAGAATAAAGCCGGTGCTGTAATTGCTAAGCGGCCATTTTATAAAAACGGGTCATTAAAACATTAAGCCAAGTAAAGGGTCAGGGTCATGGAAATCGTTGAGCATTATTTATACACCAAGGAACATGAATGGATTAATATCGAAGAGAATACCGGAACGGTGGGTATTACTGATTACGCGCAAAATGCCTTGGGGGATGTGACCTATGTTGAATTGCCTGAAGAGGATCAGGAGATTGAGCAGTTTGAGCATTTCATTTCTGTTGAGTCGGTTAAGGCTGCTTCTGATATTTATGCGCCCATGGGCGGACGTGTGGTTGAAATCAACCGTAAGCTTGAAGATAACCCAGCCTTGATTAATAAGGATTGTTTTGGTAAGGGTTGGATTGCTAAGATTGAATTGCGTGACATGGATGAAACAACCAACTTGATGAATGCGGATGAATACCGTAATTATTTAGAAAGTTTGGATCATTAAAATTATTTATTATTCCTGAATCGCTTGATTCGGGAATCTAATACATGAATCCCTATATTACAAATACAGCCAGCGAAGTGCGAGAGATGCTTGAAGTTATCGGTGTTAAATCGATTGACGCTCTCTTTGCGGATATTAAGCCGCAGCACCGTCCTAAATCTTTTGATATGCCCAAAGGCTTGTCAGAATATGAGGTGATGCGCAAGCTTACGGATTTAAGTTTAAAAAACAATGTCCGCTTAGTGCCATTTATAGGCGGGGGCTATTATGATCATTATATCCCAACGTCGGTGTCTGCCTTAACCAGCCGTGGTGAATTTTATACTGCCTATACGCCCTATCAACCTGAATGCGCGCAAGGCACCTTGCAATCCTTATTTGAATTTCAATCCTCTATCTGTGCTTTAACCGGCATGGAGGTCACCAATGCGTCGTTGTACGACGGGGGAACAGCGCTTTATGAAGCCATGATGATGGCTATTCGGACGACTAACCGTTCCAAGGTGATTATGGATGGTGGGGTTAGTCCTATTTATCGCAAGATCTTGCGCACCTACACACATCATTTGAATTATCAATTTGAAGAGACTCCGGTGGTGCATGGGCAAAGCAGCCGTGATGAAATTTATAAATTATTAGATAAGAATACGGCGGCGGTAATTTTGCAGAACCCAAACTTTTTTGGTGCCATTGATGATTTAAGCGACATTGTTGAGAAAGCGCATAGCGTCGGAGCTTTGGTGATTATGAGTGTGTATCCAGTGGCCTTAGGTTTATTAAAAACGCCAGGTGAGATGGGTGCTGATATTGTGACCGGGGAAGGCCAGTCCCTAGGTTTGCCCTTGAATTTTGGCGGGCCCTACCTGGGTTTTATGTCGGTGCGTAAGAAATACGTGCGTAAAATGCCTGGCCGTATTGTTGGTGAGACGGTGGACAGCCAAGGCCGTCGTTGTTTTGTCAATACCTTGCAAGCCCGTGAACAGCATATCCGCCGGGAAAAGGCGACATCCAATATTTGTACCAACGTGACTCTTTGTGCCTTGCAAGCCGCGATTTTTATGGCTACCATCGGCAAGGGGGGCTTAAAAGAAATGGCGCAATTAAATCTAGATAAGGCTGAATTCATGAAGCAGGAGTTAGCCAAGATAAAAGGCGTTGAAGTGAAGCGTTCATCGCCTACCTTTAATGAATTTACGGTTGTCTTGCCTAAGGATGCATCTCAGGTGGTTGGCGCCATGATTAAGAAGGGTTATGCTGCTGGCTTTCCCTTGGGTCGTTATTATAAAGGTATGGACAATTATTTGCTGATTGCAGTAACTGAAAAACGCACTAAAGAAGAAATTTTAGGATTTGCTAAAGCTTTAGCAGAAGTATTGGTATAAATCTATGCAATTAATATTTGAAAAAAGTGTAGTTGGTCGTCGGGGATTTAGGTTTCCGGATTCAGATGTGTCTGTAAAGGCACAAGTGCCGGCTAAATATGCCCGTAAGACAGATGCGCCTTTGCCGGAAGTGTCGGAATTGGATGTGGTGCGCCATTACACGCATTTATCACAGAAGAATTTTTCCATTGATACGCATTTCTATCCGTTGGGCTCCTGCACGATGAAGTATAATCCCAAATTTACTGAGGCGATTGCGCGTTTATCTGGATTTGCAGATCTGCATCCATTATTACCGCAATTAGCCAATGGTGAAGCATTGACCCAAGGCGCCTTGGAAGTGCTTTATGAATTAGAGCAATGGATGTGCGCCATGACCGGGTTTTCTAATTTTACCCTGCAACCGCTCGCCGGTGCGCACGGTGAATTAACCGGCATTATGCTGATGGCGGCCTATCATAAGGCTAAAGGCAATACCAAAAAGAAATACGTCATTATTCCTGATTCTGCCCATGGCACTAATCCGGCGTCAGCAGCCATTGCCGGTTATGAAACCATTGCCGTGCCCTCAAGCAAGGACGGCGGGATGGATATTGAGGCGCTAAAGGCGGTTATTACCGACGAGGTGGCGGGGTTGATGATGACCGTGCCCAGTACCTATGGCGTGTTTGAATCCAATATTGATGAAATTGCTAAGCTTATTCATTCAGTGGATGGCATTATGTATTATGACGGGGCAAATTTAAATGCGGTGTTAGGTCGTTGCCGCCCCGGTGATGTCGGCTTTGATGTGATGCATATTAATACGCATAAAACCTTTACCACGCCTCATGGCGGGGGTGGGCCTGGTGCTGGTCCCGTCGGGGTTAATGCAAAGTTAGCAAAGTTCTTGCCCATATCCCGGGTAGTTAAGAAAGCGGATGGGAGCTTTACCTTAAATTACAATGAGCCGGATTCTATTGGCTATATTGCTTCCTTCTATGGTAATTTTGGTATTTTATTGCGTGCCTATGCCTATATCTTGATGTTAGGCAAGGAAGGGCTTGAGGCGACGACCGATCATGCGGTGCTTAATGCGAATTACATCATGCGTAAATTGCAGAAGCATTATAAATTATGTTTTGACCGCCTATGCATGCATGAAGCGGTCTTTTCAGCCGCCTGGCAGGCTGAGCGCGGGGTGCATGCCACTGATATCGCTAAATTCTTAATCGATAATCAAATCCATCCGCCGACGGTGTACTTCCCCATCTCGGTGCCGGAAGCGATTATGATTGAACCAACCGAAACTGAATCCAAGCAGGTGATGGATGATTTCATTGCCAAGATGATTAAGGCTGATGAAATGTCTAAATCAACACCTGAGGTATTTAAAGATTTTCCTAAGACCATGCCGATTTCTCGTCCGGATGAAGTTAAGGCCGCACGCGATGTCAAAACTTCCTTCTTTTTACAGGCGAATAGTAGCGAAGGCGCGTAAGATGCGCATTAAAGACATTTCCTTTGATTCCCCCCAGAAAAATCTAGATCTTGATGATGCCCTATTGCAATTAGCGGAGAAACATGAAGTCGGAGAAGCGTTGCGTTTTTGGGAATCGCCCAATATTTTCATTGTTTTAGGCCGAATTGGTAAAGAAAATGACGATGTTGACCTAGCCCGCACCCAAATTGAAAATATTCCTGTATTAAGGCGTTCTTCGGGAGGTGGGACTGTTGTTCAGGGGCCTGGTTGTCTCAACTATACGCTTGTGTTGTCGAAACATAAGTACCCTGTTCTTAATGATTTACGTAAATCCTACGCATGGATTTCTGAGCGGGTGATTTTAGCCTTGGCGCAATTAGGAATTAAGGCGTATTTTCGGCCAATTTCTGACCTGGCAACGGGTGATAATGAGAAAAAATTCTCCGGAAATGCCCAAAAGCGGGGCAAAAATTTCATCTTACATCACGGCACCATCCTTTACTCCTTTGATTTGAGCATGATTAGCCGCTATTTAAAAATGCCTCAAGATATTCCTGAATACCGTAAAAACAGGCCGCATACGGATTTTGTTACCAATATTTCAATAGATCCAATTAAATTTAAATCTGCTTTAGCTGCTCAATTTGATCTTGCCTTTCTGCCGCAACCCTTGACCAATCAAGAACTTTCCTTCTTGAAGCAATAAATTAAAAATTTTTAATGATAAATTATATATATTTGTTAATATAAAAAAATGCTTAGGCGAATTCTCCTTTGTTTAATGATGGGTGGCTTTGTATTGCCCCAGGTAGCTATGTCTGCACCAATATCCCCTAAATCTAAAGATTATAAAGAGTATATAAAATATTTTGAGCAGGTTTATAAGGTTTTTGAAGATAATTATTATTTAAAGCCTGATAGGGAGGTGTATAATTTTTTTATTAAGAATTTTAATGAAAAGATATACGCTCAATTAAAAGGTGAGGGAAAGAGTGATGATTATGTTAAATGGCGCAGTGCGTGGTATTTGGTTGATGCGCTTAAATCTAAAGAAGAGCGTTTTTCCCAATTTTATCCGCCTAAGCCTGCTGAAACATTTAAGAAAGAAGCTTTAGGCCAACAAGTTGATTTAGGGGTAGAAGGTGAGAAGGTGGAGTTGGGGTTTTTGATTACTCGTATGGAGCCGCATGCAGATGCGTATGCGAAGGGTTTGAGGGAGGGTGATATTATTGTGGCGTTAGACGGTCAGTCTATACTTGCCTTGTCTCAGGCTGAGATTGAGCGTAAATTAACTCCTTTAGTAGATACCAAGGTTGGTTTAAGTTATATTGCTCATGAGGATAAGGCTATTAAGGTGGTTGAGGTGGTAAGTAAGGAATATTTTAAGCAGACGGTGTTTTTATATCCAGTTGCTGTTCCAGGGGTTTTTTGTTTAGATATCCCTAAATTTGACCGAATGTCTGGTGAAGATTTATTTAGGTTCCTGCAGTTAATACAAAAACAGAATCCTAAGGGTTTAATTCTGGATTTGCGTGGCAATCCTGGCGGACCGCCATTGGCCGCCCGTGAAATGGCGGCATTTTTTTTAAAAGGCGGTGAAGATTTTGCTTATTTTCAGAAACGCGGCAGTGAGAAGGCTGTTTTAGATGTGCCAATTATAGCGGATGAATTGAAGTTTCAGGGCCCTATTGTTATTTTAGTGGATGAAAACAGTGGCAGTGCTTCTGAGTTGTTTGCTGGTATTATGCAATTTCGCCGAAGGGCGGCGGTGATTGGTACAAATACGGCAGGGCAGGTTTTGTTAAAAAGCATGTTTTCCTTGGATGACGGGTCAATGGTGGCCTTGGTGACGGCTCCAGGCTATTATCCAGATGGGACACGGTTTAGTTTTGATGGGGTTACGCCAGATAAGATTATTAATGGGGCGCCTAAGGACGGCTTAATTAATTTAGCGGCCGCCTATATTGCGCAATCAACGGGGCAATAGGGTTTATGTGGTGGGTTATTACCTTTGTAATGGTGCAGTTAATTATTGCCGTGACGGTTGTCCTGGTATTGAGAAAACTGTTAGAAAAAGAATTGATTGAGGCTGCCTTAGAAAGATTAGAATATTTTAAGCCGGTGCAAGGCGGTGAATGTATTGTTCGATTTGCTTCTCAGTTAGACGTGCAGGTAGAAAATCGTTTTAAATCATGGTGCAGCCGTAAATGCGCTGGATCCAGCCTTTGCTTTGAACAGGATGGGGCGCTTAAGGGCGGGGTAATGATTATATTTGGTAATGAGACGCTGGATTTTAGTTTAGCTAACCGGTTAAAGAATTTCTGGTCATGAATAAAAGCCCGTTAAAGATATTGATTATTGTTCCTGCCTTTAATGAAAGCGGTAATATTAGCCGCACGGTTAAGGAAATCCTAGGTCAGTCTTTGCCGTTGAATGTCTTGGTGATTGATGACGGGTCTAGTGATTTAACCGCCGCTGAAGCGAAGCAGGCCGGGGCCGGCGTGGTAAGTTTGCCCTTTAATTTAGGTATTGGCGGTGCAGTGCAGACGGGTTTTCGTTATGCGCGTGAACATGATTATGATATTGCTATTCAAATTGATGGTGATGGCCAGCATGATGCCGCCTTTGTGTCTGCCTTGATTGCGCCGATTGTGGACAATAAGGCGGATATGGTGGTGGGGAGTCGTTTTATGGCGGAGGGTGGTTTTAAATCCACCTTTAGCCGGCGGCTAGGGATTAATTTCTTTGTACACCTGATTAATATGTTAACCGGTGTTAAGATTAGTGATCCTACCTCAGGATTTCGCGCGTATAACCGTGTCTTAATTAATGCGTTTGCCCAATACTATCCTAGTGATTTTCCTGAACCCGAGGCAATTGTTGTTGCCCAGCAAGCTAAGGCAATAATTATGGAAGTGCCGGTGGTGATGCGCAAGCGTGAGGCGGGAAGCAGTTCCATCCGTTATTTTAAAAGCCTTTATTATATGATTAAGGTAAGCTTAGCCATACTCTTGCATATGATCCGTCAGCGAAGGAGTTTATGATGAATATTCATTTGGTGGCGATCAGTGTATCGGTTATTATTTTCTTATTTGTGTTGGATTTGGTGCGTCGGCAGAAGTTAACATTTAAATATGCGTTAGCGTGGCTATCGGTGTCGGGGGCGGCGATTTTCTTTGCCTTATTTTATAAATTGCTTTTTGCGGTGGCTGCGTGGCTTGGTTTTGAATTGCCCAGTAATTTTATTTTCTTCACGCTTTGTTGCGCATTTATTTTATTAAGCCTTTTGTTGACGGTGTTCTTATGTCAGCAGAATAGCCGTAATGACCGCATGGCGCAAAAGATCGCCCTGCTTGAATTTGAATTAAACGAATTAAAGAAGCGCATTAAATAATGAATACAGCCGTTGTCTCAGTAATTATTCCCGCCTACAATGCCGCGCTGACCATTGGCAAAGCCTTAGAAGCTTTGTCTAAACAGGATTATCTTAAACCGATTGAAGTGATTGTGGTGGATGATGGTTCAACGGATGCGACGGCGCAAGTGGTACAAGGCTTTGCTAATGTTAAATATTTGCGTCAGGATAATGCCGGGCCTGCAGTGGCGCGTAATTATGGGGCTCGAGTGGCCGTGGGTGATATCCTGGCCTTTACTGATGCGGATTGTATCCCGCATCAGGATTGGATTTCGTTATTGATTAATGCCTTTAATCAGCATAAAACAGCTGTTGTGGCGGGTAGTTATGGGATTGCTAATCCGCAATCTTTCCTGGCCCGCACCGTGCATGCGGAAATCATCTTTCGTCACACGGTGTTAATGGGGGATTTTCCTAAATCATTTGGTAGTTATAATTTTAGCGTCAGCAAGAAAGTTTTCTGGCGGGTGGGCGGCTTCGATGAATCTTACCGTAATGCGTCGGGCGAGGACAATGACCTAAGCTATAAGATTTTAAAGGCGGGTCACTGTATTTATTTTGAACGTAATGCCTTGGTTGATCACCACCATCCGACGAGCGTTATGAAATACCTCAAGGAGCAATTCAGGCATGGGTATTGGCGGGTGAAGATGTATGCGGCCCATCCGCAGATGGCAGGCGGGGATGGTTATACTTATTGGAAGGATATTATTGAAATTCCTTGGGCGGGTGTGTGTTTTTTGTTTTTGCTTGTAAGTGCTTTTAATAGTGCAGTTTTCAATGCAGCTGTACTTTTGTTATGTATTTTTTTGGTTTTTGAAATTGCATCTGCATATTTTATTTTTAGGGAATTTGTTGGAAGTATTTTTGCTGGAATTATTATTTTTTTTCGCGCCTTTGCGCGCGGACTTGGTTTGTCGACGGGTATTTTTATATTTTTAAATGAAAGAAATAAGAAAAAAAGTTAAATAAGCCTTGAATCGACCTCTTGCTATGTTAATATGTTAAATAGAGTTGAGCGGAAATCTAATAGTTTGAAATCATTGCAGTTACAAATTTAGTTGATTCTTAGACGAGAAACGAAACATAGGATAACTTAATGGCTAAAGAAACCGCAGAACAAATGTTGCTAAAGAAGCTGAAGGGCGCGGGCGCTCCCGTCGCTGCTTCCGCAAAATCGGTTAAGCCTGCAGCTAAGAAATTCAACCTCACCTTTAGCATCGCTCAATTAAATCAACTACTTCTTTTGAGTATCATTGTTTGTATCGCAGGCTTGTTGATGGAGTTACGTTCCGGAAAAACATTGTTGGGGCAAACGGTTGATTTTTCAGATCAGGGTAAAAAGGCTCCGCTAATAGCAGACATCGCTCTTCCTTCCAGCAATGCTGCGGAATACTATTTAGAACAAGTTACCGCTCGTAATATCTTTAAACCATTTGAAGCGCAGTCAACTGTTAAGGCGCTTGTTAATGAAGGCTTGGCTGCAAAGCTATCTAAGTTTAAGTTGGTTGGTGTGGCATGGCTTGATTTGCCTGAAACGGCATCAGTCATGATTGAAGATCCTCAAACCAAGGCGACATATTTTCTTAAAGTGGGTGAACAATTAGAAGGCGTAACTATTAAGACTATCTATACGGATAGAGTGGTCTTTAGTTATGAAAATGAGGAGATGACAATCAAGCTATGATAAAACACATCCTGAAGTTTAAACTGTTGTGGTTTGTGCTAGCCGTATTTATCGGCTCGGCTGCGGTATTAACGCAAGCCAAAGCCCAGTCAGATGAAGGTGCTGAATTGCCAAAGCCTATTCTATTGACTGAGGCTAAAGAATCTATGGAAGAAAGGATGGCGCGTAAGATTACGCTCGATGTTCGTGATATGAACATTGTTGATGTAATCAAGTTTTTAGCGCAAAAGGGTGAGTTTAACGTGATTATTTCTCCTTCTGTTGATGGCAGGACTACGGTTTTGCTTCATAATGTAGGGATAAAGGATGCGTTAGATATAGCCGTCATCTCTAATAGGTTGGCATATCATGTTGAAAACGATATTGTGCAGGTGATGTCTGCGGCTGAATATGAGGCGATGTATGGTAAGCAGTTTAGCGATAAGACTGATGTAAGCATTATTCGTTTACAATATGCTAAGCCTAGCTATGTTTTAGCTGCTTTAGATAACATGAAAAGCAATATTGGTAAGATTATAATAGATGAAGACACTGGTTCAGTGGTTTTGGTGGATACACCGCAAGCTATTGCTTTGATGAAAAAGGCGATCGCTGAAATTGAGCGTCCATTAGATACCATTGTTTATAACTTGAAGTATGCGCGTGCAGATGTGGTTTCAGAAAAACTCCGCTCTCGTATTGATGCTAAGGCTGTTGGTTCAATTTCAGCTGATGAGCGTTCTAACCAAGTTTTTGTACGCGTTTTCCCTGGCCGTCATGATGAGGTGGAAAAAATCATTAAGAGTTTAGATGAGCCGACCAAGGAAGTTTTAATTGAAGCTCGCGTACTGCAGATAATTCTAAAGCCCAATTATGATGTAGGGGTTGATTGGACTGGGCAAATCAAGAATAATGGGAAAGAAAAGATATCATTCAAAGACATTAATTTAAATGATAGTGCTCTTTCCAGTTCCGATAATTTATCATCAACCTTTGGACGCATTGGGGTTGGTAGTATTGGTGCTGACGATTTTGCCATCGCCTTGCGCTCTATGCAGGCGGTTAGTGATACCAAGATTCTTTCTAGCCCACAGATCTTGTGTACTAATAATGAAGAAGCCAAGATTCACATTGGTGACACCGTTCCCTATATTATAGGGACAACGGTAGGTACAGCTAACCCTGTTGTTAGTGATGATGTTCGTTTTATTGATGTTGGGTTAAAGTTAAGTGTTATCCCAACCATTAATGACGATGGTATGGTCACGATGAGATTACGTCCTGAAATTTCTTCTATTGTGGGAACGATTAGCAGTGCGAATAGCAGTAAGATTCCTCAAATTAATAAGACTGAGGTTGAGACATCGGTAATGGTTCAAGATGGTCAAACCATTATTATGGCTGGTTTGCGTAAGGAAGATAAAGCGCATACTAAGAAGGGCTTGCCGGTGTTGATGAATTTACCGTATGTCGGTAATTTATTCTCACGCACTTCAGATTCAATCACATCAACTGAAATTGTGATTCTGATTACGCCGCACATTGTTAAAGGAACGGATGATTATACAAAGGTTGTTGGGACAATTAAACCGACTAAAACATACACCGATGGCGTGAAACCAAAAGAAGCATCTAAAAAATAAAGGGCCTTCCAAACACTTAAGGACGGAGAAATATTATGGGTAGACAATCGATAATGATCAATTATAACAAGACGCTGGTAACCTTGATGGCTATTTGTTTTATGGCCGTGGTGGAAAGCGCTTGCCTTCATGCGCAAGAAGCGATCGAAGATGTCTTACCGCCTAAAGCTGAGTTGGCCAATGCGTCAGAAGTGGATCAAATGAAGGCGGAGCGGGAGCAATTTGTTAAGGAAATTCGCCGGGTTGAGAATTTAAATAAGAAATACACCAAAGAAATTGAAGAAGTTAAAAGTTTATTAGCCGAAAAAGATGCTGATTTTCAGCAACGTATGAAGATTTTAGAAGATAAAATTGCTGCTGAGCAGGATGTAAAAGCCAAGGAAATTGTTGTTGCTGAAAGAAATGAGCAGACATCAAAGGAATTAGAAAACAAAACAAATGAAATGCTTTCCAAGGGTGGCGATTTAGATCCGGAAGATCAGCAATTTAAGGATGAATTAGCGAAGGCTCATTACAATATGGGTAGTATTTATTATGAGCGCGGTGAATATCAGCGCGCAGTTGTTGAATATTATCAAGCTGTTGACTTGGCACCTAATGATGCAGATACGCATTATAATTTAGCCTTTATTAGTGGTGAATATTTGGGTGATCAAGAAACAGCATTAAAGCATTATCAATGGTATCTATATTTAAAGCCGAATGCAGACGACGTAAAGGCAGTCAAAGAAAAAATTGTTACCGCCAAATTGCATTTAAGGTCTAAGGTTGATTCTCCTTTAGACAAAGATAACGGTCATTACAATCTAGCTAGGTAATTGGATCGCGGCTTTATATGTTAAATAAATCAATACTAATATTGATAACTGTGTTTGCAGGTATGACAATTGCTCATACGGCGCATGCAAACAATCTAACTGTTTCAGCAGTTACCTTGGGAACAAGGAATGCTAGTGCAAAAACGGTGATTGTTACATTTAACGCTGCGTGGAGCAACTCATGGCGTAATAAGATTAATCATGATGCTCTTTGGTTAACCGTGCGCTTAAATAACCCTTCAGTAAGTCCTGCCAATAAGCAATTATGTCAAATAGCAGCGGCTGGTTTAAATCCAACGGGAACATCTGTAGGTTCAGCCTCAAATTTGGAGATTTATGTTCCAAGCGACCGTATGGGTGCCTTCTTAAGACGTTCAAGTAATGGAACTGCTGCCGATGTTTCTTCTCAATCTGTTCAATTAACTGTTAATTATCAGAGCTGTGGTTTTGTGGATAGCGATGAAATTAATGCCAATGTTTTTGGTTTAGAGATGGTTTTTATTCCGCAAGGTTCATTTTATGCGGGTGACTATAATGCCAGTACGGCGTCATTAAATACTGGTTCAGCAGATAGCAGTCCTTGGAATATTATTAGTGAAAATGCAATTGCTGTATCTAATCCGGCCAGTGCGGGATACCGTTATGTTTCTGGTGGTAATTCTGGAGAAAGTGCGACAGGGTCTTCTTTTAGTGTTCCAGCAGTATTTCCAAAGGGCTATAATTCTTTTTATGTGATGAAATATGAAATTAATGAAGGGCAGTGGGTGGAATTTTTAAATTCATTGCCTTCAGCTGCTGCGCGCGCTAACCGGGATTTAACAGATGCTTCCCATAAAAATTCGGATTCAGTGATTGCCCGTAACACAATCAGCTGTTCAGGTTCACCCTTAACTTGCTCAACCCAACGTGCTTCCCGTCCAGTTTCTTATCTATCATGGATGGATTTAGCCGCATTTTTAGATTGGAGCGCATTGCGCCCATTAACTGAACTTGAATTTGAGAAGCTTTCTCGCGGCCCGGTTTTGCCTGTTGCTGCTGAGTATGTTTGGGGTAGTACAGATATTACGGCAGGGGCGACTATTAGTGCTACAGAAGATGGAACAGAAACAGTATTAACATCGGGCGCAAATGCAAATTACAATTCAACGATATTAACTGGTGGGGATGCGGTAGGCGGTGCTGGATATAATCAAGGGGTTTTGCGTAATGGTATTTTTGCTACTAGTAGCAGTACACGCATTACAGCAGGTGCTTCCTATTATGGGGTGCTTGACTTAGCGGGCAATTTAAAAGAACGTACAGTTAGTATCGGTAATGCCACAGGGCTAGCTTTTACAGGTGCACATGGCAATGGTTTGTTGACAACAGCAGCGGGTTTTGAAGGTAATGCAGATGTAACGGCATGGCCCGGATTAAATGCAACGGTTGCGCATGGAGTGACAGGTGCGGCTGGTGCAGGATTTCGTGGTGGGTCTTGGAGTGAGGTTGCTGCTCGGTTACAGATTTCCGACCGCTATGATGCAGCATTAACGTCAACAGATGCCTTAAATAATTTTGGTGGGCGCGGTGCGCGCACCTATGATGGTAATTAAAATGATGCGTAAGATAATCTTAAATACAGTATTTCTTTTATTATTAGCCCCAGCCGCTTGGGCTAATAATTTACAATTAAATAATTTGAATGTGGTGAGCACTAATACCGCATCAAATACAATGACCTTTACTGTTGATGTAACACAAGATAACGGATGGCGCAATACGACCAACCATGATGCGGCATGGGTTTTTATGAAATATTCTACTGACGGTGGAATAACATGGAAGCATGCCAGCATGGCAGCAACGGGAACTAATCCGGCAGGATTTTCAGCTCCAACTAATTTTGAAATTGTTGTTCCTGCGGATCAAAAAGGTTTCTTCTTGCAGCGTTCTTCTTTTGGTAGCGGGGCCGTTGCAGCCTCAGGCGTTCAATTTGTTTGGAACTACGCGCAAGATGGTCTTTCGACGGCAGTTGCCCAAGCAGCTAATACGGTGCATAAAATATTTGGTTTGGAAATGGTCTACGTGCCGCAGGGTGCATATTACGCCGGCGATGGAAACAGTGCATCAGAATATCGTTTTAAACAAGGCAGCGCAGATAATGATCCTTGGTATGTTCAAGGTGAGTCAGCAATCACGACGACAAATGGTGCGGCGGATGGCTACTATTATCAATCTACCGGGGCTGCTGGTGAAAATAATTCCGGTGATCAATTTATTATTTCAGCGTCTTATCCAAAAGGGTATAAGGCGTTTTATTTAATGAAATATGAATTAACAGAAGGTCAGTGGGTTGGTTTCTTTAATACCTTATCAAATGCCGCTAAGTTAAACCGCGATATCACATCCATTAATTTAGGTGGAAAGAATTCAGATGCAATTGTCAAACGCAACACCATTGCTTGGGATAGTTCAAACCCATCATCAAAGGCGACAACCCTAAGGTCATCACGTCCTGTTTCATTTGTGTCATGGCCCGACGTCGCGGCCTATGCTGCATGGGCAGGCTTGCGTCCAATGACAGAATTAGAATATGAAAAATCAGCTAGGGGGAAGGATATTGTCCCTGTGGCTGATGAATTTAGCTGGGGCAGCGCAAGTTATACAGCACCAAGTGCAGGTGATATTTATCCAGATGCTACAGAGGATGGTTCAGAGGTCATTAACAGCACAGCAAATATAAATCGTAATTCGCTTTCATGGAATTCAGGTGATGGTAGAATTAGTGGTATAGCAGCAAGTCAAGGCGGTCCTTTACGTGGTGGCATATTTGCAGCAACGGCAAGCAATAGAATTTCTGCCGGGGCAGGTTATTATGGCAACATGGAATTATCAGGTAATTTAGCTGAACCTGTTGTAACCTTAGGAAGACCGGAAGGCCGCCAGTTTCTTGCTTCAGAAGGTAGTGGTGAATTGACAAGTATTTCAGGTTATGAGGGTTATGCTTCAAATATTGATTGGCCGGGTGTAGATATTTCTAATCCAAATCGCGGAGTTATTGGAACAGTTGGTGTGGGGTATCGCGGCGGTGATTTTCAGTCATCAAACATCAGGGCTTTTCAATTATCATCACGTACTTTTGCAGCAAAGGATCCGGATTCATTAGGATATTATCAACGGTACGATGCTAATTTAGGCGTATATCAAGGTGGTCGTTTAGCTAAAACAGCGCCTTAATTTTGATTTAGGGATTTGAAAGTTTTAAATTAAATATTTCATGTCAGAAAACAATAAGAAAAAATTAGGTTTAAACAAAACAGCGTGGAAAATGTTTGTCTTAACGACATATTTCACGTTAGCTGTTTTTGCTTCGAACGCCTTTGCTCAATATACCGGTGGTACGCAAAGTGCTGGTTCTGCGGAGAGCACCATTGGTAGTGATATTTTCAAAGGTGGTGCTCAAGCTGGTGTATCTTCGGCAAGTTCTTCAGGTGGAAGCCTTTCACACGGGGTTGCAACAAAACTTGTTTTCACTGTATCACCAAATACTATCAAACACATTTTTGCTTTTACCCGCCAACCAGTGGTCGCTATCCAAGATGCTGATGGTAATATTGTAACCTCAGACAACTCAACCCAGGTAACCATTCAAATTTTAAATAATCCAGGTAATGGTGATTTATTAGGAACAACAACAGTTACGGCTGTTAATGGTCTAGCTAGATTTACTAATTTAAAAGTTACAGGTGCAGGTAATTTATACACATTCAAGGCAACGGCATCTGGGTTGACGGCAGGGGTGTCTGATACTTTTGATATCTTAGGTGGTACTGGTGTTAAGGTTGCGGCCATCTGGGACAATGTTGGTGCGGCGTATTCAATCTTGTCATGGATTGAAACAGATAATCAACGTGATGATTTAGATGCTGGAACAACTTGTCAACAGCACACTATTTATAAGGGAATTGCATCTGAAAATACTAATTATGCGAATTATCAAACCTTTTTACCGGTGTTGGATACAGCTAATGATTGGTGTAAATCAGGTCCGTTAGGGACTCTTAATACGGTCAACTCATATTTTATTAATGCGCACATCACATCAAATCCTGGTGGTGCAACTGAATATAAAACATTTGCTCTTTTAGATTTGCTTAAATCCAGGATTGAGGGGATTAAGACTAATACCGATACAATTAACTGGCAAGATATTGGGGTGGTGAAATCAAAAACAGATACAATTAATTGGCAAGATATTGGGGTTATTAAATCAAAAACAGATACAATTAATTGGCAAGATGTCGGGGTGCTTAAATCAAATGTAGCGTCAATTAAATCTGTTACAGATCTTCAATCAAATGTTAACTGGACGGATATTGAAATTCAAACTACGAAATCCATTAATTGGGCAGATATTGCGCGCATGTCCTTAGGTGGGCTTAATTGGAATGACATGAATATTTTGTCTAATTCAGGCATTAATTGGGTGGATGTAAATCGGTTAAGTACGGTTGGGATTAATTGGAATGATTTAAATGTCTTAACCAGGAAAAATATTAATTGGATGGATTTAGGCCGTTTAACGACCTTGGGGATTAACTGGAATGATATTGATATTTTATTGAAGTCTGGAATTAATTGGTCAGATTTTGCTTTAATGGGTAGGGCTAGTATTAATTGGTATGACATGGCGGTGATGACTGGAGCGCGTGTTAATTGGTATACGCAGGTAAATTGGCAATCATTAGCAGAATTAACGCGTGATGGTATTAATTGGAGCGACTTAACAGTTATGTCCAATAAGAGTATTAATTGGTCTGATTTTTCCATATTAAGTAAGGCGGGTGTGAATTGGAATGATATGAATGTCTTGTCCAAGGCGGGTGTGAATTGGAATGACATGAGTCGGTTAACGTTGATTGGGGTTAATTGGACTGATGTTGGTGTGTTAACAAATAATGGTATTAATTGGAATAGTATTGGGGCAATGAGTTTGGCTGGTGTTAACTGGAATGACATTAATGTGTTAAGTAGTAATGGAATTAACTGGAATGATATTGCTCGCTTATCTTTAAATGGCATAAATTGGGAAGATATTAATCGATTAACTCTTACGGGTATAAACTGGGAAGATGTTAATCGATTAACTCTTACAGGTATAAACTGGGAAGATATTAATCGATTAACTCTTACGGGTATAAACTGGGAAGATATTAATCGATTAAGTCGTACAGGTATAAATTGGGAAGATATTAATCGATTAACTCTTACGGGTATAAACTGGGAAGATATTAATCGATTAAGTCGTAC
>JACCDV010910009.1_pt1 | contig 18113 bp, 10 predicted proteins | sample 7446131 | NCBI WGS metagenome assembly JACCDV01 (sample SAMN15323448, study PRJNA562643) | freshwater metagenome | isolation source: river surface water | place: USA:Blue River Watershed | collected 2017-08-17 | reverse complement strand
TATTACTGTTGTTGGAGATAAGGAAATGCTAAAGAGTTCAGTTAAAAAACATTATGAAATAGCTTGATAATATCATTTTATGAATCATATTTAGTTTATCGTAATTGGGATATCTCTCCAAAACTATCTTTATATTAATATATAATCGCTATACAAAAAAATATGGGAAATAGTTCAGATTCTTAACGGAGTGGAAGATTTTGTTCTCACCCTAATATCATAACCAATGAAGTCATTACCCATAGGATATAAGTCAAAGGTTAGTATCTATATTTTCAACCGAAAAATCCAGCACATACATTCGGATATATATCTCAACAATACTAAACGTATAAAAATACCCCTTTGATCCTTGAAAATCTGTAGGTAAGCATTTCAGAATCTTTGCCGATAGGAATCATCAACAGCAGCCAAAATTTATAAAAAGCAATATAAAAGATTATTGATGACCTTCAAGATTAATAGACGAGGAATAAAGTAACGAAGGTTGAAATCGAGTCAAACTTCATCAAAATATAAATATAAGATTAGCCAAGCACGTAACTTTTTTTGGATAAGATATTAGTTTAAAAAAAAATTGAGAAGCAAAACTAATAGCTTTAAAAGCAAATTACTTTAAAGATAAATGATCGAGGCAAAATATTTACTCAACCATACGTATTAAAGAAAAAAAAGTATAGCTAATTAATGGATTAAATAGCTAACCTTGTAGTAAGTATCAAGTTCATGAAAAAAAAGAAATTTAGCTAAAATAGATAAAAAGAAAAAGAATAATAATAATAAAACGCAATAGATAAGTAAAAATATTAGGAAATGGAAAAAAGGCCGTTGGTCGAACTTTTTGACCATGATGGCCTTCCTATCCCTTATGGCAGTAATAATATATTCGAACATATTCAAGATAAAATGACCGTTTTACTTCATGAAGGAAACAATTGTTTCTATTAAAATTCTTCTATTATTGTGTATCAATAGGAAAAATTTTCGTAAATGTTTATTTTTCAAGCTTTTCAAGAGGAAAGAGAAAGCTTAGCCTTAGGGACACTTAATTTAAAAGAAAAAACAAAAATTGAGTATGATCCAAATTACGAAATGCATGATAAAGTTTTCAGCCAGGAAAGGTTCTATTTGATTGAGCTGGAATAAAAAGATAAATAATTTAAGAGAAAAACTTATCTTCAAAGACATCAGCTTTTACTTGATTAAAATTATGAATGGATAAGGGCCGACCAATTAACTTTGTCGATGTTTGTTTATGGAGTTACTTAATAGCCTGTAACTCCAACTTTATTTAAGGTAATCTCTATAAATGAAATGTATATATAGACAAATAAAGTCTATAAAATCTCATCACCAAAATTCTCAAATATAATAATAGATGGAATTATTGTTCATAATGACAATACAATAAAACTTTTTTGCCATTAAATCAATAATGCGATGTCGAAACGTCAAATAAACGTTTTTCCAAGCCAAAAATTTTCCCAACGTTTTCATTAAACATAATGTTATTATGGAGGTCGAAAAGTGTAAAAAAACTAAACTTTTGGTGATTACTACTTGAGCAACAATGATATAATTTATCTCAATAAAACAAAAACTCTCGATCGATTTAAAGAAATAATAGTATCAACCAAATAATCCTAAACTTCTTAGGTCGTAAACAAATCAGCTTATAATTAGGAAAAATTATATGCTTGCTTCGATAAACTTAAACCAGATTATTATGGCATCCTTGAGGGTAAGATAATATCATTTTCAAGAAAAACTGCTAATAAACTGTATTAAAAAGGAATTACTCATATTGTTGGTGTCAAAAATGGACTTGCTGAGAGAATGAACTTCGAAGAAAACATCATCCCAAATTTTAGGCCCATGAAAAGACTCATAAATATTCATGAGTAATTTCTTCCATAATTTTAAAATGCCTATTGTTACTATCAGAAGTAAACAAGTAAATATAACTACCCCAATTAAACAAAGCTAATTCAAAAAGAAGAAGCATTTCCAATATTTCTTTATACGACTAATGAAATCTTTGAAAAAATGAACAAATTTTTGAGAGACAGGCTTATTTTATAAAATCGAGATAATTATTTATTTATTCCTTCAATCATAGAGATTATAAATAGTCTTAAACTAACATCTAAATATGAAGGTTTATGCTATCGAGGGATTAAAAACGCAAGAATAGACAAAATATTTGGAACTACATAAAATAATTAAACCGTTTGTTTCAATTCTTTTACATCAACTTCAATAGATCAATAAAGAGCATTTCCCAGTTAAAACGGGATTCTGATGACAATTATTTCCAGAACAGGAAGAAAAATTTATGATTTGTCTAAATTTCCTCGGTAAAAGGAAGTGCTTTTTCCACCATTTACTAATTTTTTTATCAAGACTTACGATTAAAAACCCAATACTCAAACAATCACTCTTGAGGAAATACCAACAGCAACTTCCAACTCTAACAACCTTCTTTTTTGGGTCGATGATAATCCTTAACATAACCGTTGGATCGCAAAATATTTTGAAAAACTCGGTATTTAAGTGATTGAAGTAACTTCAACAAAGATCATGAAACTAATAATTAAGAATTTTTTTAAGATCTACAAAATGTTAGGAAAAAAGATAGTTGTGATTACAGACATGGTGAGAGTGGAAGAAGGGGTCGAAAATAAAATGGCTGGCTAAGAACTATTGGATATAATTTATAAGAACTATTCGCTCACCATTAGATCTTTTGTATATATTTCGCCAAAATATGTTGAAGAGACAAAACAGAAATTTCATTATAAGTAATACTTTGGATAATTCTTTTCTATTATTGGAGATAAGCAAAGTCTAAAAAACTAGGTAGAATAGGCTTTCAAATGAATTAAAAGTGTAATTGATACTCAATAAAATTTTATGCATTACTGCAAAACCAATAAAGTCTTTTTATCTTGTTAAGTTTACAGTCTTTTTACATTATAGAAATTTCCAGCAGTTGATAAAATATATGCAATTGAAAAATCAATAAATTCCTTCGATAAAAATGCTGGTTGATGAATAGTTAAGGTGTTGTATTGTCAAGTTTAATTCTAAATTATTAGATTAACGAAATAATAATAATTAATCAAGAATAAAATATTTGATTGAAGTACAGTTTGAACTAACTAATGCTATACAGATTCTTTATCGTATCCAAGGAAAGAGTTTCTTATCGGATCGTACGCTAAGTTGTATATCTTTTGTTCTGAAAGTAAACCGTTACTAAAAGCGACAGTATTAAGGCAGAGACTAAAGAGGATAAATATGTAAAAAAGCCACTACTTGCTTGATCAGTTAATCTAATATAGGCTTCCCTTGGTATTTACAAAGTCATCGGAAGAATTCCTTAGAAAAGTAACCATGTCTTATCGCAAAGATTCGAAATATAGTATGTATAGTTGGTTGAGGCTTGGTCCTCTTATAACTGTTACTTCACAACAAATGGAACCAGCATAGAAAAACCTGATGAAAAGATTCCATTTCTGTAATGATTACACTCAGTTTAATTTTTGAAGAAGCGACAGATATTATCATAAAGTATACTATTCGAGTAGATCTTATCTTGTACGTATGAATTTTGAATATTATTTACAAATTTACTCACCATTAGGAAATTAATAGCTTCAAGGAACATTTTATTGGAAGCTGTCATAGTGAAATTAGTGCGTAAGGATAAAACTTTAAGCCAGTTGTAAGCAACAATATTTATCATCTTTTGTTGGATATTGTTGAATTCTGCCTTTGCATCGTCACACTTGGAAATGGTGCTTATTCGATTGATTTACATGGCGAGGATGATATTGGAGAGAATGATGACTGAAAGAAACACTAAAATGATGATAATCAGATATATTTTTTTGTACATTATAACGCGGATCAATTTGGACTTTGTCACGAAACTGATATTGTCTCTATCTCTAAATTTGATAAATTAGCTAAATTAACTAGCCTAATCGTCATCATCTTCATTCTTAGTCTACTTGTTCATTTGACTGCTAGTATGCCACTCGCTAAAATTTTAAATAGAAATGTTCTGTGCAGTGGCCTTATCAAATTTTATTGCCACATCAAGTTCGTTTGTAAACTAAACACTATCGATATGATTGGCATTAAGTTTGTTTATTTGGGTAACTGCAGATTTAAGCTCCATTATTCCATTTCTTAGGATATCTCCTTTAATTGCTTCAATCACAATGAAATATTAAACCAAATTATAGTTATCTCTTATTCGGAAAAAAGATATTAGGACAAAGGTTAGGACTATTCCTATCGATGCTAAGGTCTTAAATGTTGAGATGGTGTTAAGTAAATCACTGACATATATTTACTTATCGTCATCCATTATGCTCGATAAAGCTGAGGGAGCATCGAATGTTGACCCTAGTAAAATCAACGGAAACACATTTTGATAAAACTTAATATCTAATGAGCTCTAATTGAGAGATGTAAGCCAGTCAAACGTTTCCATCTTCATGAATTGAACATGCTTTTGAAATGAGGTCAAACTTTGATAATTTTTCATATAAGGCCGAGAAGAATGGTTTCTCGTATATATATTCCTATCAAGTATTCCATAGTGATTGGGCAGAGTAATGAGTTTGAAGAATTAGTCAGTATTATTATATAAATCATCTAATGCTTTTTGGTAAGTATAATCAAAAATACTGGGTATTTTATATGCACTGCATATATCATCTGGGAAAAAGGAAGTTTGCATATTGAAGCTTAGGATTTGCTGCTCAAGCATTAGTCTACTATGGATTAGTTATGCCTGCTGGACTGGGGTTTGCTTGTGTAATATTACGAATGAAAGGTCATCAACACTGCTTGAGATAAAGAGGAAGACTGAAAATACAAGAGCAATTAGGATTAAGATTGGAATGATCTATGGACAGTTAAGACATGGTCTTACTTGAGATTATTATATATTCATCATCTTTAGCTCAATTTGGGTTGTCTTTTATTTTATCAATTCATCTGTTTCATTGATAATTCTATTGGTATTATCTCCTACAAATTTGTTTTATAATGTTTTTATACTAATATTTTAATGATTTTTTAACTATATTTAGTAAATCTAAAATTTTTATCCTAACTGCTATAATTTCAAACGATTAAGAATGACAAGCTCAACGCCTTTATTCACGAGTCCCTCGCAATCTTTCTTGAGCAGAAAATAGTCGCCTTTACTCTCTTAGATTTTTTATTCATGAAATAAAGAGCAAATATAGTTAAAACTACTGCTGTTTTCATAATAAAATCTTACAGAAATATTAAATTTTTTCATAATTTTTATCTTAACAGAATTAACCTCCTTTTCAAGGAGTAACCAGCATTAATAACCAGAATGACAGTTTGGATTTTAAATTTTAAACTCGGTTTATTTAATCATCAGCTCTAAATGTTTCTGTCTTTGTTTCGCCGAAGGAATTAAATCGGATATATTATTTTTTCCAAATGAATTAAAGCTTGAAGCTATATAATTTTTAAAATTTTAATTACTATTAATAATTTCACCATGGTTGAATCCTGAGAGTACAACTAAACTTTTAAGATGATCTTTTACCCCTAGCTTTTGAACCTCATTGGAAAGAAAACTTTTCTTCATTTGTTCTTTTAGAGATTAATAATTTTTTTAGACAGTAATTTCATACAATATGAACAAAAACTTAAATTAATTTGATGATAAGTAAAAACGGCTCTTATAGCATGAAGAAAAGATCTATCTTATTTCTTTTTTAGTTGCATTACGAGACATTAACCTATCTTATATTGTAAAATCCTTACTATTGTCACTCTAAGACAAATACTCAAATAGATCTATTTACTCCTTTATGCATTTCTATATTGAACCATTAAGTTCCCTCAAACTATTTGAAAATTAGATGTATTTTATTTATTATGCATCGCAATTTTTACAATCTATGTGTGAACGGATTCTTTAAAATAGAAATTAGTATTTACATTTTTAGAAGATTGACCTCTTTTTTTGGTATCGTTCGATATGATTGTAATATACAACTAAAGCTTTATTAATAAATGACCCTTATAGCTCTAAGGCACTATTAATTAAAAATTACAGTGCTTAAAAATTTTAAGTATTTTAAAGAAATTTACTGTAGATTGAGATAAGGCTTTTTTTCAATTCAGATTAATTTTTTATTATCTATTATAAATCTTGATTGGTTTTTTGGCCATACATATTGTAGAATCCGTTCACTAATGTTTAAAGTTGAATATTTCCTTCATTCTTAGTTAATCTTGACAAATTAATAGTTCGTTTTCTTGCAAAAATGCATTCGTTAAGAAAGAGAAAATTGGTGAGGTCATCTTCATCTTGCTTGTTGTCGAGCACGGCAGTAAAATTATGCGTATATTTGAGTTAGACTATACTTTTCATATAATTTTACTGGCTCCAGTAGAAATAAAGGGACATCACTTATCCAACGAAGAAGTAAGGCAAATTAAAAACAACTTAGAAAACTGCCTAAATTCCTGAGATAACCCCACAGAATATTCCTACCAAAAGTATGTATTCATTGATAATTTTTTGATACGTAAATTTAAAGCAGAAGGCAAATGCACAAATAAATTGGCAAAGAGAAATAGTGACTACAACCACTATCTTAGCACTTAAGATCATGGGAACAATAGCTATGATATTTAGCTTGACAATTCTAATAATTTTATTGATTGATGAGATCCTTCGTTAATTTAAAATTACTGTGCTAATTCTGAGATAATATTCCCAAAGTAGACGATTTTCAAAATAATGAGAAAACTTTGCGTTAGAAGGAGAATCGCACAAATAATTTTGAACATGATGTAGTCTTCAACTCTTACCAAAAGCGTAAGAAAGAAAACTGATAACGGTATGAGAAGATGCTCAATTAACTCAATACTCAAAGCTTTTTATTTCTCTCGCCTAAATGCATAGGAGATGAAGATGTAAACAAGATAAAACGTTGCTGCAATAAATGATGATTTACTTAGGCAGAAGTAGAAGAGAATAAAGTATGGAACATTATAAATATCTAAAAAATCTTTCAGGTTTATTAGAAGTTGGGTCTCAGAGAGGATTAACCCAAAAAAGAGGATTAGTTTGAAGTTGATGATTTAGGGTATTTATTTCCGGTTTTCTATGTCCATTATTTAAAAAATATTATTAGCTAATCGAATTTAAATATAGTTTTAGACAAATATATAGGAAAATGAATTTTCCCCTTTCTGAATCAAGATAACTAAAATTATTATGAAATTTTTAATGATAGATTAAATCTCTAATCGATCACAATAAATATCAAATTATAGACGAGTAAGATGGAAGAGAATCCCTATGTCGATCAATCGACTTAACATATCAATAGAGAAAGTAAAAATTAAAAAGGTGATTCATATGTGAATGAGCTATGCGCAATTGTTAGAAAGAGGTTTGAGAAGATCATGAAAGATATAAGAACCGACTAAAAGATCCAATCCTACATAATCGAAATAAACATTAAGCCATAAACCATAATTTAATCCTTTAATTTCATCATCTAATCGAATGAAAAGTTAGTAAGGATCTCATCGACCAGGATCATTCGAGATAGCACCACATTTTATTTCCAAACTGTCTTGAAATTCATCGATTCTAAAGATACAACCCCTCTTGATGCCAAAGGTAGAACAGTCTGGTATCTCTAAATCGAAACAAAGCTTCATATTCTTGCGATATAGCTCTTTAATTTCAAAACAGAACATGATATTACCAATAGCCCCGAAGCAGAGTATCGGAATGTTTGGGAGAAAATCACTATTATTCCTCCCAACAATCTAACCAAGATCAAAAAACAATATAAGAAATTAAAAGATAATCTTCATCTCATATCTTCTTCCATACTCAATGAAGAAGAGTATGAGTTTTCAGTTATCAAAAAGATTGTCTTTGGATGTTCATGCACTAAGTATTTGGTTATGAATGATTCATCGAAATTGAGAAGTTTTGTTTTCTATAGAAATCCGACTATTGAAATTGCCCAAAAACTATGGAATATTCCATAAAACGGAGCCATTAAGCATCTCACAAAGATAACCTTTGACAGTATCTAAACAAATCTTAAAATGTATATCCCAAGTGACGGTGAATTCAATCCAAACATTGATATCTTTTAAGAAAGACCAAACACGATAACAGTTAGAATGCTATACAACAAGAAGATTTATAAGTATCCCACTCAGTAAAGGTCAGGTTGCTGTGTGTCACCCATAAAGAATATTAAATATATTGATAAAATTATCATCCATATGCATGGTGGAGGGTTTCTCGCTTTGTCGAGTAGAACAACCCAAAATTATACAAGAAGATGGGCGAATTAACTTGGAGTACCTATCTTTTCTATTGACTATAGGATGCCTCCAAAGCATCCTTATCCTCAAGCACCAACTGACTGTCTTACCGTTTATCGATTCCTGATGAACCATATTGAACACTATCTCAATGTTCGGCCAAGAAAAGTGTATATCGCTGGTGATTCAGCAGGAGGCAACCTAGCATGCGTATTAACTGGAATGATACTAAAATATCACAAATAAGCAACGATCGGCGGTTTATATGCGATCTATCCAGGAACAGATCTCAGAAAAATGTTTAGTCATTCGCGCCTATACTCCATATCTGATCCTTTGCTATGGCCAACAGTTCTGTACCTTTGCCTTACTTCATATTTGAAGAATTAGGAGCAATCAAATGACCCTTTTGCAAGTCCTATCCTATTGACAGAATAATTTGTTTCTGGAGAAGCTGGCGACAAGAGATTTCCATTAAAGTGGCCAAAAACAATCGTTACAGTTGGTAATAAAGACCCTCTATATGATGACAGTTTAGTTCTCATGCAAAAAATGGTCTAATCAAAAATAGACTGCTAATGTTTTATATATGATGGGCTAAGTCATGGGTTCCTTAGTACAGAAATGTTTGTTTCCTAGTGCGAGAAAACAATAAAAGATTCTATTAAGCATCTTAGAAGTTTAATCCAATAATAAACCGGCGAGAAGTGATTAATTATTGAAATATTTTATTTAAATCAAGGATTATTAAGTTAAAATTAGCAGTATTAATGTATAGAGCTGTTTAATTGAAGAGTGTAGGTCTTATAATATTTTTTTAATTTAGAGCATGTGTATTTTTTCAAGAATACTGGCGTCAATATCTCAATATTCGAAAAATCACAATTTATTGCACGAATGGGTTTTATCATAAGCTTTTTAATCAAGTCTCGAATACAAGATTAGCATATGTTATTCAAAGTTTTTATCATATGTTTCTGATCGCTCTATTAAAAATTATTCTAACAACACTTAGAATCATGGTAGCTTTAAAGCATAGATCAAATAAATATATTAAAAATAAACGATGAGTTTCGTTATTTCTTGGTTATCATCCCTTTCTCGACTATCATTTTTAAATTTATATTCTTGTAGTCATCTCAGCGTCAAAATTATAAATTTAGATTGAAGTTTATTCCTAATATTCTTTCGTGTCCTCGCAAAAGCTAAAGAAGCCTTAACTCTTGGGTTCTAAATCTTTATTTTATTCCAATTCTATGATTTATTCTATTTTTGCTTATTCGTTGATGTTGCCTCCGCAAGAATATTTAAGATTTTTATTCACGAATAAGGCCTTTTATTCTTAGAGTGAGAAAGTAAATGAAGGTATTGAGGTCTCATTTGTAGGCTTATACTTTCTGTGGTGTGAAGCAAAGTTATTCATTTGAAGAATAATTAAAATATTATATAATGATTGATAGAAGTCCCAAGCTTAAACACAAGGTAAAAGCTTTTTTTTCTCAAGTATCAACAAGCAATCATACTATTTTAGAAGGCAGTTATGACGGATTTTAGGGCTTCATATCATGAAAATACCAATATTCAAGATAGAGTAGTATCGGCATCATCTCATCTCTAACATTAACATCTCCAAACACAAATAGCTATGTGTTTACTCTCAAACACCCATTTTGTATCAATAAAATGCGTTTTTAAGAGTTAAACAATTTTAGATGAGATTATTTCTGTTTAGGCATGTTGCCTTTTGATAAAACTCAATATAAGTTTAAACATTTCCATCCAAAATATCCAAAATAAACTTCAATACTAAATATTGTCTTAATGCCGACTAATAGTTTACTCATCATATTCGAATCGATTAATTTCCCATAAGAAAACAATATCAAATTTAATTAAATCGACTAATGAAATGATATATTTATTAAAGAGCAAAATGCTGTTTTCTGTATAAATCTGTAATAATTAACTACAACATATTTAACAGTGAGAATTATTACTCAACAAGCATGGAGTAAAAGGCTATTCGTCCGCTATAAAAATACCGGGCTGTAAACTACGTGTACTATTAAAGAAGCGACTGGTAGTATTGTAATCAGACATCACCTGACGGGCAGAGATATCTATTTTAGTTCCATTCATTTGCCAATATTAATCACTCTCTCATTGATAATTTTCTTGGTTTCTTTAGTAGTATCTTCTAAAGCAGTCCAAAAAACGAGAAGAATGAAACAGTAGGAAAATAATAAAATTTGAATGCTGTCTTTAGATATATGATAGCACTTTATCTTGTTCAGGATAAATACATTTCTAAATATACGGCGACCTTAGATAATGTGAAGAGTTATTTATAGATCTTAGGTCGATTTAACAACTAACATTAGAAAAAGGATTGTGAGTAAGAAGAGGAGTATAAGTTGATAAAGGAGTCGACAATAAAATTTATTGATAAAACCAGTAAGGAAATCTAGAACTAGATGAAAAAATCTAACGGAAACGTTACAATATAAATAGTGAGAAAATACAAATGCAAACTTATGAAGAAGTGCTTAGAGTATATATTATCATTGCCTGCTGAGACCTAAAATGATAGAAGGAAAAGAGCAGTATATATTCCGAAATAATTCTAAAATAATTGCAAGCCATATCTCATTAGACTTCTCCATACTATTTCTAATATACAGTTTACTAAGAAGAAGTATTGGTGGTATAAACTACAACATTTTTCAAAAGTATATAAGACATATTTGCAGCCAGAATTGAGATATAGATTTTTAAAAAAGAAACAGTAGAGGAAGAATGTCGATGCATATCCAGTTGGACTAACTTTAAAAAGATATACGTTGATTCGAAACGTTAAAAATTATCATCAAGCCGAAGTATTAATTTCATTGAAAAATTTATATCAACTAAAGAAACAATAGGGCCAAAATAAATCAGAATACATTGAAATGATGAGATAGCTTGGAAGGTAATTACAAGAGCATCACAACCAAACAGGCTAATATTACCCTTTCTTGCATCCCAAAAATATTATCTTTAATCAAATTTCACTGAAAACCCATCTTAGTAATGAAATGCCTTTACTCTCAGCCTTAGGGTTATTAAAAATGCCAATGACCACTGAGCAAATGGTAAGTTTTGCAGCGACTCCTTAAATTTTTGATTTGTTCTCAGCACCTAATGAACATCTTCCCTTTTGCAAATCATAATAAGGAACACCTGAATAAATATTCTATGACAATCATTATGGATTAAACTAACTGATACAAGAATACGATCCTCATTAAAAAAAATACGTGATGATTCAATAAATTAATGGGAAAAAGTTGAGTGAGATAAGACGTAAGAACTTTTAGATGAGTGAGGCTTGGAGATTTATTATGATATTTAGTTATCTAATAAATAACAAGTACTATTGTAAGAAAAATACAGTTTAAACACTGACTTATGAGCATTTTATATAATTTCTTAAACAATAGTCAGTAAAACTTCGAAATAATCCAACATAAATAGCAAAATCTGCTTTAAGCTAAAATAAAATTGTCAAACGGATAAAGCTAAATGAGAGTGAATAGATGTCTTTATAAATCTTCGATGATTTTTTATTAGAAAGTGAAGAATAATCCTCAAACTCCCCAAATCGTTTTTATAAAATAAATAGATTCCTAACACACAAACGCGATTTGAAAAAGTATATCTAATAAAAAATGATAGGATAAAAGGTAAAATGCCCAATAAGTAATCCAATAAAATATATGTTTCTCTTTTATCTTACCATTTTTTAGTCATACTACCATATATACATTCTTAGCAATTATTTTATCGCCAGTGATAAAGTTGGACTAGAAATATTCAAATAGATTCGTGATAAGCTAGGCATTACTAAATTCGGCGAAGTTTAAGATCGGAAATCATGGATTTAGTTATCATTTAAAAAGTTGTAAGAGTACAAAGGCGATAAATCTAAGAAGGGGAAGAAATTGGCATAAGTTATGGCCAAATACTAACAAATGCATAGTGAAATTAGTGATTAAAGAAGTAATTATCTGCGATTAAAGAATCACATAAGAGTCATCATTTAATAAATTGAAAAAGAGCCAAATTGCTATAAATTTACATAGATCGTCAAATAGATTCGTCCCAATTTGTATAAAACACAAGGTTACATAAAAACCATAGTGAGAAATGAAATTGCTAAACAATAAAAATATAAAATGTTCAATTACTAACTTTAAATCAAAATCCGTCTCTTTTTAGTAATGACATAAGATAATTTTATAGATATAGATTCAATAATATTTCCCTTGCTAAACTTTGAAAAAAGTAACAATATTGTTGAAGAATAATCGTAATAACTTCGTGAAAAATACGACTACATCTTATCAATAATAAAAGAGTATGAATAGTAATTCGAGGCAGAAATAAAGACAGTTGCTTTAAGATGAAAAATAATCGACCTGCCAATAACTTATAATAAACATATCATAAATTGATATTGTATTAACATCATTATCTATCAACATTCAATAATCATTTAGAAATTTAACTTTTTGCAATACTCTTCTTTCCTTATTCCTCAGTCATGGAGCGTTGACTTTGCAGTTGGTTTTGGCTTTGATGTGAATCTTATTTAGGACGTACGCTTTAAATACCTGGTGTTGTGCCAGTATTCCTTCCTCCGTGAAAATCATTGGGTATTTATGAAACAGGCTAAAACCATTTATTGTATTAACTCAAAATAAACTTGGTCTCTGTTATTTGGTTACCAATTGTTAGCCATCCGTTTCTGATATTATTATTTGTTCCAAACAATTAAATCCTCTTTCGACCAAGGCAAAATCTTTCAATGATATCGTAAACTTCTGACGGCTTGGACAAAGAGCCTTTTTCAGGCTATTCCGTTATCACAACATCAATATCGATATTAGGATGGATGAAGTTGCTATCGAATGCCTTCTTTGAATCCCCTTTGTAACCCATCAAACAATGCTATTTGACTCTTGTGAATATTGATTACTCAAAGACCTGTGGAATTTTGTTACGATTCTAATTTGTTTTTACCCAAACTATATCTTCGCATCTCTTAAAACCCCACTATTTCAATAGCTATCGAGCGTCTTCAAGATGTTATGTCCCAGCCCATAAGAAGATAAATGAAGGACTATCGCTAATTTATCCAACTTTGATCTTTTTGAGTTGTTCAAGCGTCATTGCTATATAGATACTTTTCTACATTTATAGTATTTATTGTTCTATTGGAATAGTCCAAGTTTCTTGGCTTTCCTCTCGTACTCTTACCATGGAGGATCGCAGTATATCACATCAAATTTGCCCAGCTCAACAAGGTCATACTATTCTATATCAGCCCTGATATAGACTGGAGGATGGTTTCTCTTTTTCGTCCAGCTATTCTTCTCCTGCATCAACTGCGCCATCCTTGGATATTTGATGTATCGGACTGCAGGATCAACATTTTTAATGAAATTTTGAGGACGTTCGCCAGTTTTAACGTATTGGGCGTTAAAGCTACTATCCTATTATTAGCTGACCGATACGTATTTTAAGATGAGATTGTCTGTGTTGGAATAAGGAATATTAATTGTTGGCTTATTAGTCATTACAATTAGATTATTTCTATGTTAATACAAATTAGACTTAAATCACGTGTACTCAAGTAACCTTCCAAATTATAAGTCCGATATTGGCCGCAAAAAGAAGTATTAGTATAACCCAAAGCATGCATTTCATACACATGTTTCTTCTTCTCATCTAGTTGGTCTTTTTATCGGCTTTCTTAAGCTCGGCTTTTATCTAATTGTTCTATATTAATATTAATGCACCTTATCTATATTGTTCTCGATTACTCCTCTCTGGCGAAATAACTATTCTTGGATATTATTCTGGGTTCCCAAGGCTTATTGTGCGATTTTGGCAGTATTCTGAAGCTGTTGATTTTGAGAGAGTAAGCCGGCATTTAATTCGGCAAGCTGGGTCGTGGAGGTCCGTCTCGCCATGATAAAGTTCTGTTGATTAATTTATAAAATCAAGATTTGAAAGTTCAATAAGGATTATTCATTGCATAGGTTATTATCAATCAAAAGAGGTTTGTTTTTTTCATTATCCTGATAAACTACTCCTCATTTATTTCACCGTCTCCGTCACGGTCGGCCTCGTCAATCATCTCTTGGAGCTATTCGTCAGTCATAGTTTCTCCGAGCTCTCGGGCAACCCTTTTAAGATTCTTCAATGAGATTTTCCCAGTGCTGTCATCATCGAACAATCTAAAAGCCTTCAAGATTTCCTCTCGAGGATCTCTTTATGATATTTTCCCTGACATTAACTCCATAAAATCCGCAAACTCGATAACTCCCTTTCCCTCACGATCAACCTCAGAAATCATCTTCTTAACTTCCTCTTTCTTTGGCTAAAATCCTAAAGCCCTCATAGCAACTTTAAGTTCCTTTGCATCAATGTATCCTATGTATTTCTAGAAGTACCAACACCATCAGTATCAAAGAGATCGAAGGCCTCTTTAATCTATTGCTTTTGCTCTTATGTCAGCTCATTACGAGCCTTGCGTGTGGGCTTGAGAGGAGCTTTTTCTTTTTTGAATGTGGACATATTTGAATTAATTAACTGATTATAAATCATCATTCAAATCGATCTTATATTTACAATCTACTCATTTTGAGGTTAATATAGAGAGGACAATAAAGTTAGATTTTATTATTATCATCCAATCTTAAGACTGTTCAGTGAGTGATGTCGTCAATACAAATTTTAAGTGACCAATATATCTTTTAAGTTCGAAAAATTGTGTGTTTAGACATGCTATTGAAAAACTATACATAGAAATATTAAAATCCATACAAATATCAAGGTTTTATCGATAATAATCTTTGAACTATGATGCAAAGCTGATGATTTGCATATGCTTATTTAGTTTCCTCTAAGTCCAGCTTTGATCAGCTTAATTAATAGAACTTATAAATTATAGTCGAAACTCCATTTTCCCAAAAACACTCACAATATGGATTTAAGCTCAGCAATCATTTCATTCAAACAAACAAATATTTCCCCTAATCTATCTCTCATCCTTGATTTATAAACTTCTCTATTATATACGTTTAAAATATTCTTGAATACAGATTAAAGACCGATAAATCGATCATAACTAAGGTGATTACTAGCTAAATAATGCAAATTGGAACCTTTTTCTTTTTTTCAAAGGGTTTCTACTAATTTTTATCAGCGATTTAAGATCCAAGTTATAAATAAAACATATCAATTAGATGAAGCTGGTTGTCATTCTTTCATTGCTTGCTCTAATTCATATTGCCACATCTGGACAATGTGTAAATTGTCAACCCAACCTTATCCGGCCTCGTAGCTAGATCGGAAACTAAATTGATTAAACTGTCAGAGCTACATATTGGTATTATTTGCCAAGAGCTTTCTTGACCTATGTTGCTCATATTGATTCTTAAGGAGGATGCATCTATTTGCATCTCTATAAGAACTATATTGGAACCTTCCTTGCCATCACCAACTTCAACTTTGCATCCAACAAAGCAGTCATCAACACCTTTGTTAGAGTTGGAGAAGGATGCACTACTGAGGAAGAAGTTACTCTTCCTATCCTCCCTCAAGTCTTTGTTATTTCTATTAATCTTGGAGATGGAGAATATTTTGTTCCTCATAAAGAGACCGCAGAGCACTTCAATTGGGATTCCAAATGGGCAAGAAACTAATGGTTCAAGAGGCAAAAAGAGTTGGAACAAGAGAGAGTTCATCAAAGTTGCCTTAAAGTCTAAAAATACATTAAGAGAAACTATTGGTACTATTTAACCCCTGACACTAAAACTCTTGATTTCTCAGAGTCAAATCCCGGCAGCGGATGCTATTGCTCTTTCACCTACATCAACTATATTGGTTTATTCCAAGTCATTGGTCAATGGGACTATTAAACTGATTCCCCAATTGTCAACACTTTCGTAAGATTAGGAGATGGTTCCAACCCCAACCAAATCTAAAAATGCAGAATCTTCCCATCAGTCTCATGATTCTCCATTTATTTATTCTGAAGATAATTGTATGAGATACTATTAATATAAATCATTCTTCGGATAGACTTGAGGGTGAGTTAAAAAGTTAGACAATCTATCTATTGATTTTATTATTTTTTAGATTGTTTATTTAGAAGGTTTCCAGCTATCCTCTTGCCTCAAGTAGCTATCGATTTAATTATTATAGTTCATTCTATTTACTTCTTACATCTTTTCGCTTTCTTTATATTTTGGTCTATAATTCACTGTTCTTGACCTTCAAGATATTAGATTGCTCGATTAGTTCTTAGATGTTTCCTTTTATCTAGTTCATTTTGTCATCTACAAAGCCCACATCTTTCTTTTGCTATTCACTCTATAAAATGAGTCTTTTAATCTCATTTATCTTTTAGTTATGAATAGCTTGCATTTAATCTATTACTTCAAGAATGATTTAGCTCTTTTCATTATTCTTCGTCTTCTATTACCCGATCAAGATCTCATAGTACTCTTGAATACTTCTAAGCCGTTCTCTTAGGAGTGGAATACATTATTGAGTAATGTACTGTCCATGCTTTTTAATCCTGGAATAGTAATGCTTATTTCCTGTGGAAACTTGAGAATCATACTGATAAATATCCTGGTTAGATCTGGGATACTTTTCTCCTTTGAAGTGCTGGGGGACATAATTAGAATGATGGATTTGATTATAAGAATAAATCTGAGGTAATGGCTTCTTTGTTAGAATGGACTGTGAGTCATGAATAACAGGTGAGTTCGGAATATGTATATTAGATCCCTAATTTTTATGCGAAGGATTATGCTTTTTCTTCATCAATTACAAATCAAAAAGATTATACATATCTATCTATCAACAATTTAAGGAATTATGCTTAGAATAGAAAAATTACAAATCATTGACTGTAGCTTAACTCAAAGAAAGAATTAGTATTTTCTTGAAAATCTTTCCTATAAACCAATAAGCCGATCTCTCCTTAATTTGTTCTTTAATTTCAGATAGCTTTCTTTATCATTCTTAAGCCCAACTTTAGATTTATTATTTTCTATCTTTATCTTATTTATTAAAGGATGCTCTAATTTTATATTGAATCGATTTATAGATGAATAGTCTTTCTTTGCAAGTTGATGGTCTGATCTCTGTCTTATTGCTGGCATGGTTTCTACTCTTTTCTTATTGACTAAAATTGTTTTATTTTATTCTAGTTCAGGCCTGGCACTTTTAAAGTAAATTTTGTTTCCTACAAATACTTTGTTGCTTTCTATTGCATTAAAAATGGTATCGTTGTCTTCTAGAGAGTTAAAAACTATTTTTCTATTTTCTCTGATCGTCTGCAAACAATTTGAGTAGTCTTATGAGATCAAAGTCTCATGATTTCGAGAGCTTAAGCTTTTAGACTTTTTCTTTTCAGCCCCTCTTCCCCCTACATCTTTATTCTTCTATTTAGAGTTAGAGTAGCTTTGATCATATTTATGAGGAACTAGTACCTGGGATTAGTCTTGATTATTTAGTTCCTCAAAATAAGAAATTTGAAAGAGTGTTTCCTTTGCGATTTATTCTTCATCGGATATCAAATTAACCATTCTTTTCTTCTTGGCTTTGCGTACACTCATATATTAAAATTATAGTCGTATCAACCCTAATTTAATCCATTCAAATCTCTTATAAAACATTGAGACACTCCT
>JACCDV010700767.1_pt1 | contig 18118 bp, 18 predicted proteins | sample 7446131 | NCBI WGS metagenome assembly JACCDV01 (sample SAMN15323448, study PRJNA562643) | freshwater metagenome | isolation source: river surface water | place: USA:Blue River Watershed | collected 2017-08-17 | reverse complement strand
GTGTAGTCAGCGTATACGAATGCGCTAGATATTCGTTGATGTAAATCTAGTTCTTCTTTTTCAAGAGCAGCAATTAATCTTAATGAGTTTACTCTTGTATAGATAGGAACATGTTTAGAAAAAGTAATAGGGTAGGCTTTAACAATTTGTAGGGCTCTAACATCTTTGACAGCAACATAATTGGTATAACAGAACGATTCAACATAGAAAAGGTTCGTGCAAGAAATATTTTTAGACTTGGGATTCGTTTTACACGAAAAATCTAAGCTCACACAATAGGCATTTTTATAAACATACAGATGGGGCGACCGGCTCTAAGGTTTGAGGGGATTGTAGGGTAAAAACTTTCACACAGCGTTAAATACCTTTTTTACAAAAGAATACAGTAAAGCGGACATAGAAAAAATGTGCTTCCAAACATATGAACTTATCGTTAAGATAGCGATGATACTTAATAAATCGAGATGTGATACCACTTTAAGTTCTTCTAGGCGATAGCTCAAGTGGAACTGGTATGAAATGAAATCTTATGACGAGTTGAAAGCTGAAATGTATGAAATTCAGCAGTAAATGGTCGAAGTTAAGAAGAAAAAGTAAAGAGTTTGGCTTTGCGACTGAAATGCTAAAATGATCTCTTACTGAAGGACGGAAAAAACAGTGAATATTAAACAAGCAAAAGAAATTGTCATATCTGCAATTCGAGATGTATTAGAAGGCAAAGTTGAAATTTCAGAAGATATGCAGCTAATAGGTGGAGAATCTCTGCTTGATTCAATGAAATTAGTAGAGGTTTGCCTTGCGTTAGAAGACTTGGCTGATGAACATGGGTTCGAATTCGATTGGACGTCTGAAGCTACTATGTCGAAATCACGAAGCATGTTCCGAAGCGTTATAGCACTTGCCGAAGAATTCGCAAGTCAGTCGGAGGCTTAAGTGATTATCGTTACTGGAGCAAGTCGAGGTTTGGGGCAAGCTATATCTGAACGTTTGATTGAAAAAGGTGAGGACGTATTAGGGCTTGCTCGTAATACAAGTGGTATGAGTATTGATGTTATCAAGTGCGATGTTAGTGACTATACTTCTGTGAAGAATGCATCAAGAGAAGTCAAGCTAATGAGACAGCCAGTAAAGGCGTTTATTAATGCTGCTGGTGTTGCCTCAATGAATATGGCAGTAACAACAGATGAATTTACTGTTCAGAAGTTAATACAGACAAATCTAGTGGGAACAATTTATTGTTGTCAGCTGTTTGCTCCAATAATGCTTCGTCAAAAGCATGGAAGCTTTATAAATTTCTCCACTATTGCAGTTGCATTAGCTTTAAAAGGAGAGTCTGTATATGCAGCCTCAAAAGCTGGTGTTGAGTCCTTCTCTCGCGCATTCGCAAGAGAGATGGCTGACTTCAATGTTAGAGTAAACTGCATTGCCCCAGGACCTATTCGTACTGATTTACTTAGAGGGATTACAGATGCGCAAATCGAAAAGATCACTTCCCAGCAAGTTATCCCTAAACAGTTCCAAAAGTCAGATGTATGTGATCTCGTTGAGTTGTTAATTGATGAGAAAGCATCATCTTTGAGTGGACAAGTTCTTAATGTTGGTGGTGTATAATGGATGTACTAGAACACCTAAAGAAACGCTGGAGTGGTATAGATTACCCTTTCCTTATTCATTCAAGTGGTGAATTGCAATTTAAAGAAATTGCAGAGCAGAAGTCTATTGATTTATCTGAAGTGAAAAGTGGAGATGTTGTTGCTCTAATCGGAGACTTTGATCCTCAGTCCATTCTAACTTTATTGCTGCTTATAGATAAGAACGTTATTCTTGTCCCATTAACAGTTGATACAAGAGCCCAGCACGACTACTTCTTTGAGTCAGCTATGGTTGATGTTGTTATAGAAGGTAGTGCGGTTAAGCGTATCAGTCATAATTTGAGGCATGCTTTTTTAGATTTATTAAGATTAAAAAATCATGCTGGATTGGTTCTTTTTTCAACGGGAACTACTGGCCGTCCGAAAGCAATACTGCATGATTTTACATTGTTCATGCAGCGTTTTGAAACACCTCGTCCAACCCTAAAAACAATTAACTTTTTGTTGTTTGACCACATTGGTGGACTGAATACTCTGCTCCATACTTTATTCAATAAAGGTACAGTTGTGGCTCCAAAGTCACGCAGTGTAGAAGATATATTAGCAACGTGTGAAGAGCACGAAATTGAAGTTCTTCCCACCACACCTACATTTCTGCGCATGATGTTAATGAGTGGGTTAATTCCAGATAGTGTTCCAAAGACATTACGCATCATTACATATGGAACCGAGCGTATGGATCAGCCTACTTTAGATGCACTGTGCGAACTTTTACCTCATATCGACTTTAGACAAACTTTTGGTATGTCAGAATTAGGTATTGTTCGAGTAAAAAGTAAAGCGCGTAATAGCTTGTTCATGAGGATTGGTGGTGAAGGAGTTGAAACAAGGGTTGTTGATAATTTGTTAGAGATTCGCTCTGAAACAAGAATGCTCGGCTATTTGAACGCTGATAGTCCATTTGATGGTGAAGGTTGGTACAACACAAAAGACGTAGTAGAAGAGTGTGATGGCTACTACAAAGTTACTGGGCGTATTAGCGAAGTAATAAATGTCGGCGGATTAAAGTTTATGGCTTCTGAAGTTGAAAGAGTTGCGTTGCAATACAAGCATGTTGAGTTAGCTAAAGTGCAAGCTATGCCAAATCCTATTACGGGACAGCATGTAGAATTAACAGTTCAATTAGCATCTAATTACGATATCGATAAGAGTGGATTGAAGGGGTTTTTAAGCGAACAGTTACCAAAGCATATGATGCCAAAACGCATTAAGATTGCGTCAGTGAGTGTTGGTCATAGATTCAAGAGGGTTTGATAAGATGAAAATAACGCATAACTTTCTAATACTTCTGAATCAATAACTCGGTAATGTTCTATAAATCGATTAATAAACAGACCAATAACAAAATCATGCATTTTTTCAGACTTATAAAAGTAAATAGATTTTATTGCAAGACGCTTAATTCTGGTTCTCAAAGTTAAATGTTTCTCTTAATTTTTTGAGTGTTTGCTTTTTCTTTAGATAAGTTTTTCTCGGGAATATGTCTTCCATAACCACCTCAATTATCAGTGTAGAAGTGCTTAACAACAAAAGGCTCTAACAGATTTTTCAGTTTTTTTAAAATTTCATCAGTATATCTTCCAAAAACATAAGATAAAACTTTTTCTGTCATGTGGTCAATTGCATATGCTAGAGCCAACATTGATTTTTTTCTTTCCAACGAAACTCCACATCTCATCAGCTTCTTCAATTTTTTTGATATGGACTTTTGAAAGAGTATTTTCAGATCTTCTAGGACTTTCAAATTGACTGATTGTAAGACTTTTTCTTTTTTTTTCTGACTGAGTGTTGCAGTACAAACACTAAGAACTTTTAAATATCAAGGAACTGGAGGCATTTAAAGTTATATAGACTAGCTCAGTGCCTAGAATGGTTGTTTAACAAAGTCACGTAAGTATCGTTGAATTTTCTCAGTCGATTTGACGTAATCATTACGACTCAATATAAGACGACCGATATTATGATTACTATCATCAATAAATTTGTATCCCAGAGATTTATTCAAATTTAGAGCAGGCTTATTATTTTTTAGTACTGTAGCAAAGGAGGTCTCTAGATTAAGCTCGAAAAACCCATAGTTATATATTTTTATACAAGCCCAAATATTGATCCAGTGATTAAGAAAGTTAGCGTCCCCACAGAAAACACCTCCCTCAAATGTTTTTTCTGAAAGATTAATTTTAGTAAGATTAACACACCCGATATCTTTCATATCTAAGGAGAAGATGTAATATTTGACTGAATCAAAATTTAATCTTTCAAACCATTTGCGCTGATCATCTTTCGCTATGTAATTTGTCATAACCATAAGACTTCTTACATGGTCAAGATTTCTCCAATAGCGCAAAAGTTGGATATCATCAAACTCAATACTTCTAAGAGATGCTTTGTTCATATTAATTAGAGTTTCTTTGTTTACAACAGAATTCATAAAGTGATTGTATAGTTTCCGCTCTGTCAAGAAGCTCGTATGCAATTTGGAAGCCGAATAGTCTTTCAATAGTAAGACTGATAGTAATTTTTCCAATACTGTCATACTCTAGTATATCAACAAGATTGGCCTTCAGATAGTTCTGATCATCAATTTCAAGATCTTTAGCAAACTCACTTGAGAATTCTTCAAAGCTGACTTTAGACATATATTACCTCATTTGTTTGAGCATTAACAATAAAAGATGCTAGCCCCCAAGAAAGTCCTGAGCCAAATCCAACAGCTAGCATTTTTAATTCACCTTTTTTATCTAAATTTTTAATTTGCGATAACCAAGCACCAATACTTCCAGCTCCTAAATTTCCAATTTCGCCGCAAGAAAAATCATCACCTAGAGTGTTGTTATATTTTAATGAAGCATAGATAGTTGAGACGATTAGCTTACTTGCTTGATGAAGGGCAACTAGATCATAGCTTTGAAGTGATATTCTAGATTCCTCTAGATAAGTATTTATCATCTGAGGAACAACTTTTCTTGCGAATCTAAACACTTCAAGCCCATTCATATGCATAACATTTTCAGAAAACGAACATGAGATTACGTTGTCTAGATCACCTTTGTTGTATAGGCGTGTATCTATCTTAGAGCCATCAGCTTCAACTATTGAGACTGATATTCCATCACCAAATAAAATTTTAGCACCAATATCTGAGTTAGTCATCATCACTGAGTTTAAATCACCAGCTATGATTAGAACTTTTTTGAATCCGCTGCTTTCTAACATCGAAGCTATGCTAAGGGCCTTAATGTAACCTGAGCATCCATCTATTATATCGACACAGAATGTCTCTGATCTTAGATTAAACTTACTTTGAATTTGAGTGCTTATCGAAGGAATTCTTTGGTTGTAAGATTGTGATACCACAACTATGGCGTCGATATCATCAAAAATTTCATTCTGCCTATCATTAAGTGATAAAAGTCCAGCAAAGATAAAGTCTGTGAGTAATATTGGATATGCATAGCAGATACTTGAAATTCCAGTAGTCGCTATCGTTTTCGAAGCTACATAGCTGTCGCGGCCAAAATCCAATAGTAACTGATGTACATCTAAACTAGAACTTGGAAGAATTAAGAAATTGTGTGTTAGTTTCATAATTAAGCCTATTTTTGAATAGCTCTAAAACAGCAAGCGAGATTTTAGTCTATCATTAAGAAAATAGATTCCTACACAGTCATTCTGATGGTGCGTCCCGAAGAATCTCTCATTTTTTTTTGGAGATCTTTCACGTGTGCTCAAAGCATGACAGAGTTATAGTTTAAAATTGCGACATAGAGTGAATCTTAACTTTTAATTCACATAAAATATATAAAAAGCAATTTAGCAAGGTTAGAATGGTAGTGTCAAATTAATTATGTAAATTTATTCTCTTGTAAGTTGAGTTCGGGTTAGTTTTTAATGATTTAACTGAATTAATTAAATGATTAATGTTATGTATCTACCCAGGAGCAGTCTCACTTGTTGTAGCTATGTGCAGAAGGGATTTAATAAACTCAACAAGTCGTAGTTCTGTGTTTGTGAGTTCTACTCCTTCAGGAATGCTTAAAAGTGGTCGCACTGAATTTCCGTGGGGGTTAATAAGCTTATCTAAGAAAATTTCAGGAGATTCTTCAAGCTCAGATGGAGGTATAAGTTGTAGTTGTGGGTAATTTTTTGTTTTTTCAACAGCTTTTGTGACGCCTCGAATCAGTTGCTTAAAGTTATTCACAGTTCCTGATAGTGAGTATGATCCTCCACCAAATTGACTACAACCACGATCTCCTCCTTTTTTTAGAGTGGTTTCTCTAAAGCAAGCTCTCTCTATCAGCTCAATCCATTGAGTAAAGCGACCTGTCACCTTAGAAGCAAGTGGCAGTGTGAATATCTGAGAGAGTAATCCACCGGAGATTCTTCTGTTTTGTGGATCCCATTTTAGAACAAACTCCATGAAGTATCCGGACTCTTTAGCCTCACGAATACGAGGAAGTATTTCTGATAAGATATTTTTAAATTCTTCGACTCTTGTTTGATTAGGACTGTTTTTTAAGCTAACTCTTTGTAAAATGGAAGCTAACTCATGAGAGAGAGTTGTTATGTTAGACTCATTCATTTCACCTGTGTAAGAGTGAAAGTAGTTTATGAAGCTAAGAAGTTTTTCAAGAAAAAGATCAAGTTCTATTTTTCTTTCAGAGGATAGTTTTGAGCGCATTTCTTCTATCTTTGATAAAAGAGGTTGTGTTTGTCCTTTTGCAAGAGGGTGAGTCTTAATATAAAATCCGTAGGATGATAAAACACTTAAAATAGAATCAAGATCCTCGTGAGGTTTCATTTCAGCAAGGAGCGCAGGTAAGAACATCAGGTAGAGATTTTTTTGAATGTTTTCATAATAATGAGAGTTTGCTTCTGGGTGGTCGATAAATTCAATTCCAGCTTCTTTCATCCTTCTCATAGCTTCCCCAAGGGAGCCTGTTTTTACTTCAAGTCCTGTGTTTTGAATCTGTCCAAGAGCTTCAATAGATTTATCTGGAATAGCGACAGAGTCTTTGAGTCCCACAGAAATTTGATGAAGATCGTCTTGGTTTATAGGTTCTAGACCTCTTGCTATGTCGATTGTTTCTTGATTTTTTACAGGGCGCAAATGAATGAATTGAGTGAGAGAAGTGCCTTCATGATTTTTTTCTACTGCTGTTACAAAAGGAGCTGACTCATCTGTAATGAGAGATTCATTTTCTGGCTTCCAGAAATTTTCAGGAGAAACAGTTTTTAAATTTTGTAAGAGAGTCGCTATATGTCCTGCAAATGTATAGACATGGTGATCGTCTCGTCTAAGAAGAGATTGATCAGACACTAAAGGCTCTTTTGATGAACTAAGAAGAGTGACAGGGATACTTGGATGAAGAGTGTAAACTTCATGTTCGTTCGCTTGAGTAGCGCCTCGCTCAATCATAGCTTTTGTCGCTTTTTCTGGATTTTTTGCGTAGCGAGTGACTTGGTCTATATGATGTCCTCTTGATGTTATTTGTTTATAAAAATCAAAAAAATTATCTTTTATTTGTTTATAAGTATTGGGTTGTGTTTTTTCTAAGTGAGCTATTTTTTTAAAGATTTGTTCCTCATAGTCAGCATTCTTTTCGAAAGAGAGAAGAAGAGACTCAGTTTCTTTGCTGAGTTTTTCTTTTTTTCTTCGTGAAAGTTCTTGTGCGTTTTGATGAGCACAAATAATTTCGAGAAGAGCATCTAAGTAACGGTTTGTAATTGCTACTTTTTCAAATTGTTGCCCAGAAAAAGCTCTTGTCTCCATACCAAAAAAATCTTCACGCTCTATCTCTCTCATTGGCATCACAGATTGGAGGGGTTTTATAACTTGAGAAAAAGTTTTGTACCTAAAAGCAGTGACACTTCCTTCTTCTGGAAGTTGAGCAGATGTTACAACAGAGTGTTTTGGTTGACTGGGTTTTGCCATGAGAAAAGTAGAGGAAAATAAGAGGAGCAGATAATTCAACTTGTTCACGTGAGATTTCCTTTCTGCAAAAATTAATTAGATTCTCTAAAAAATAGAGAAAAAAGACTCTAACAGGAAAATTTTTGAAAAGAAATATAGGAAGTTGAATGGTTACGTGCTTGCTAAGCTAAAGTAATACTGCTTTATGAGTTTTTAAGAAGAGTGCTTAGAATGAAGTTTCTTAGAAGCATCATTAAATGTATAGAGCGGAGCATAGTTTTTGACAGGTGCTAGTATTAAGCTTGGTTTTTTGTAGGTCTTGATTTTACGGCAGTGATCAGAACATGCTGTGAGAGGACGAGTATTTGTGACAACTTCTATATGACCATAGCGATGGTGAAAACCGTACTGTCTTTTTTCATAAACAAGAATAAAACCTTCTTCTATTTTAATACCTGGGATATGACTCACGTCAGCTAAGTGTAGTTCTTTGAAGAGAGATAGAGGATTATCTGCTGCCCACTTTCTAAAATGCTCAGCACTTACAGCTGCGTGATAGCTGTAAGGGTGCCTCCCTGGGTCACAAGACAAAAGGTCTGGATTTAAAAAAGTTGTCTCATTGTTAAGCTCTTTCAAGACCTCTAAAAGGCTAAATTTAACAGCTCTTAAACAATTTCCCTTCGAGTTAAGACGACGAGCTCTTCTCGTTGCCTTGAATGCCAATTTACCTGTGTACTCTCTGTCAATGAGAGTTTGCATCATATTTTCTTCGTAAAGGCTGAGATGCGCTTCATCCCACCAACGCGTTGGACTTTCTTGTTTTTCTGATAGTGTGTCGTTAGAGGTGTCTGTATTGTCATTTATGAATGATGATATTAATTCCCTAGGCTTACTACGAAGTCTAGGGGAGCCTAGAGATAAATCAAGAACTGCAAGGCTTAAAAAAATCAGACTAACAACGATCAATTTACCAATCACAGGGTGATGAATCCCTCTTGAAACCAGTAGTTTCAATTGGTTAAATAATTTAAGTTGGTTTTTTTCCTCATTTTTCATAGGATCCACTCTTCTTTTATTTGTTAACAAGTGACCCACTATACCAAATAACTAGGAAGTGATCAAGCACAGGGACTGCTAGATCCAACGATATATACATAAGTCATTGGAATAAAAGCTTTTTAACGAATTTAAAACTAACCATAACCAGATATTATTTTTGTCAAGGATATAATCAGTTTTCTTTCGTTTAGCTGAATAGAACGAAAGAAAACAAAACACATTAAGAAGAACAAATGCCAAAAAGCTTGTCACAAGAAGAAAACGATCAGTTAGCAATAAGCCTTGCACCAATGTATGGTGTAACAGATTTTACTACTCGCTTGTTTATTTTCCTGCTTTCTTCTTGTGATAAAATGACAACCCCATTTCTTCGAGTGACTGAAACGTATCCTCATAAAATTCCTCTAGAATTGGCTCCTGATATTTTTGATGATGCGATCAAAGAAAAGCTAGCTTTTCAAACAAGACTACAAATGATGGCTTCCTGTCCAAAGCGTTTTTCACAAGCTTTTAAGAGCTTTGAATCTTTCCTAGAAGATGTCGAGCTTAATTGTGGATGCCCATCACCGAAAGTGGTCAGTCATTTTGCTGGGAGTAGTTTGCTAAGGGATCCTGAATATTTTTCTGATTTTGTCTCTCAGATCGCTGATAATATAGGTGGAGATCGCTTTTGTGTTAAAATGAGAACAGGTTATGATAGTACAGAAGATTTTGATCGCCTGATTCAAGGGCTTGCTAGAATCCCTCTTAAACAACTGACAATTCATGGACGAACAAAGGCAGACAAATATTCATTTTTTTCGAGAAATGATTTGATTCATAGAGCAAGCCTTATCCTTCCTTATCCAGTCATGGCTTCTGGGGATGTTGTAGACCGCACAAGTTTTCAAAAAGCCATTAAAGAGATGCCAAATATAAAAGGGATTATGATAGGAAGAGGGGCTCTTACAAATCCTTTTATTTTTTCTGAAATTAAAGACGAAAATTTTTCTAGACCTTCTAATCTTACCTATTTTAAAGAAGCTCTTCTTTGTTATGGGCTTCTTGTTCAGATTTCAAAAGATGATTTCTCAACTTTAAAAGAGATTATTTTAGATTCAGACTTTCAAGAAAGCTACTTAGGCAAAGAAGAAAAATGGAGACTTCTTTTTTTAGAGCTTTACGAAAGAAATTTCAAAAAAAAATTCACAGGAAGATTTGAAGGAGATCTCGATGTTTCTACTCTTGGTCGTGTAAAACTTCTTTTTGCTAACTTCGTCAAAGGACTATTCCCTTTTGGATCTGCTAAAGAAGTTTTGAGATCAAAAAATGCTAAAGACTTTTTCGTCGAATTAGATCTTTTCTTTAAAAAATTACTTTTGTGATAGTAATTTTTCTTCTTTGTTTAGACTTGCCTCAAAAATACTGACACTTGATTTTTTATTGTCTAAAGTTATCATAGAATAAATCAAATTATCTATATCAGATCTAGCATAGCCTGTTTCAGAATTTCCAAGAATTTTAGGAATTAAACAATCTGCTCTATTTAATAATTTTATGAGTTCTTCTTTATCCATCTTTTTTACTCTGTTTAGGAGTTGAAGCTCATTGTTTTCTTCTTTATTTTCTAGTGAAAGAACACGTTCTTCGCTTGTTTCTTTTAATTTTTTTAGAAATTCTTCTATTTTATTTTTAGCATTTCGTCGTTCTCTGTCAGAAAAAGCTTTTTTGTATTTTAGTGATCCAGAGTTTTCGTTGCGTTTGAGAGTGTGAGCTGCCTCTAGGTATTCCAAAGTTTTTTTGCATTCTCTATAAAGACGCCATTCTTTTGTTAGAAAAAGAGAGGGGAGAAGAAGAATTGTAGCTGGTATTACAGTAGCTCTCATCTTTTCTTTCTCTTTTTTAAAGAGCTTTCTTGCATTTGGAAAATTTTTTGTTGGAATAGCAACACTTTCGAGGGATAAGTTTAGTAACAGAGCCATAATTAAAATGCGCATAAAGATCACTCCTGACTTTTCATAGGGAACATGGAATTTGAGTTGAGTTTATGGGGATACTCTATTTTTTGCTACGAAGACTTTAGTATGAGAAGTGAAAATAGAAGTAGTTTGTAGGTTTAATGAAGAAGGATTTTTTTCTGGTTAATCTTTGTTAGAAGCGAGATGAAAGAATTTTTAAAAGAAGCTTGTTAATATAACGTTCAGGAGTTTGATAACCATAAGAAGTATATTTACCTTTCATGGTCAAATGAAAGTTTAGATCATCTGTTTTTTTTATTTTTATTCTCACTTCAAATTTAGGCCTAAAAAACATACTGCCTTTAGTTGTGTAAGAAAAATAAACTTTTTCGTCACTCTTTTTAACTCTAAAACCAGAAAAAGATTCTTTTTTAATTTCTTCTTCTATGAATTTAAGAAAGTCCGTGTAGTTTTTACGAACCTTAAGCTCTAGTTTGTAAAAAGGGAGTTTTGATGGGGTTACATTTTGCATAAATTAAATTTTAACAATTCTTTACATTCACAGCAAGCCCTCCTAGAGAGGTTTCTTTGTAGCTTGTCTTCATATCAAGTCCTGTTTGGTACATGGTTTTTATAACATCATCAAGAGAAACATGACTTGGCTCATTAGTAACAAGAGCTAAGCGACATGCATTGATAGCTTTGATGCTAGCCATAGCATTTCTTTCAATACATGGAATTTGGACAAGTCCAGCAATTGGATCGCAAGTTAGCCCTAAATTGTGTTCCATTCCAATCTCAGCTGCTTTTTCTATTTGTATGATACTTCCTCCAAGAGCTGCAGCAAGACCTCCAGCAGCCATGGAACAAGCCACACCGACTTCTCCTTGACAACCAACCTCTGCTCCAGAAATAGATGCTCTTTTCATATAAAGAAGACCAATAGAGCCTGCAGTAAGAAGGAAATCATACATTCCTTTTTTTGTTTGATGGATAATGTGTTTTTTGTAGTACTGGAGGACTGCAGGAAGAACACCCGCAGCTCCATTTGTTGGGGCAGTGATAATTTTAGAGCCTGATGCATTTTCTTCATTAACAGCAAGAGCGTAGAGGTTCACCCAATCAAGAACACTTGTTGGGTCGTTTTCATTGTCAGGCTCTGCTATTTTTGCTTTGAGTTTTTCAAAGAGTCCGTTTGCTCTTCTTTTTACTTTGAGTCCTCCTGGTAGAACTCCTGTCATAGAACACCCTTTTGTTATGCAATCTTCCATTGTCTTCATAATGAAATCTAGTTTTTTAAAGACTTCGCTAGGTGTGTACCGAGGAGACTCATTTTTGATGGTTAATTCTGCTATAGAAAGACCTGTTTTAGCACAAAGAGAAAAAAGCTCAGCTCCTGATTGAAAAGGGTAGGGAATTTTTGATTCATTTTCCCCTTTGTCTTTCAGGTGACGATCACTTTCTTTTAGAATTTCGCCTCCCCCTACAGAGTAGTAGGTTTCTTCATAAAGAGTTTCCCCTTTTTCTCCAAAAGCTATCATTTGCATGGTATTCGGATGAAAGAGAGATTCCCCCTGAGTGAGATCAAAAATAAGGTCTGATTTCTGTGAAAAAGGAATTTTTTTGATATCTAAAAGAGATAGACTAGAAGACTTCTCTTGCTCATACAGTATATTTTCAATTTCATAAGGATTAACACTTTCTGGCGTAAAACCCATGAGACCAAGAATAATGGCTTTGTTTGTGCCATGACCTTTTCCTGTGGCTGCCAGTGAGCCAAAGAGTTTAACTTTTAGACTCGCAATGTTTGTTATAAATCCTTTTTCTTGCAAGATGACAGAAAAATCTCTAGCGGACTTCATAGGTCCTGTGGTGTGAGAACTAGAAGGCCCAAGACTTGTTTTATAAACATCAAATATACTTTGAACCATGATAGATTTCCCAATACTATAAAGTGATTGATCAAATTATCTGCTACTCAGACTTCATTATAAGAGTAAAATTCAGTTATGAAAGCAATTGGGATTTATTATCGAGTTTCTACAGGACGTCAAGATTTTGAAAGTCAAAAACATGATGTGGATCGTTGGCTGGAAAATTTAGACGAAACAAAAAAACCAAAGAAAATTTTAATTTTTAAAGATGAAGGTATTTCTGGAAAAACGACAAATAGACCTGAGTTTAAAAAAATGCTTGATACAGCTTACGCTGGGAAAATTGATACTATTGTAGTTTATAGACTGGATCGTTTTAGTCGTCATGCTACGACAGCTATTAGGCTTATTTTAAACTTAGATGATTACGGAGTGGCTTTTGTATCAGTGACTCAACCTGTGCTTAATTTAGGGCATGAAAACCCTTTCAGAAGAACAATGTTAGCTGCTTTTGCTGAAATTGCTGAAATTGAACGCGAAACAATTGTTGCACGTGTAGTTGCTGGGCTTGAGGCCGCTAAGAAGCGAGGAGTAGCATTAGGAGCCCCTAAGAAACTTTCTAATGAGAGAGAAAAAGAAGCTATACTTTTAAGAGAAGAGGGGTTTTCTATCAGAGAAATTTCTAAGAAAATTGGACTCAGCGTTGGTTCTGTTTGTACGTTATTAAAAAGTGATAAAAAAAAGGAAGAAGAAGAGTGAATTTAACAACTTTTTTCATGGGTATTGTGCCTCTTATTATTTTTGTTTTGGTGGACTCGTTTTCTGGTGTGAAAGCTGGGGTTATTTGGGCTCTTGTTTTTGCTTTAGCTGAGCTAGTTTACACTCTGATTGTGTACCGCACAGTGGATGAAATAACTCTGATTTCTCTTGGCACAGTAGTTGTGTTTGGTTTCTTAAGCTACAAAACAGGGAGTGCTTTATTTTTTAAGATGCAGCCAGTCATATTTGGGCTTCTCTTTGGGGTTATTATGTTAGTGATGCAGGCTCTCGGAAAGCCTTTTCTTGTGATTATCACACAGAAGTATCAATATATTATGCCCCCTGAATTAAGAGTAAGGATCGTAGATCCTATTTTTATAAAGTTTTTAGCTAAATGCTCTTTAACTCTAGGTGTTGGTTTTATTCTCCATGCAGGTCTCGTAGCTTATGCAGCTCTTAAAATGTCTAATTGGTGGTGGTTAGGGCTAAGAGGTCTTGGGGTTTATGTTATGATGCTTTTTAGTATGCTTGCTGCTCGTTTTCTTCTTTAAAAAAAGGAAAATCTACACATGTTGAAAATAAAAAATCCTGCAACTGGAGAAGTTTTCGAGGAGGTCGAGTCTACTTGTATATCCGATTTAAACTTTATGTTTGAGAATGCACAAAAAGCTCAAAAGAAATGGAAAACAACAAGTTTTCAAGAACGAAAAGATATACTTTCTAGTTTTAAAGCAAATTTACTCACTAAAAAATCAGAGTGCGCAAGGCTAATAACAATAGAGATGGGAAAACCCTACACACAGGCTCTTCATGAAATTGATGAAACCGCACGAAGGGTTCAGTGGTTTCTTGATCATTTTGAAAATTTTCTTGAGTCAAGAGTTCTTGGAGAGACTAAGGGAATAAAAGAAATTCTCAGCTGGGATCCTCATGGTGTTGTGGTGAGTATTTCAGCTTGGAACTTTCCTTATGCCATAGCAAGCAGTGTGTTTGCTCCAGCTCTTCTCACAGGGAATAGTGTGCTTTATAAACCCTCTGAAATATGTCCTCTGAGTGGGATTAAACTAAGAGAAATTCTTTTAGAATCAGGTCTTCCTAAAGATCTCTTTCAAACGATTGTTGGTGATGGGAGTGTTGCTCAAACACTTCTTGAGTTTCCAGTAGACGGTGTTTTCTTTACTGGTTCCTATGAAACCGGGAAAAAAATTGCAAACACTATAAAAAATCGTTTTATTCCCACAGTTTTTGAACTTGGTGGAAAAGATCCTGCTTATGTTTGTGAGGATGCTAATCTTGAAAAAACCATAGATTCTTTAATTCACGGAATTTTTTACAACGCAGGTCAAGTTTGTTCTTCTGTTGAACGTCTTTATTTGCATGAAAAAATTTACGAAAGATTTTTAGAATTTTTTTATAGTCGAGTGGCATCTTTAAAGCTTGGGGATCCCATGTTGCAAGATACTTATATTGGACCACTTGGACGAGAGGGAAATATTTCTTTTTTAAATCAACAAAGAGAAAATGCTTTGAAGAAGGGTGCTTATGAACTTTTGTCTGGAGGAGCAAGTAAGGATGAGCCAGGATTTTTTTATAAACCATCGGTACTTCTCAACACAGATCACTCCATGTCTATTATGAAAGAGGAATCTTTTGGTCCTATTGTTGGAATCATGAAGGTAAAAAGTGATTTAGAAGCAGTCACTTTGATGAATGACTCCGACTATGGACTCACAGCCTCTGTGTTTACAGAGGATTTTGATCGAGGGAAAATAATTTTAGCACATATAGAGAGTGGATCTGTTTATGTGAATTCTTGTACACACTTAAGCCCTAATCTCCCTTGGGGCGGTAGGAAACACTCTGGTCTTGGTTCTACACTTTCCTTGCTTGGGATTGAGGAATTTGTTAAACCTAAATCTTGGTACTTACCACCCAGTTAAAATTTTTTATAAACTTGAAAGCTTTTTTATCATGAAGAATTTTTTTATTGTATTGTTATTATTTTCTTTTTTTGCCATGGAGCCATTGCTTTTTGCTGCTGGTTCTGATCTAGGAATGTCAGGACAACCTCCAGAAAAAAGACAAAGAAAAACTAAATGTCCTCCTTTTGAAAACAGACTTAGAAAAGAGTTACTTAAAATTAGTGCTGTGCAAGATGCTCATCTTTTAGGTGCTTTTCCTTGTTATGGAAATATCCTTCTTTGGAGGGCTTATATCCATGGACCAGACGATTCTCTCTATACTGGATTAAGATTTGATCTTGGTTTTGAATTTACAGAGAGGTACCCTTTGGAACCTCCAAAAGTTTTTTTTATTACACCATGTTATCATCCTAATGTTTATTTGCAATCTGGAGAGATTTGTGTTGATTTCTTAAAAGAAGCTTGGAGCCCTTCAATGAATATTGAATCTATACTAAGATCGCTCACAAGTCTTCTCAACGAGCCTAACCCTGCTAGTGCTCTAAATGGTGAGGCTGCAAGATATTTCTTGGAAAATGGTCAGCTCAAAAATGGGGAGTTGATAAGCTATGCGAGTAAAATTCTTAGATTACATGAGCAAGGTTCGAATCCAGAACTAGATAAAAAATTCGCAGGTTTTTAATCTCGATCCATTAATCCTAAAACATTGTTTGAAATTGATTTGCAAATACTGTCTAAGGGCAGGTGGCTCAAGTTTCTAGGTGAAAATGGGTTTTGTAGTTCTGCTCCTATTTCATCTAGAGAAAATAGTGGGTAAGAGGCTAAAGCCACAATAAGTGTCGTTAGCCATCCTGTTCTTTCAACCAAAGCAAATGGCAAAAGAAGTAGAAACAAAAAAATAAATCGTCTTGTGTTTATAGCAAGGACAAGTGGCATTCTTGTATTCCGAATTCGCTCGCAGGCGCCGATTGCATCTATCAATTGAGAGCGTTCTGTTTCGGCCCTTAGAAAAGAATGGGGATCCATTCCCTTTTCTTTTAGTAACTGAAGCATAGATATAATTTTGTTGGCTACATACATGGACATATTTTCAGATTTTCTAATTTTCTCAGTTTCTTCTTCTCCTATTAACTCACTCACTTCTTGCAATTTTAATTCGTTACGAAGAGATTCACGCATGATGTGTGGCCAAGCTGCAATCCATTTGAGCAGTGTTTCTCTTAGTTCTTTATTTTGATCACTATGCCCATAGACCAATAAGGCAAGATTGCGACTCTTATTTACAATGGAACCCCAAATTTTTCGCGCTTCCCACCAACGATCTTGTCCTGCGTTTACTCGTAGAACAAGAATTAAAGCTAAAACACTACCTGAGTATTCGAATGGGGTAATAGATAAAGAATATCCATGAAAAAAAGGTTCGATGTAATAAACCGCAAGTGTATAGAGAGAAGTCACAATAACGCGTATTAAGACTCTAGGTGTCACTGAGCCATGCCATGAGAGAGCACTTGCAAGAAAAGACTTTGATTCTGCCATATTAACGAGTCGGTTCTGTTGCAAGTTTACTCTTTTAGTCGCAAATTCCGTGTTTATATTCAAATTATTTGTAACTACTAAATCTTGAGCTAAATCTTGAGACATCTTTTGTGCTCTCCCTTGATTTCCAATGCACATTTTATTGAAGGCTATTCTTCCTGCAAGAATGATAGCTTAACAGAAGAAGAGAAAAAAGTTAACTCGCTTAAATCATTGAGTTTAGTTCTTTTTTAGCTAAAATATTTGAAAAATTTGACAAGAAATGATACTCTCCTTCAAGTCTTTCAAGATTTTAAAATTCAAAAAAAGAGTTTTTATGTGCACTAAAAATTTTTGGTTACTGTCTTTTGTTAGTCTTTTTTTCCTAATTATTAATTGTGGTGATAATAATCCTATAAATTTAGCTACAAGTGCTACAAGTTCTGATCTCTTGATTCCAAAAAACAGTATTACTCTAGAAGCAAAGAATAATCCTGACTGGGCCCATCTGAGATTTATTGTTTTTAAACTAGATGATAAATGGGATGTCTATCATTCGGAATCTGATAACATATTTTCATTTAGGCTTAGAAATCTTGTTAAAAAATATGTTATGGACCTAGAGATTCAAAGTTTTTTAAAGGGTGAACTTCCAGATAAAAAAGAAGCAATTTTAAATAAATTTAGAGAAGATCTTCTTCGTCTTATTAGTAATACAAAAAAATCAGATATTAATTTTCCTACTAATACTTCCTATGATCAGTTAGAAAAAGATTTGAAAAAAGCAACAGTACCACAGTTATTTTCTGCTCTTAAATACTGCTTCCTCGACACTAAAGATAAAGAAATTGATTATCTAATACGTTCAGATAGGTATTCTATTTTTTTTGAAACTCTTAGGAGAAATAAACATTTAACAAATGAGGCTATTAAAACGCAGTATCGTTTTTTACCAAATCTAAGAATTGAGCCATCGTATTATATTTCACAGGAACTAAGGACTGGCCCTACACCATATGTTGCTATTGCTTTTGATCAAAAAGAAAAGCTTCCTGTGATGAGCGTAAATATTTATCCTTTATCAAAAGATGGAATAACTTATCAAGAAAATCGGTTTATTTCGAGAAATCATAGTTATGGACTTATAAAGGCACTGAGATCTGAAAAAGTTACTCCAAATCTATCACTTGTTCTTCATGCGGCAAGTTTAAAGGCAATGGAAAATGATTTTTTTATTGTATCCCCTTTGCCTGCTATGGGTTCTATTTTTTATGAAAATGACTATGTAAAGCGAAGTACTTATGGTGGCCAGTATCAAACAAATGAGAGCTTTAAAGACTTCTCTGAAGGAATTTTTAACATTGTTAAACCAATGACTCAGCTTGAAATTTTTAAAAAACATGCTGATCTTAGGTTTGAGGTTCTTCGTAGAATTCTTGGAAAAGATAAAAAATTTATAGCTCGATTCCCAGGTCAATCAGCT
>JACCDV011136531.1_pt1 | contig 18123 bp, 21 predicted proteins | sample 7446131 | NCBI WGS metagenome assembly JACCDV01 (sample SAMN15323448, study PRJNA562643) | freshwater metagenome | isolation source: river surface water | place: USA:Blue River Watershed | collected 2017-08-17 | reverse complement strand
GCATCAAGTACATTGATACCTGTTTGTTTCTCTACTTCAGCGACGTAGTCAATACGCTTCCATTCGCCACCTAAATCAAAAGTGTGTCCACGTGTTGTGAATTCTGTTTTGCCAAATACATCAACCGCAATCTTTTTGTAGAGTCGCTCTACTAGATCCATACCCATTTCATAGTCAGCAAATGCCCAATAAAACTCCATGTTGGTGAATTCTTGGAGGTGATCAGGACTAGAGCCTTCATTGCGGTATACACGCCCTATTTCAAATGTCTTGGCAAAGCCTGCAGCCATTAATCGCTTCTGCCACAACTCTCCAACTGAAATACGCATAAAGACATCGATATCAAAATCGTTGTGATGCGTCTTGAATGGATTGGCTTCGGCCCCACCGGTGGTGACTTCGACAGTCGGTGTCTCTACTTCGAGGAACCCTGCTTCTTTCATAAAATTGCGAGTGACTTCCCAAAATTGTGACTTTTTATAAAAAAGATCTTGGAGTTCTGGATCAGTGAGGATATCAAGGTATCGCTTGCGATAGCGTTCATCAGGATCAGTGATACCATGCCATTTTTCTGGAAGTGGTAGTAGACTTTTGCTAAGCATTTTCCAACCACTGACAAAGAGAGCTTGTTCGCCACGCTTGGTTAGATATGCGATACCACTAGCCTCGACGAAGTCTCCAACATCGGTTGTTTCGTTCCAAAGTTTATACAATTCTTCGTTCATTTCATCAGACTTGAGGAAAAGCTGAGTCTTTGATGTCCCATCAAAAATATCTGAGAAAGCAAGCGCTCCTTGTCCACGAGCGCTCATGATGCGACCAGCTAGAGTCACAACTTCTTTGCTTTCAGCCAAAGCGTCAAAGTGTGTCTTGAACTCCAAAATAGTGTGAGTTCGCTCACTTTTGGCAGGATAGGTATCAAAGCCTTTCTCTTCGAGAATAGCCTTCTTTTTGAGTCTCTCCTCTCGGAGCTCTTCTAGTGACGCCATATATAAGCTGTATTTTACAATAAAAATGCTCGTCCCGCTACTTGGCGGGAGGCAATAAAAAAAGCCTTCTCTTACGGAGAAGGCAGTATTGTTTTGAGGCTGTAGCTTTAAGCCACAACCTTTTGTTTTCTGTTTGCTTTTACCAAGCAAATAATCACGGCAAAGGCGCAGAGTTCTCCGGCGCCAAGTGCGTAAACATTTTTACTTTCTGCTGCAATTATAAAAATCGCAATGAATGCAAAAATCAGAAGAAATCCTAATAGTGTTAAATATTTCATTTTCGTGTATTTTAATTGGTTTACCAAAACCTTCCGCCAGCTGGCGGATAAAACTCTGGAAAACCAACTAAAATACTTCAAAGAACCTTATACTAACATCATAGCATATTTAAGCCTGTTTGTCAATCTATGAGCAAGGACTGTCCTTGCTCAGACAAATAATAACTTTACATTTTTATAAAATGTGATAATATAAATTCATGCATTATTTATATGCAAAACAAAATACAGTCCACATGCAAGCCGGGATCAACTCCCCGATCGCTTTTTTCGTTGGCCGATATTTTGTGCATTATAGATAAACTCTACTTATTTTGTATAACCTCCGGCCAATGAGCCGGTTTTTTTAACCTTAAAAATTAAATATTATGCAAAACAAAATTGTTTTTCTCGAAGGAAAAAGAATCTATTTGCGACCAATTGATCTCTCTGATCTAGAAACATTACAAAGGTATGCAAATGACCCACTGGTTCGACAGTATCTTACTAATGTTATCCCAGTATCCAAAACTGATGAAGAAACTTGGATAAAGAAAGTGATGGCACGTGGTGGGGATATTAATTTTGCCGTTATTCTCAAGAAAAATCAAAAACTTCTTGGCACAATGTCTTTGATGAAAATCAACTACATAGATGGTGTCGCCACTACAGGCTCGATGCTTGGCGCCAAAGAAGAATGGAATAAGGGCTATGCCAAAGAAGCGAAAATGCTTATATTGGAATATGCTTTTATGACACTTAACTTAAGAAAGATTTGTAGCGCTGCCTTTGCTGACAATAAAGGTAGTATCAAACATAATCTTAATTGTGGCTACAAAATCGAAGGTAAACGTATCAGGCAGTTTTATCGCAATGGAAAGTATCACAATGAGGTGCTTTTGGCTGTATTTAAGAAAGATTGGTTAAGATTAAAAAAACAAAACTAGCAGAAATGCTAGTTTTTTATTTTGTGTAATAAATCGGGTAATAAAAAAGCCTTTCAATAACATTGTTGAAAGGCTCGTCTTTAATTTTTTAAGAAGAGCTTACTATATGTAATAGTGGAATATCCCACCCGTACATTTTGTTTAAAAGCAGATAATGTTCTCCGCCTTTCGGGTTCTCGCAAATCACTTGGTATTTTTTGTACCAGGTACCATTTGCGTGTGGGAATTCGGTTACAACCCCCAAGTATCATTTTCTAGAAAATATGTATTTGAATGTTATTATATAAAGGTGAAAAAATACTTTTGGAAAATATTTTTGCTGGTATATTTTGTTGTACTCATCGCCCATGTATTTGAGGCGGGTATTTCATGGCGGTCACTTCCCTTTCTAGTACTTGGCTTTTTGGTAGCTATTATTTCGCATCGCACTAGTCATGTGATCAGCCTGCTTTTCCTTATCGCGCATATGAGTATCGAGTCTATAGAATACGCTTCTTTGGGATTTTCTTTTGGCTTTGCTGTGCTTTTTTGGCTAATAGTTCACATAGCTATGGATTATGTATTTCTCTGGGGCGAAGTGAAGCGTCACTTTTATAATGTCCGTTTTCAAATGTATAGCAGTATCGCGCTAGGTCTTATCTGTATTTACTTTTTTGTGCCACATGTAGCAAATGCTCTGTCAGAGTCTCACTCCTCAATCTTGGAATTTATCGTCCTTGGTGGTGTCATGGGATGTGTGCTTTCACACCTACTTCCAAGTAGACATCACAATCATCAACACTAGACCTCTTTTTATATTCCCTGTTTTTTGAGTTCTTCTACTAAGCCTTTAGCTTCTTTGGAAAGTTTCTCTGGGAGCTTGATGTTTAGATTTACCACAAAGTTTCCGCGATGATGTTTACTAGTAGGTACACCCTTGCCTTTGATGGTCACACTACTACCTATCTTTGTTCCAGAAGGTATAGAAATATTTTCAGCTCCATCTAATGTCTCTATTTTATATTCTGCTCCCAAAAGAGCATCAGTAAGCTTGATGTCGAGGTTGGTATAAAGGTCTACACCTTTTCTAGAAATAGTTTTGTGTGGAGAGACGGAGATGTTTACATATAGGTCGCCTGATTGCCCGCCTTGGATAGCTTCACCCATACCTGAGAGACGTAGTGTCTCACCATTTTGGATACCTGTTGGGACAGAGAGTTTGATAGTACGAGTGTCATTTACCACACCAGTCCCTCGACAAGTTTTACATGGATCTTTAGGAATCTTTCCCACTCCGTGACATTTGTCACAGGTAGTGTTGGTAGCTATTTGTCCAATGATGGTGCGCTGTACAGTACGGATAGTGCCAGAGCCGTGACATTTGTCACACTCATGGAGTTTGGTGCCTGGAGTTGCCCCATCACCTTTACAAGTAGAACAAGTAGAAGGCTTGGTGACTTTGAGTTCTTTTTCTACACCAAAGATAGAGTCTTTGAAATCTATAGTGAGTGAAGTTTGTAAATCAGCGCCACGAGGCTTTTGTGTTCTGCGTCCGCCACCAAACATGCTTCCAAACATGTCTCCAATGTCAAATTCAAATCCGCCTTGTCCCTGACCAAAGCCAGAGAAATCAAAGCCGTCGAAACCACCTCCACTCTGTCCACTAAATTGTGGACCGTCACTTCCAAAGCGATCATATTGAGCCCTTTTTTGATCATCAGAGAGTGTTTGATATGCCTCGTTGACTTCTTTGAACTTGGCTTCATCGCCATCCTTTTTGTCAGGATGGTATTTGTGAGCCATTTTATGAAAGGCTTTTTTGATCTCGTCTTTTGAGGCAGACTTATCTATTCCCAATGTTTTGTAATAATCTTTACTCATGTTTTTTTTCATTAGAAAATCCCACAATTTATGCGGGATTTTCTAGGGATTATCTATGTCTTAGACTTACTGTTTTCCCGTCAGCTTTTCTTTTCTTTTTTGCGGCAATTTTTCTCTTCTTGTTCATAAGAAGTATTTTAGCATAAAACTATAAATAATCCAGAAACAAAGAAGCGGTTACCGAGTATAAAACTGGCAACCGCTTTCTTAACCCTAGCTAACATTAATTCTAAATTCTAATAAGAGCATAGCATAGTGCCAGTATATTGTCAACCCAGCAGTGAGCCTTGGCAGCTACTTCTTACAAAGAGCCGTAGCTCTAATGCCAAGATCTACTACTAGGTCAAGTACTTTATTCTGACCCTTACATCTTTGCTCTCTATTAAAAAAGCCAAGGTTTTTCCTTGACTTTGACTCACTTTTTTCTGAGATTAAGTTATACAATTGTGCTGTATTTAAATACTTTTTCGGTTAAATCCGCAAAAACCTTTTTACCATTTTCGTTCAGGAAGTAACGACCCATCGTGCCTGCGCCTTTCGTAAAGCTTAGGAGGTTACCACATGAATTTATTATGCTCACATAAGCTAGCCGTTGCTTTTTTGTAGATTTTCTATATCCTGGTGTTCCTTTTTTTAAGGCACTAAGATAAATCACCCCTCCATTCATTAATTGTTTAATAACATCTTTTTCAGTTTTGTTTGGCCGAAGCTCTACAGTAGATTTCATTTTCTTATATTTATATTTTAGGGAACTTGTTTACTTGTCTAATGATAACATATTGTTAATAATATGTCAATATAAAAACACTTTATAAAATAAAGTGTTTTTATACTATAATTTAGTAATTACTCAGACTTTTCTTCTGCCTGCGCGTCTTTGATATTGTCTTCTTTTGGCGCACTTTCTGGGTTTTCAGCAGAAGCTTTGTTTACTACTTCCCCTATCTTTTGCATTTCGGTAGAGAGCTCATGAATAGCTGTTTCGATGCTTGCTTTGTCAGAACCATCCTTTGCTGTTTTGAGGCTAGCAATTTTACCTTCTACAGAAGTTTTGATCTCATCTGTGATCTTGTCTTTGTGGTCTACTAGAGATTTCTCAGCAGTAAAGATAGTGAGGTCAGCTGTGTTTTTGATATCAGCCAAATCCTTTTTCTTGGCATCTTCATCAGCATGAAGCTCAGCATCCTTTTTCATTTTTTCTATGTCATCAGCAGAGAGTCCAGAAGAAGCTTCGATGCGGATAGATTGTTCTTTGCCTGTTGCTTTATCCTTGGCCTTCACTGATAGAATACCATTGGCATCGACATCAAATGTCACTTCAACTTGCGGAATGCCACGAGGTGCTGGAGCGATACCGTCGAGGATAAATCGGCCTAGGCTCTTGTTGTCAGAGGCCATTGGGCGTTCACCTTGAGTGATATGGATTTCCACAGAAGTTTGGTTGTCAGCAGCTGTTGAGAATATTTGGCTCTTGGATGAAGGGATAGTGGTATTTCTCTCTACAAGCTTTGTCGCGACTCCACCCATAGTTTCGATACCTAGAGAAAGTGGAATAACATCTAGAAGGAGCACGTCGCGCACATCTCCTTGAAGCACTCCACCTTGAACTGCGGCTCCGAGTGCCACCACTTCATCTGGGTTGATAGAACGGTTTGGTTCTTTGCCAAAATACTTTTGTACCTCTTCGATAATCTTTGGCATACGAGTTTGTCCTCCAACCATAATGATTTCATTTATTTCTTCTTTTTTAAATGGAGAAGCTTCGATTGCACGCTTTGTAATGGCGATAGATTGCGCGATGAATTCATCTGCGAGCTCTTCGAGTTTTGCCCGAGAGAGTTTCAAAAGAAGGTGTTGTGGTCCAGCATCGGTAGAAGTGATAAATGGAATGTTGATTTCAGTTTCAGGAGTTGTAGAGAGCTCAATCTTGGCTTTTTCAGCAGCTTCATCTAGTCTCTGAAGAGCGAGTGGGTCTTTGGATACATCGACACCACTTTGCTTTTTGAATTCTTCAGCGATCCAGTTGATGATTTTGAGATCTATATCACGACCTCCCATGAGCGAGTCTCCGTCAGTACTTTTCACCTCGATCACATCTTCGGTCACTTCAAGTACAGAGACGTCAAACGTACCACCTCCAAAGTCATAAACAACTATCTTTTCGTTTTTCTTGGTATTAAATCCATAAGCCAAAGCAGCAGCTGTTGGTTCATTGATGATACGCTTCACATCTAGCCCTGCAATAGCACCAGCGTCTTTGGTGGCTTTTCTTTGTGCATCGTTGAAGTATGCAGGTACCGTGATGATGGCTTCTGTTATTTTTTCTCCTAGCTTGGCTTCAACATCGGCTTTGATCTTTTGCAAAATCATTGCTGAGATTTCTTCTGGGCGCTGTTCTTTGTCACCGAGCTTGATAAGTGCTCCACCGTTGCTGTCTTTTGAAACACTAAATGGAGAAGTCTTGATCACTTTTTCCATACCATGATCATCATACTTGTGTCCCATGAAGCGCTTCACGCCATAGATAGTGTTTTGAGGATTGGTTACTGCTTGGCGCTTTGCAAGAAGTCCGACAAGGCGGTCGCCATTTTTACCTACTGCCACAATAGATGGAGTAGTACGCGCGCCTTCGATATTTTCGATAATCTTTGGCTGGCCACCTTCGATGATGGCAACAGCACTGTTTGTAGTTCCGAGGTCAATTCCAATTATTTTTGACATAGTGTTAATAAAATTAAATTTGTCCTATAATATTTTCTATTTCTTGATACAGTTGTTTAATCATTTTTGTATCCGTATATTCTTTTTTCAATTCTTCATTAAATTTTTCAACTAATAGGTCTAAATTGTTTTTCTTTTCGAAAAAGACTTTTTTGTCTTGATCAGTATCTAAACCCGAATGCTGAATGTAAAACTCTTCTTTAGTAGGATATTCAGATATGCCTTTCTCAAAACGTTCGTCAAGAGTGTCAAGTCTAAAAGAGCCATCTTTAATCTTTGGATTATTCAAGCCGTCAATCCATTTATTATTTGCAAGATTCGCATCTTTTGCTGCTGAAAAACGACTTAGACTATTATAATAATCTAATAAAGCTCTAAAAGTTTTCTTTGTTTCTTTTTCTAAATTACTATTTTCCATAATTTTACTTGTATTTAGCGGTCGCGAAATACTTGTACAAAAGGAAGTATAATGCTAGCATTTTTATATGTCAAGAAATAGTCAGTCAAATGGCGGATATTCCAAAAAAATATTGAAATTATTAGCCCAAAAGCCAGTTTTGGTAGTCTCAGAAATGGGTCACCTAGGGCCTCAAAATGCGCTAAAACGCTCTCTCAGAGGGCTTTCGGAGTCTGGCTTGGTGGAGAGTCACCATAGCGGGCAAAATGACTATGTGAAGCTCACAAAGGCCGGCAGGAAGAAGCTACATAGCCTTTCCTTGGAGCAAGACACCACCAACATCACTCCCATTTGGGATGGTAAGTGGCGCATAGCACTCCTAGACCTTCCAGAGAGTCGCAAGGACGAAAGAGAGGCGTTGCGCTACCTCCTCAAAAAGGCTGGTTTTGTGTGTCTCAAAAATAGTGTCTGGATCTCCCCTTTCCCCTACGAATACCTCTTTGCCAATATCAAAAAAGATTTTGGTCTTACTACTGAGCTTATGGTTTTTGTCACTGACAACATAGACTCTGAAACCCGCAAGGCGTTTTTTGAGATGGTGAAATAAAAAAACCTGCACTTTTTATGCAGGCTATCGCGTCAATTTTAATTATTTGTCCTTTCCTAGTTGTTTTAGACGCTGAAAACGTTCAGAAAGATTCACGTTCGTGAATAACAAAACACTACTATATCTTTATAGTTATGTAAAGTATTTTTATTTTTTTAGAGAATATACAACCACTCTTGCTGGTCGGAGGATAGACTCTCCAAGCATAAAGCCTTTTTGATTTACTTTTGCTACTTTGTGGTCGAGTTTTGCGTCTTCGGTACTCTCCTCTCCTACTGCTTCATGCTTTGCAGGGTCAAAGGCTTCTCCTACTTCTCCAAAGAGTTTAAGGTTGTGTGATTCCAGAGTATTCATGAGTTGGCTATAGATATACTCGACACCGGTGCGCCAAGCAGGGTCTACCTTTTCCCAAGCTTCTTTGTTACTCATAGCCATGAGGAAACTGTCGACTGTCGGCAAAAGCTCTTCGATGAAGTTCTCTTCAAAGATAGCTCGCATGCGCTTTTTGTCTTCTTCAGAAGTCTTTTGTAAATTTGCATAATCAGCTCGAGCACGTTGCCAGCCATCGAGATATTCTCCTTTTTCTTTTTGAAGAAGCTTTATCTGCTCTTGGAGCTTCTTGACTTTGTTGCCAGCAGAAAGAGCCTCTCCTTCTTCGGAGGACTCTTCAAAAGTCACATCTTCTGTATTTATTTCTGGTTCAATAGTAATATCGTCTTCATTCATATGGGGCTATTATACTGATTTTTGGTAATAAAAAAAGTGCAGATTTTTGGTCTGCACTTTTTAAGCTTACCCTAATAGTAATGAGAATTAGGGTAATAGCTCAATTTCTTCGTTTGGTACAATAATTTCTTTGATTATCTTAATAGCCTTGGGATGTATCACCTCCCAGTTAAAAAGCTTCCCTTTCGTTAATCTGATGATATACCTTCTATCTTTGTCCTCAGCGATGCCCACATTAAGAATACCTTTAATTCTTTTTAGTCTTTTTCCTAAAACAGGATCACTTTTTTTATTTTTAGTTGTCTTACCTATAAGGCTATCATCAAAAGCAAATTTCAAAAGGCTTTTGTTTACGTTAATTTCTGTAACATCAGGATTAGGGTAGAAACTTACTTGTAACTTCATTTTAAATAGTTTTGTTTGTTTTTATATTATATATATTTATTATTTTGTCAATAAATTATCTTTAAAACAAAAAAGCCCTTTTGTTAGGACTTCTTTGCTAGATACTAACGTTTACTCCACTGTGGAGCTTTACGAGCTTTCTTGAGACCGAATTTTCGACGTTCTTTCATGCGAGGGTCACGCTTGAGGAAGCCGGCCTTTTTGAGGGTAGTCTTTTGAGATTCATCTTCTTTGACCAAGCCTCGAGAGATACCATGACGGACTGCTTCAGCTTGAGAGTGGATACCACCTCCTGAGACTTTAACAGTGATAGTGAAGTGACCTTTTGACTCTAGTGCTGAAAAAGCATCTGTTACTATCTTTTGAAGTTCAGTAGTTACAAAGTAAGTAGCCAAATCTTTGTCATTGATTTCAAAACTTTGTTTAGTAGACGGAGTCATGCGAACACGCGCAGTTGATGTTTTGCGTCGGCCGATAGTTTCTATGTATGTTTTCTTTGATTTTTCCATATAAGCAGTATTAAAATTTATTATTCGCTAACCTTTAAGTTCTTCATAAGAGTAGTTTGGAGTCGGTTCTTTGGGAGCATGCCTTTGACTGCTTGTCTTAGGATTTCACTGTAGCCTTTTGTACTTACCACATGAGCCATAGTGCTTTGTTTGAGACCACCTGGATATCCTGAGAAAGAGTTGTAAGTCTTTTCTAGAAGTTTGTTTTGATTTGGGATAGTTATCTTTGAGGCATTGATAATAGAAACTTTTGCATTTGGAGTATCGTTTCTTACAAAAGAAGTTGTATTTTTACCCATGAGTAAAGACGCTACTTCTGTAGCTACTCGGCCTAGGGATTTGTTTGTTGCGTCTACTGTGTATTCCATAAAATATTTATTATACAAATTCTATTACTGCCATAGGGCTAGCGTCTCCTTTTCTTTGAACTATCTTTGTAATGCGAGTGTATCCACCATCGCGCTTTTCAAACTTAGGTGCTATTTCACCGATAAGCTTCTCTACTACGATAGTGTTGTTATAAAGAGAAGAAAGTAGGAGTCGGCGATTCGAAAGAGTAGGGTTTTTGGCTTTTGTCACCATTTTCTCTACTTTTGGGCGAAGCTCTTTGGCTTTTGCTTCGGTAGTGAGGATACTGCCGTGCTCGATAAGAGACGCTACAAGACCCTTAAGGAGTGCTCCTCTTTGGTTCTTGCTTCTTCCAAATGTTCTGTTTGCGTTGTGGTGTCTCATAATAGTGCTTCTTACATTAACAAATTAATCCTTAAGTGACAAGTTGAAAGCAGAAAGAGCTTCCTTGATCTCTGTAATACCCTTATCCCCTATACCATCTATCTCTAGAAGATCCTCTACTTTCTTTCTAGCAATACCTCCAACTGTGCGGATGTTTGCAGCAGAGAGAGCGTTGAGTGTGCGAGTTGAAAGACCGATAGTGTCGATGCGATTTTTCAAAACATCGGTTACATCTACGTCTTCATCATCTTCACTCTTTTCTACCATAGCAGATTCTTTTGCTTTTGAAGGCGCAGAAACTGACATTTGAACTTCTTCTATGATCTTTTGTGAGTCTACAGAGATGATAGCGGCTAGTTGCTCAATCATAGTTGATACTGATTGCTCTAGAGCCTCTCTTGGAGTGATAGAACCATCTGTCTCGATAGTCATGCGAAGTCTGTTGAAGTTGGTCTTGTCTCCTACACGCATTTCTTCAACATCGTAAGATACACGGCGGATAGGTGAAAAGATAGCATCGAGAAAGATTGTCCCGATTTCAGCTTTTTGTTTGTGGTGTTGGTCACGAGGCACAAAACCAAGACCTTTTTCGATAGTTATCTCAATGTCTAGATTTGTCTTGCCTGTTATCTCACAGATGTATTGGTCTGTGTTGATAACTTCTACAGAACCGTTTGAACTTAGGTCTTTTGCTGTTACAACTTTTGGACCTTTTATAGAAAGAGTTACCTTTTGAGCTTCGTCTCCAGAGAGGTTGAAACGAATGTTTTTGATATTTAGAAGTATAGTTATTACATCCTCTTTCACTCCTTCGATAGTAGAGAATTCATGGCTAACACCGTTTATCTTAACTGCTGTAGCGGCAGAGCCTCTAAGAGAAGAAAGAATAATTCGGCGAAGTGAGTTTCCAAGGGTGTATCCGTATCCTGGGACAAGTCCGTCTATCTCGTACACGCCCTTGAATCCTTCTTCAAGTACTGCTTTTGGTTTTGATGGTAGTATGATTGTTTGCTGGCTCATAGAAATAAATAATACAATTATTTTGTAATCTTTGCAACTTTGTGTTCTATTAACGACTATAGAACTCAAGCACAGTTTCAAATTTGAGGAACTGCTCCTCGTTTTTTGGTTTAGCAACGACCTCAGCTTTCATATCATTTACTGAAAGCTTGAGCCAAGCTGGATAAGTTCTATCTTTCATGTTTTTTGCGTATTCAGCAAAAAGAGCTGATCCGCGACTTCCTTCTCTAACAGCAACAATGTCACCAATGTGAAGGTGTTGAGATGGAATAGTAGACTTTTTGCCATTTACTGTGAAGTGACCGTGAGAAGCCATTTGTCGAGCTTGTCTACGAGTAGGAGCAAATCCTAGACGATAGATAACATTGTCTAGTCGAGTTTCTAGAAGTTCGTTTAGTTTGTCAGTTACTGACATGTCTTTTGCAGTAGAAGAAGCCTTAACGTAGTTTTGAAGTTGTTTTTCACTAATACCATAAGTAAAGCGAACTTTTTGTTTTTCGATAAGCTGAAGACCGAAACCAGATGGCGCTTTTGGACGCTTTGCATTTGCTCCACCTCTCACTGTCTTTTGCTCTACAGCAGCAAACTTTTGTGTTTGACACTTTTCAAACACTCCTGCTCCTAGACGACGACACATTTTGTATTTTGCGATTGTTTTCATATGTTTATACTCTTCGAGGTTTCTTAGGTTTTGGACCGTTGTGTGGTACTGGTGTGCGATCTTTTATAGAAAGAAGATCAATTCCAGGAGCTACAAAGGCACGGATAAGTGGTTCGCGACCTGAACCTACACCTGTTACAACTGCGTGAACCTCTTTGATGCCAGCAGTTACTGCCTTTTCAGCCAAGATTTCGCCTACTTTTGAAGCAGCAAATGGTGTACCCTTTTTTGCACCTTTAAATCCAAGGGAACCAGAAGAAGACCAAAATAGAACATTTCCTTTCATGTCAGAAACAACAGCTTTTGTGTTGTTGAAAGTACTCTCGATAGAGAGCATACAGGTAACAAGCTTTTTCTTGCCAGCGCGCGCTGTAGAAGAACGCGCCTTAGCGTCCACCAGTTGTCCTTCTTGAGTTGCAATTCGTTTTTTTCCCATGATTTTTTATGTTTTACTTTCTTTACGACGACCTGATGCCATTGTGTTTCTCACATTTCCACGAACAGTTCTAGAGTTTGTTTTTGTTCGTTGGCCTTTTACCGGAAGCTTTCTCATGTGTCTGATACCTCGGTAAGCTTTGATATCTTTGAGTCTTTTGACATTTGAAGCTATTTCTCGACGAAGGTTACCTTCGATAGTCATCTCTTCGATGAGTTTTCTAATAGCATTTTCTTGGTCTATAGAGAGGTCTTTGCTTTTTGTACTTGGATCAACCTTAACTTGTTTTAAAACTTTTAGAGCTGTAGCAGATCCAACACCATAGAGACTTGTAAGTCCGATGTCTAGACGCTTTTCGTTTGGAATGTTTATACCTAAAATACGCATGATATTATTGTTTTTGTTTGTGTTTTGGATTTTCGCAAATAACAACTAAATGGCGATTGCGTTTTACAATCTTACACTTAGCACACATTTTTTTTACAGTTGATCTTATTTTCATAAAAATAGGAAAGGTTTCTCGGTCAGAGAGGGCTATTATATACTATTTATATTCTTCTGACAATACGTCCTTTTCCACCGTATGGGTCTTGAAGGACCTCAACAGAGTCTCCCACTAAAACCTTGATACGATTTAATCTCATTTTCCCAGCTAAATAAGCCACTTGAGTTTCTCCGTTTTGGAGCTCAACTCTAAACATGGTATTTGGCAGAGCTTCTAAAATAGTGCCCTTAACAACATTTGGCTGATCTGTCATGAGTTACAAGAGACAATATACTACAAAGCCAAAAAAAGGTCAAATACTATTTTGTTTCTATGTTGAAAAGCCGTTCTTGGGTTGGAAAAAATGGTGACCAAAAAGGAAAGATTTTGAATTCAGCTGATTCTATTTCTTTAAAATTTGTAATCAAAGGATTAAATTTACCTCTACTGACACCTATCAAGGCTTGTTTTATAAGCTCTTTTGGAGCTTTGGTTATGATGTTGCCACTACCAGAGATACTTAAGGATATAGTGTTTGGTGGCGTTGTTGTGTTTATAGGGATGGCACTTTCAGGTGAAATATTTAAAGTACTTACATTTGGTATAGCCACTTCTCTATAAGAAGCGTCACTGAGGACTTCTTTGGCAATAGCACTCTCTAGTAAATCTTGAGGCAATAAGTAAGAAACCATAGTACCTTTGATTTTTGCACTAAATTTTACTCCTTCCCCAGAGAGGCTCAAACTGTCTGGATCTATAGATATAAACTGTAAATCAGGATAAGTAATAAAACCGTTCGGTATCTGGGCTCTTGTTTCTCGACGGAGTCTCTCCGAAAGTTGAGTTTTGAGGGATTCAACCACAGACTCTCTCTCGTCTTGTGATATTGTGTGTCTCATACCCGACTCCCCACCTACTAACTCCCCTACAGTTCTAGCATAAACTTGGGCTTTTTTTGATCCACTGTAGCCGTAAATACTCAAAGACATACCTTTTGAGTTTGAGCCTGGTCCGACTTCTACAGCAGTTATGCTTATAGAAGCAGAAGCACCTGAAACTTTTTTCTTTTTGGCATCTAGCGTATAGCCCGGTATCGTCACGCTTTGATTTGTTTGGTAAGTTTTTCCGTTTTGACCAACCAATCTAGTTCCACTTTTTAAAGCTATAGAAGTCTTTGAGTATTCATTTATAAAAATAACGTTACCTTTTGCTTTACCTGTCACTTGAGTGAGCTCTGATCCAAAGATCTCTCTATTTATTTCGCTTTGAACAGTCATTGTTTGGAAAGAAAGTCTTTTGGGGTCACTATTTTTCTCGTGAGGAAGTTCTAAGATAGTATTTTCTATACTAAAAGGGATATTGCGCTCATGGATAATAACCTTGGCTCTAACAAGTTTTATTCCTAAGATATAAACAAAACAAATAAATAACGCCACAAGTCCAAAAAAAACAATCCTTCTTCGTCTATTTGTCGGTTTGTTTGTATTTTCAAATACAAAATCTTCTTTAGGCTCCTCTATTTTTTCGATAGGTAGTTTTTCTTTTCTGATGACATCATAAAGTTTCATAGGATAATTGTACTATATGATTCTAGAAGCATATAACGCTCCAACTGTTAGAGTGTTGTCAATTTTTTCAGGATCAATAGAGCTGATGTGACTAGAAAATAATGCTGACTCTACTTCTGCTGTATTTGGCTTTGTCCCAGAAATAAAGTTTTTGATAAAGTCACTGTTTTTGATGTAAGAAACAAAAAAGGAAGTAAATGGTGGTAGAGAAATAACATAAATATTTTCTGGAATCTTTAGGCTTTGGTTGTTTTGAAAAGCTTCTTTGAGTTTATTGATCCAAATCTCGCCAAAGTCCTCGGTTATTTTTTGGAGATTACTAGAGAGCTGAGCTGAGAGCTTCCCTAGTCTAAAAGTCTCAACAAGAGCCTGTGTCTCAAGCAGTGTCCCATGATTTGAAGTGGATATTTTGCGATAGAGTTCATAAAAGCCTGTCGGGAAGGATTGTTGATAAAGAAAAATTTGGTTTTTGATAAAGGCTATGTCAGTAGTCTCCTCCCCAGCATCTATTATCAAAAGCTCGTTTGGTGCCTCGTGAAAATCTCGAGTTGCGATGAATGTGGCATAAGGACTAGTAGCAAAACTTATTTTTGGGTTGCCATAAGCTTTTTGAATTTTGGAGATAAATTCTTGGATGATTTGTTTGGGTGAAAATGTTACTAGTATAGAGATTTCCAAACTTGTTGTTTTTTTGCCAAAAGGGTTGTTGGTGGTGTAGCCGTTTAAAGTTATCTTTGATATTTGTTTTTCTATTATTTTGCCATCTTTGCCCATAGAGCCAAATCTTTCCATGTCGTGCTCAACTATAAAGTCTATCTCTTTTTGAATCAAAGAATCTATGAGCTTTTGGGTGCAAACAAAGCTAGTGTTTTTGTTGTAAACAATATTTCGAGTTTGAGAAACAAACCAAGGCGAACTAAGTAAGACAAAAACTTCTTTGGGTTTGTGATTGTCAGCTTTTTGAAGTGTTGCAGTTACAGACTCTAGCGAGCTTAGATTGTTGGCGACAAATCTCTCTATATCTATATCATCTTTGGGTTCTAAAAACTTTCGAGAGCTTGCCAAAAATGAGACGTTTGATTTGCCGTCTGGAGCTTTAGAAATCAAAGTATGCGCTCCGGCTACAGAGCTTGAGCTAATATCAAAAATCGCAACAGGAATAATTTTGCCAGCGTGTTTGGACATCGTGTTTATATTATAGCACTACTTCTCTCGAGGGTTATATATTATTTCTTTCTTGCGGAGTGCCTACGCAGAGTCCTCAGGGCAGAAATAATATATAACCCTCTCGCTGGGTAAATTTTATATTAATATTGCTTTGATACGTCGCACTCCTGCAGAAGAAGCTTCTTCTTTTTGGATTTTGAAAGTGCCAAGAGTGCCAATATGCTCGACGTGAGGTCCTCCACAAAATTCTTTTGAAATAGCATTGCCATTTGCGTCCTCAATAAAGTAAACAGAAACAACTTCTGGGTATTTGACTCCAAACTCCATTTCAGCTCCTATCTTTTCAGCTTCAGATTTTGGCATTTCTCGCTTTACAACCTTTAAGTCTTCTGTAATCCAGCCGTTTACTCTATCTTCTACAGATTTTTTCTCTTCATCAGTAAGTTTTCGGTCAAAGTTGAAGTCTATACGCAAACGCTCTTCGGTGATGTTGGAACCTTTTTGGTGCATATCAGGACTGACGACTTCTTGAAGGGCTTTCAATAGTAAATGGTGCGCTGTGTGAAGTTTGGTAGTTTGTTCGCTAGTATTTGCAAGTCCACCTTTGAATTTTTGTTCTGCTCCGGCGCGAGAAGCATCTTGGTGAGCTTTCATTTTTTGATTGAAGTCAGCTCTATCTATGGTTATACTTTTTTCTTTGGCTATTTCTTCAGTCACCTCAATAGGAAATCCATAAGTAGTAGCGAGAATAAATGGATCAGTCCCCTTTTCAAACTCTTTCAAACCTTGTTCAAGGGTTTTTATAAATTTTTCAACTTCTTTAGCAAATACTTCTTTTTGTTCACCGACATTTTCTTTTAGTTCTGGATAAATATCTTCATATTTTGCCATGTAACCGTGTTGTAAAACCCCGAGAAGTTCGTAAGAAAAACCGATATTTTTTGCCTGAACAACAGCTCGGCGAATAAATCTTCGTAAAACATAACCCTGATCTTTGTTTGAGGGGAAAACTCCATCAGCTATAAGCATAGTTGCTGATCTGACGTGGTCAGCAATAATTCTATAACTTCGTTCGTCAGGTATACCTTTTGTATTGAGCTCTATAAACTCCATTGCTGTTGAAAATACATCTGATTCATAGACATTTGTTTTGCCTTGGACAATCATAGAGATACGCTCAAGTCCGCTTCCAGTGTCGACATTTTTTTGCGCAAGTTTGCCTATGACCTTACCGTCTCGTTTTTCATATTCCATAAAGACATCGTTCCAGATCTCTACAACTTGTCCTTTGTCGTCTGCTTTCACATATTCATCATGAGTCATATCTCCAAGGCCTGCTTCGGTAACATCGTAAAACATTTCAGTATCAGGGCCACATGGTCCGTTGTCTCCTGGGCTCCACCAGTTGTTTTTCTTCGGCAGAAAGTATATGCGGTTCTCTGGGATAAATTTTTTCCAAATCTCTACTGCCTCCATATCTCTTGGTGCGTCTTCGTCTCCTTCAAAGACAGTTACGTAAAGTCTTTTGGGATCGAGACCCAAGCCTTCTTCTTTGGAAGTCAGAAATTCATAGCTCCAAGCTATAGCATCTTCCTTGAAGTAGGCGCCGAGAGACCAGTTGCCAAGCATTTCAAAAAAGCTCAAGTTTTTGTGATTACCTACTTCTTCAATATCAACAGTTCGGACGCATTTTTGACAGCTCGCGAGCTTATCTCCTAGAGGGTGTTTTTGGCCCATTAGGTATGGCACTAGTGGTTGCATGCCGGCAGTATTGAAAAGCACGGAAGGGTCGTTTTTGGGCACTAAGGGGGCACTTGGCAGTACCGCATGTCCGCGCTTGGCAAAAAAGTCTAAAAAGCGCTTTCTGATTTCTCTAGATGTCATAGTCTTACTTTAGCAAAAAAATCATTTAGAGGGAATGGTTGGTTTGGTCGTCTTGGCGAGAAAATTTGCGGATTTGTTTTTCGATAAACCACAAAACTATAAAGGTAAAGAGAGTCAAAAGAGTCGCCATGATAGCCAAAGAGTAGAGCCCAAAGCCACAAGCCATACCGACTCCGGCCGATACCCAAAGTCCCGCTGCAGTTGTGACACCGCTGACTTGGTTGTCTTTGTGAAATATAGCTCCAACTCCCAAGAAACCAACAGCTGCGATTATCTGAGCTGCCATTCTCATAGGGTCAAAAGTTTGATCAACAAATCTTGAAGTTATGATTTGAGAAATGATCACAAAGAGTGCTGAACCCATAGAGACGAGTGTATAAGTACGCACGCCAGCAGTTTTGCCTGCCAAGTACCTCTCTACACCTATCGCAATCCCAAGACCCATAGCAATAAAAAGACTTACAAAAATATCAGTTCCCAAAATATTAAAAATTTGTTGCATATGAATATAAGTATACTATGAGATTTGTTCTATAACACCTCCACCGACAAGATTTTCACCTTGGTACAAAACCAAAGACTGCCCTTCGGCAATAGTTCCAGAATAAATAAGTTCTACAGTCGAGTAGTCGATAACTTTGGCTGGTATTTGTTCTCCATGATAGCGAATTTGTGCAGTTATACCTTCTGATAGGTCTTGCCTAGTAGAGAGCCAGTTGGTGTCTCGGAGTGTGATGGTTTGAGCGGTTTTTT
>JACCDV010283729.1_pt1 | contig 18132 bp, 15 predicted proteins | sample 7446131 | NCBI WGS metagenome assembly JACCDV01 (sample SAMN15323448, study PRJNA562643) | freshwater metagenome | isolation source: river surface water | place: USA:Blue River Watershed | collected 2017-08-17 | reverse complement strand
TTGCAGGGCGTGAAGATCAACGACAAGCACATCGAGGTGATCGTTCGCCAGATGCTGCGTCGCGTGGTCATCGAGAACCCGGGCGAGTCGACCTACATCGCTGGCGAGCAGGTCGAGCGCTCCGAGCTGCTCAACACCAACGAAGCGCTGCAGAAAGACGGCAAGATCCCGGCCACCTACAGCAACGTGCTGCTGGGCATCACCAAGGCCTCGCTGTCGACCGACTCGTTCATCTCCGCGGCTTCCTTCCAGGAAACCACCCGCGTGCTGACCGAAGCGGCCATCATGGGCAAGCGCGACGAACTGCGTGGCCTCAAGGAAAACGTCATCGTGGGTCGCCTGATTCCGGCGGGTTCCGGTCTGGCCTACCACCAGGCGCGCAAGGTCAAGGACGAGATGGACGAGGCCGAGCGCCGCGCCATTGCCGAGGCCGAAGAGGCCGAGCTGGCAGGGCAGTCGTCTCCCGAGACGGCGGCCGAAGGCGGCGAAGCCTGAAGTCTGCATCGCCGCTGAAGCGGTGATGCTGCCAAGCCCCTGTGCCGCCTGCGGTGCGGGGGCTTTTTACTGGAGGCGGGAGCGTAACGATGGGATGGCTGGTTCTGAGTCTGTTGCTGGCGTTGGTGCTGTTCTGGGCGGTCGGTGCCCATAACCGCCTGACCCGTCTGCGCGCCGAGGTCCTGCGGCAGTGGGGCATCGTTGATACGGTGTGGCTCAAGTGGCTGCTGCGTTTCCAGAGTTCGGTATCCGCGCGCCAGATCCTGGCCTGGTCTTCCGAGGTCGATGACTTGCAGGCCTTGCAGGATGCCTGTGAAGGCGTCGTGGAAGCGCTTGTCGAGGCACGGGTTCAGATTCTGGACAAGGCGTGTGTGCAGAAACTGCTGCAGCGCCATGACGCCTTGATGCAGTGCATTGATGAAGTGGTCGAGCGCGTACCCGACAACGTCCGTCCGCACCTGCTGGCTGCGCGTGCGCGTATCCTGCAAAACATCCCCTCGGCGCTGGTGCCTTATCACCAGGCGGTCGAGCTCTATAACCTGGCTTTGCTGCAGGCGCCCGCCAGCTGGCTTGCGCGGCGCTTGCGCATGCGGCGTGCCCATCTGGTGCGCTTGCAACCGCGTGAGGGGCGGTCTTGAACAAGGGCTTGCACAAGCCTGCCCAGCCCCCGGCCCTGTGGCAACAGCTGCAGCACACGGCCGCCGCTGTCCGGGCCGTGCTCGCCGGTCAGTCGCTCACGGCCAGGCTGGAGGCCTTGCCGTCTGAACTGCGCCCGGGTGTACAGGCCTTGAGTTTTCAGGTCTTGCGCATGCTGGGCCATGCACGGGCTGTGCGCGCATTGCTGGCACCACGCCAGCCAGCACCGGCGGTGGATGCGCTCTTGTGCACTGCACTGGCCCTGACATTGGAGCCCTCGCAGGCACCCTATCCGGAACACACCCTGGTGAGTCAGGCCGTAGAGGCCGCGCGCAGGCAGCACAGCACCCGTGCCCAGGCCGGTTTCCTCAACGCGTGTCTGCGGCGCTTGATGCGTGAGCGGCAAGCGTTGCTGAACCAAACAGCGAAGGACCCGCAGGCGCAATGGAACCACCCTGCCTGGTGGATCGAGCGTCTGCAGCAGGACCATCCCGACCATTGGCAGACCTTGTTGAACATGGCGCAGCACCCGCCACCCATGACTTTGCGTGTGAACCTGCAACGCCAGACGGTGGCGGCGTACCAGAAGCGCCTGGAGGCTGCAGGCCTGCCTGCGGGAATCCCCGTTGGCCTTTGCGGCCTGCAGCTGGCCCATGCTGTACCGGTATGGGAGTTGCCTGGCTTTGAACAAGGCGATGTCTCGGTCCAGGATGCCGCCGCCCAATTGGCCGCCCCTTTGCTGCTGGCCGAGTTGCCGGATCGCCCGGGCTTGCGTCTTCTGGATGCCTGTGCTGCGCCTGGCGGCAAGACAGGGCATCTGCTGGAAATGCGTCCGCAGGCTCAGGTCATGGCGCTTGAAGTCGATGCCCGGCGCGTCGGGCGCATCCATCAGAACCTGCAGCGTCTGCAGCTCAGTGCCCATGTGCGGCAGGGTGATGCTGGAAAACCCGGGGCCTGGTGGGATGGGCAGCCTTTTGACGGTATCTTGCTGGATGCACCCTGTACCGCCTCGGGCATCGTCCGGCGGCACCCCGATGTCCGATGGCTGCGCCGTCCCGAGGACAGTGGCCAGCTGGCACGCATTCAATCCCACTTGCTGGAGAGTCTGTGGCCCTTGCTGGCTGTGGGTGGGCGTCTGCTGTATTGCACCTGTTCAGTCTTTCGTGCCGAGGGGGAGGGGGTGATTCAAGCGTTTCTTCAACGCAACACCACGGCCCGACAGCGGCCCTCGCCAGGCCATTTGATCCCCGGGACACGCGCGCCTGGCCTTGCTCTCGGTGACAATGCGTTGGGTGAGCATGACGGCTTTTATTACGCATTGCTGGAGAAAGTGGCGCACCCGTCCTGAGCGGGTGTGGCGGCTATGCCTTCTCGCTTTGCTTTTGCTGGCCGGACCGGCGCGTGCAGGGGTCGAATTCGAACAGATGCGCCTGGAGCGTCAAGAGGGCGAATTGCTGATGCATGTGAGCCTCAAGCTCGAACTCGGGACCGCTGTCGAAGAGGCACTGACCAGGGGCGTCGCCGTGTATTTCGTGGCCGAAGCCGAACTGATGCGCGATCGCTGGTACTGGTATGACCGCCGTTTGGGCCAGGTCAGTCGCTATTACAGACTGGCCTTTCAGCCGTTGACCCGGCAGTGGCGCTTGCAGGTCTCCAGTGAGCCTTTGCAAGCTGGCGGTGCAGGCAGTGCCATTGCACAAACTTTCGACAGCCTGCAGGCCGCCCTGGACGTGGTGCGACGACAGTCGGGCTGGCGCCTGGCTGACGCTGCGGACCTCGACCCCGAGGCGCGCCAGTATGTCAACTACCGTTTTCGGCTCGACTTGTCCCAGTTGCCCAGGCCTTTTCAGATTGGCGTGGCCAGCCAACCCGACTGGAGTTTGAACCTGACGCGCATGCAGCGCATTGCAGCCGAGGTGCGACCCTGAAATGAAGCTGCGTTCGCGCCTGCGCAAACCTACCATCCTGAGCTCGCGCAGCACACGCTGGCTCGTTGCCCTGGGCATGATTGCCATGGTGGCCATTGGTCTGGGGCTCCTGGTCTTGCTGACCCAGGCGACCGACCAGCTCGATCGTTTCAACAGGAATTTTGAATGGCTGTTGACCGCCAATGTGGTGGTGGCTGCAGGCTTGTTTCTGGCGATTGTCTGGGGAGGCGTTCGTTTGCTGGTGCGCTTGCGTCGAGGCCAGTTCGGATCGCGTCTGCTGCTCAAGCTGGCAGCCATTTTTGCCTTGGTCGGCGTGGTACCGGGGGTTTTGATTTACACCGTTTCTTACCAGTTCGTGTCTCGCTCCATCGAAAACTGGTTTGACGCCAGAGTCGAGAGCGCATTGACGGCGGGTCTCACTTTGGGGCGGGTCACCCTCGACACACTCACCCAGGACCTGGCTCAGAAGACCCGTCAAGCGGCCAGTGGTCTGGCAGAAGTATCGGATGCCAGTGCCGGACTGGCTCTGGAGCGTTTGCGCGAGCAGCTCGGCGCGCAGGATGTGCTGCTTTGGAGTGGTACAGGTCAATTACTGGGCAGCGTGGGGCAGGCGCGCTACCAGATACGGCCAGAGCGTCCTAATGCAACTCAGCTGCGCGAAGTTCGTCAGCAAGGGGTGATGGCCTGGATCGAAGGTCTCGACGAAGCTGTCGGCGAAGTGCGCAGCGCACGATTGAAGGCGCTGGCCTTGGTGCCTCAGCTGGGATTGACCTTGGGTGAAGAGAGCCGATGGCTGCAGGTTGTCCAGCCATTACCTCCGACATTGGTGACCAATGCGCTGCAAGTCCAGGAGGCCAATCGCGAATACCAGGAGCGTGCCCTGGCCCGGGAAGGTTTGCGCAATATGTACATTGGTACGCTGACCCTCAGTCTTTTTCTGGCGGTGTTAGGCGCCATTCTGTTGGCGGTTCTGCTCGGCAACCAGCTGGCGCAACCCCTGTTGCTGCTGGCCCAAGGCATGCGCCAGGTGGCCTCGGGTGACCTCACCCCCAAGCTGGCGCTTCAAAGCCGCGATGAGCTCGGCGGGCTGACCCGTTCTTTTGCCGACATGACCCAACAGCTGGCCGATGCGCGTTCGGCTGCCTTGGGCAACTTGCAGCAACTCGAACAGGCCCGCGCTAATCTGCAAACCATTCTGGATAACCTGACCGCTGGCGTCATTGTGCTGGATGCGCAAGGACGCATCGTTTCCTGCAACCCCGGGGCAACGCGCATCCTGCGGGTGCCGGTGGCGGTCTACGAAACGCAGTCGCTGCAACAGTTGCCGCAGTTGCATGACTTTGCTGAAGCGGTGCTGCAGGCGTTCGAACAGCTGGGTACTTCGGTGCAAGTCCATGAACTGGACCACTGGCAAAAGTCATTTGAATTGCACGCCAGTGGACAAGGCCTGAGCCACACATCGGTGACCTTGCTGGCGCGGGGCGCCATGCTCCCGGACGGCACCCGATTGCTGGTTTTCGATGACATCTCGGAAATCGTCTCTGCCCAGCGTGCGCAAGCCTGGGGTGAGGTGGCGCGTCGCCTGGCGCACGAGATCAAAAACCCGCTGACCCCCATTCAATTGTCGGCTGAGCGCCTGCAGCGCAAACTCGAGGGCAAGCTCAACGAGGCCGACGCCGCGGTCATGAACAAGTCGGTGCGCACCATCGTGGATCAGGTGGACGCCATGAAACGTCTGGTCAACGAATTCCGTGATTACGCGCGACTGCCTGCGGCAGAACTCAAGTCGCTCGACCTCAATGCACTGATCAATGATGTGCTTGGACTCTATGCTGCGGAAGGCCCGGGGCAAGCTGAAATCGTGCGTGAACTTGATCCGGACTGCCCGCTGATCCAGGGAGATGCCCAACAGCTGCGCCAGGTGGTGCATAACCTCTTGCAGAACGCACAAGACGCATGCGAAGCGCGCCCCGACCAAACTCCGCGCATTTTGGTCAGAACCGAATGGCATCCCCAGCGAAAGCGTGTGCGTTTCTCGGTCGTTGACAGCGGCCCTGGATTCCCCCCCGCAATACTCCAGCGGGCCTTCGAGCCCTACGTCACCACCAAGGCCAAAGGTACAGGCCTCGGCCTTGCGGTTGTCAAGAAAATCGCTGACGAACACCAGGCTCGAATTGACCTGAGTAATGTGCCCAAGGACGATCAGGTGACGGGGGCGCAAGTATCGCTATCATTCACATTGCACCAAGCGAACGGCGGCGTCTGAGACCGCGGCGCAAATACGCATTCCTAACAACATGGCAAACATACTGGTGGTGGACGATGAGCTGGGTATCCGGGATCTGCTCTCGGAAATCCTGTTTGATGAAGGGCACCATGTTGAGCTCGCTGAAAACGCGGCCCAAGCCCGGCAACTGCGTCAGCAGGCTCGCCCGGATCTCGTTTTGCTGGACATCTGGATGCCCGACACCGATGGCGTGAGCTTGCTCAAGGAATGGGCAGCCAGCGGACATCTGGACATGCCAGTGATCATGATGAGTGGCCATGCCACCATCGATACCGCTGTGGATGCCGTACGTATCGGTGCACAGGCTTTTCTGGAGAAGCCGATTACCCTGCAGAAGTTGCTGAAGGCCGTAGAGCAAGGCTTGCAGCATCCTCAAGGGGTCAAGCAGACGAGTCCCACGCGGTTGCCGCCACCACCGCATAGCCTCCCCTCCGACTCTGTGCCAGAGGCTCCGGCTACGGAGCTTCTGGTGCAGCAGCAATTTGACCTGGACCGCCCCTTGCGGGAAGCGCGAGACGCGTTCGAAAAAGCCTACTTTGAGTTTCATTTGCACCAAGAGGGTGGATCCATGACCAGGGTGGCCGAAAAGACGGGGCTGGAGCGCACGCATCTTTATCGCAAGCTCAAGCAGCTTGGGGTAGATCTGATTCGCGGTAAAAAACTACAGTGAGCTGCTGTACCTGTCTTGCTGCCATAGATCGTTCCTGGCCTGCCCTACCTCTTCAACCGTTGCCAAAGGTCGGTACCCTCACCCTTGGGAGACCCCCAACATTATCTTGAGAGCAGGCGAATGATCCCATTCATCTTCAGCCATCGCACGATTGCATGGCCATGGCAAGACTGAGTCAGCCAGACCATGAATACACCAGCTTATTCATTTTTCTTCCGTGCAGCAGACCGCATGCGGATGAAAGGTTGCGTCAATGCCTTGACTCAAGATGCCATGAATCTGGCCATCTGCTGTGAACAGGAGGCATTGCTTGATCATTACCTGTCCATCCTGCTGTCTGATCTGGCTCGTGAGGCGCCTTGGCTGCACCAGGATGTTTACTTTCCGACGAACACAGAATATTTGCTGGCTCGGTTCAACGAGTTGCTGGCTGACCAAAGCGTGGAGGATGCAACCCGGACAGCGCAGGATCGTGGCCAGGCGAGGGTGTGGGTGGTTCACGATGCGCAAGCGCTACCAGAAGCAGAGCTCCAGTTGTTGGCTCGGCTGATCCAGAATTTTCCCGGTGCCAACATACGTGTATTGCTGGCCATGACTGGACCCTCTGCACGCCATTCACAGCTCAGTGCCTTTGGGCGAAAACTTCTCACCTGGGACATCGAGCCACCGGGGCGCGAACAAGCCTTGCTCATGTTGGAGACTACTGCCATAGGTCCCGATCGGGTGTTCATTGAGGGCCTGCTGCGAAAAATGGGGTACCAGCCGTCTTTCTCAGCATCGGAGACTGTTGATTCCAGGTCTCTCGATGTGGATGAGAGCGATGTGCAGAACCATGCCCAGGGGGTGTCCCTACAAAGCGATTCAGTTCCTCTCAGTTCCTTGAGACGCCAATGTAGAACCTGGTTCAATACGCACTGGCCAGCTTGGCGAACAAGTCTGTTTGTACTTTTGGCGAACCGCTTGCCAGCATTGTCCAAATGGGCTGGTTCTGCGCGGCTTGCCGCATTCCAAAATATACGGGTCATACCATGGATCGGTATGGGTCTTTTGCTTTCTGCTTTGCTGGTGACAGCAGTGTTTCAGCCGTCGATTTTCGGGCTGAAGGTAGCGCAGGGTAACAAGAGCAAGCAGATGCTGCTGGACGGTGAAAATGTTGATGGCAATAGCACGACAGCCCCTCAGCGAGCAGCTTCTGAAAACAATCCTGCAACAATAAATCAGCTTGCAGTCGGTAGTGCCACACAGCCACCCCCGACCTCAGCGGGGACAGGGGGGGGGCTAGTGGGGCATGAATGGGCTAAACAACTGCCGCCCCTGAGTTTTGTTCTTCAGCACGCGAGTCTGACCAGTCTGACCAAGGCGCAAAACCTGGTTAAAAGCAATCCGGTGCTTCGTCAAGCCAAAATCGTGATCACCTACCGCCAGGGAGATCCTGCCCCACAGTACCTTGTTCTGAGCGGACCTTATGAGCCGGTTGGTCAAGCCTACGAAAAGGCACGTTTGCCAGGTACGCCAGCCGGTACTTGGGTGCGCTCTAGCTCAGACATGCAAGGCCAGCTGCAGATTCCCGCTTCATTTTTGCAAAACGTACAGTGAGTTCAGGTACTCATTTGTGCCTGCGTATTCGTAGAGTGTGAATCGACCCGGATCCACTAGACACTTCCGAGCTGTTGAAACTGGCGTTTTTCGAACTCTACCGGAGATATGCCGCCAGAAGTGTTGTGGCGGCGCTTGGGGTGGTAGAACATCTCGATGTAGTTAAAGACATCAGCCCGGGCATCTTGCCGGGTTGGATAGATCTGGCGGCGAATCCTCTGACGCTTGAGCAGCTGGAAGAAACTCTTGGCCACAGCGTTGTCATGGCAATTGCCCCGACGGCTCATGCTGCTGACCAGATTGTGGTCCCTCGGGAAACCCTGCCAGTCATGGCCAGTGAACTGACAGCGCTGATCTGAATGCGCCAGCGCTGTGCCCTTGGGCTGCCTGCGCCACAGGGTCATCAGCAAAGCGTTGAGTACCAGCTCAGTATCGATGCGGCTGCCCATGGACCAGCCAATCACCTGGCGCGAGAACAGATCCAGCACCACGGCCAGATATAGCCAACCCTCGTGGGTACGGATGTAGGTGATGTCCGTGACCCAGGATTGGTTTGGCCCCTCGGGTGTGAACTGTCGGCTCGGATGGTTGGAGGCCACTACGGCAGGCTTGCCGCCACGAGCGCCTGCGCGGTGCCGGTAGCCTGTCTGCGACCGGATCCCCTCGCTGTGCAACAGTCTGGCCACACGGTGTTTGCCACAGCGCTCGCCCAGATCGCGCATGTCCAGCGTGAGCTTGCGATAGCCATAGACGCAACCGCTTTCCAGCCAGGCCTGGTTGAGCAGCCCCAACAGCCGCTGGTCATCGCGCACCTTGTCACTGACGGGTTGCTTCTTCCACGCGTAATAACCGCTGGGGTGCACATCCATGACCATGCAAAGCCTGCGAACACCATGGGCTTTCTCATGACGCTCGATGAATGCGTACCTCACCCGGACTGCTTGGCAAAGTACGCGGCGGCCTTTTTTAAGATATCGCGCTCGTCGGTCACCCGCTTGAGCTCGGCCTTCAGGCGACGCAGCACTTCGGTCGGTGACAGTTGCTCCTGCCGTTGACCGGGGGCAGTTGCTGCTCCCTCATCCACTTGTACAGGCTGTGAGTGCTGACCCCAAGGCGGGCAGAAACCTCGGCTACCGGGTGGCCGCGTTCGACGATCTGGCGGAACGCCTCGATCTTGAATTCTTCTGGAAATCGCTTTTGATTCATGGCACCTCCTGCAGGCCTCAGCTTGGAGGCTCAGAGGTGTCTACAGATTCCGGGTCGATTCATAATGAACAAAGCTACTGTTTGAGGAGCATCTATGTCGCAGTTGATGAGTTGGGATGAATGGGGCGCATACGATGCGGTTGGCTTGGCAGCGCTGGTGCGTGAGCGGCAAGTCAGTCCCGTGGAGCTGGCGGAGCAGGCACGAGCCGCGGTAGACAGGGTCAATTCCGAGCTGGATGCTGTCATCGAAGTATTCGATGATGTCGTTGATAACCCTTTGCTCGACGGCATGAACATGCAGGGGCCTTTGGCAGGGGTGCCCTTTTTCATGAAAGATCTGGGTCCCGCGGTCAAAGGGCGTCACCAGGAGATGGGCTCACAACTCATGCGTGGTCACCGTCCAGCAGCAGACAGTTTTCTCACGGCGCAGATACGCAAGGCCGGTTTGAACATCATGGGCCGGACCACGACTCCCGAGTTTGGTGTGTGCAGTTCTGCCGAAAACCCGGCGATGTACGTCACCCGCAACCCCTGGAACCTGGACTACACCACTTGCGGGTCCTCGGCTGGAACTGCCGCTGTGGTGGCAGCAGGGGTGCTGCCCTTGTCGCATGCGACCGATGGCGGTGGATCGATCCGGATTCCCGCAGGTTTCAACGGCAACATCGGGCTCAAACCCTCGCGTGGCGTTTTTTCGATTGCCCCCGGCCTCTCCGACATCAGTGGCTTTGTTTCCACCCAGGGCTGCCAAAGCCGGACCGTGCGAGACACGGCGGCATTTGTCGACTCTTGCCGTGGTGGCGCCCCTGGGGAGTTCATGCCTTACTGGATGCCGGCCGAGCCCTATTTGCAGCTGATCGAGCGCGATCCGCCTCCATTGCGTATCGCCGTTTCTCATGAATGGGGTGACTACCGTGCGACGCCCTACATCGTCAGTGAGCTGGAACGCGCTGCGCATTTTCTCGAGGGGCTGGGCCACCATGTGGAATGGGCGCAACCTGATGTCGACTACCGGTCCGCGTTTGCGGCACAGACGCTGTGCTACATCAGCAACTTTGCCCAGACCATCAACCAGCTGCTGGCTTCGCGCGGGCTGGACGCTCCACCAGCCGACCAAGTCGAGCCGATCAACATCCGAATCTGGCAGGAAGGCTCTCGCACCACTTACGCTGAACGTGCACGCATGCAGGCGGTATTCAACACCACAGCCAGGGGGTTCGGGGCATTTTTTGAGGACTGGGACATCATCCTCACACCCATCACCGCGCTACACACCCCCAAGCTGGGCACCGCCGAATACCTGACGCTCAGTGACAATCCCTCGGTCTACGACTGGTTCGAGAACCTGTGGCGATTCTTTGCCTATACGCCACTTACCAATCTGTGCGGAATCCCCGGTATTTCGCTGCCCATGGCGGTCCAGGAAAATGGCCTGCCCTTCGGCATTCATGCACAGGCCCGACAGGCCAACGATGGCTTGCTGTTGCAATTGGCTGCGCAGATCGAACGGGCGCTGGACGGCAAGTGGAACCAGGGGCGTCGCCCCAGCGTTCACGTCAGCGCATGATGTATACTGCGCTATTGCAGTGTTTGCAAGATCCTTCATGTAATGAGTCTTCGCACTGACCGAACATTCCCCGATAGCTCAGTCGGTAGAGCGCCGGACTGTTAATCCGTAGGTCCCTGGTTCGAGCCCAGGTCGGGGAGCCAAAATGAAAACAAAAAGCCCTTGCCCTCGTGCAAGGGCTTTTTGTTTTGGGCGTGAAATAAGGTTGAATTCAGGCAACACTGATTGACCAAAGGTGAAGCAATGCCAATTGTCATGGTGCGCGTCAAAGTACTGCTTTGTCTCGAGCAGTCGCTGCAGTTGTCACGAGCGTGAGAGCGTGGGTTTCAATAAACTTCGACGACCTTCAAGAATGCTTCGCAGGAAAGGACAATCATGAACCAAGCTGTGCTTACCGTTCTTTTGGCAGGGCTCTTGCCCATTGTCTGTGCGGGCATTGCCAAGTGGGGTGCCAAAGGCTACGACAACCGCGACCCCCGTGCCTGGATGAGCCGACAGGAGGGCCGCAGAGCGCGCGCCAATGCAGCTCAGCAAAACAGTCTGGAGGCTTTTCCCTTCTTTGCCGCAGGTGTGGCCTTGGCATGGCTCAAGGGCGTTGATCAGACCACCATTGCGCAGTGTGGCTGGTTTTTTCTGGCGATGCGTGCCATCTACATTTACTGCTATGTGAGCGACCGTGCCACCCTGCGCTCGATCATCTGGCTGCTGGGCTTGGCTTCGGTGGTCTGCTTGTATGTTCTGGCCATCTAAGCGGCTCAGGGGGTTGGTACCTTGCTTGTGCCGATGTCCTTGAATAGATCCGATATCGTGGAAAAGACCGTGTAGAATTCATGCTTCAACAATTTGCGGGAATAGCTCAGTTGGTAGAGCGCAACCTTGCCAAGGTTGAGGTCGCGAGTTCGAGCCTCGTTTCCCGCTCCAAGTTCAAAGGGCCTGCATGTGCAGGCCCTTTTCTTTTGGATAGTTTGCCTGGGAAAACCGCTTTCAAGCGAGGTCCTCGACGGTCTGGCCATCGTCAGCCAGTGCGCCACTCTGGTGGAGATCGGCAAGCAATTGCTCGATCCACAACGTCATTGGCGAACCTGGGCCGTAACGCTGGTGCAGGCTTTGCAGATATGGCACGGCTTGAGCCCAAGACAGAAAATCGGCCCGGGAGATGCGGCCAAATTCCTGCAGCTTGAACTTGAGCAGCACCTTGGCGCCGTAGCGCGCGTGTTTGTCCGGTGTGCGGGCGAACGCTTCAAGACGGCTGCGCGCGCGCTGCAGCGCTGTGGCTGTGTCGGCAAATACCCGCCCGTGTCCCGGAATGATGGTCTGTGGTTGCAGTTGCTCGATCAGGTCCAGGGTGGCGGCCACATCGTCGAATCCCGCCAAGCCTTCTAGCTCGGGGAAGACCACGCCAAAACCATGTTCCCACAGCGCATCGGCCGAAATCAGGAGCCCCTGCGCAGGCGCAAACAGAATCACCGAATGCGGGTCATGCCCGGGGGCGGCATGGACTTGCCACTCCAGATGGGCCCACCGGTGCGTGCTGCCGGGCGCCAGCAGGCCATCGATGGTGAATGGTGGGCAAGTCTGACCGGTAGGGTGGTAGCTCAGGTCTTCATGCCGCCAGTCCCGCACAGGATCGGCCAGTCCCGGCGGGATCAGCGTCTCCAGACCCGGGTAGCGCTGCTGCAAGGCTGCGTTGCCCCCGCAGTGATCGCTGTGCAGGTGGGTATTGACCAGCCGCAGCAAAGGGCGACCGGCCAGGGCGTGCTCCACCAATGACAAGGTCTGGGGCACGTGGGTGGCGTAGCCGCTGTCGACAAGAGTGCTGCTGTCGGCATCGGTCAGCAGCACGTTGTTGGACGAAAGCCAGCCGCGCTCGAAGACCTGCACACCGGCAGGCAAGGCCATGGCAGGACTCACTTGCCGCTGCGCAGCTCGCGCCGCAGGATCTTGCCCACGTTGGTTTTGGGCAGTTCGTCGCGGAATTCGATGTACTTCGGCCGCTTGTAGCCTGTGAGGTTGTCGTGGCAAAAGCGCGCGACAGCCTCTTCGGTCAGCAGCGGGTCGTTGCGCACCACAAAGACCTTGATGGCTTCTCCCTGCATGGTGTCAGCCACGCCAATGGCCGCGCATTCGACCACACCCGGACAGGTCGAGATGACATTCTCGAGTTCGTTGGGGAACACGTTGAAGCCGCTGACGATGATCATGTCCTTCTTGCGGTCCACAATGCGGGTGAAGCCTTCGCTGTCCATGATGCCGATGTCGCCGGTCCGCATGAAACCATCGGCCGTGAAGGTCTTGGCGTTTTCTTCGGGCTTGTTGAAGTAGCCAGGCATCACATTGGGGCCCTTGATGCAGATCTCGCCTGACTCGCCCACGGGCACGCTCTTGCCCTCGTCGTCCTTGATGGCGATTTCAATGCCCGGCAAGGGCAGTCCGATGTTGCCGCTGAAATGCTTTTGCGTGACCGGGTTGTTGGTGCCGATCGCGCAGGTCTCGCTCATGCCCCAGCCTTCGATCATGGCGCTGCCGGTCGCCTGTTGCCAGGCACGCGCCGTGCCCTCGGAGGCTGCCATGCCGCCAGCCTGTGTAAGACACAGCGATGAAAAATCCAGCGTCTTGAACATTGGGTGATTGAGCAGCGCATTGAAGAGCGTGTTCACACCGGGCAGAACATGGAAAGGACGTTGCTTGAGTACTTCGATGAACTTGCCGAAGTCGCGTGGATTGGGGATCAGCGTCAGGTGCGAACCTTGCCGGATCGCCAGCAGACACAGGGTCAGCGCGAAGATGTGGTAAAGCGGCAGGGCGGCGATGTTGTTGATCTTGCGCAGATCGCCCACCCGCTCGAGAGCCGGGTTGAACCAGGCCTCGGCCTGCAGCATGGCGGCCACCACGTTGCGGTGGGTCAGTACGGCCCCCTTGGACAGGCCCGTGGTGCCACCGGTGTACTGCAGGAACGCGATGTCGTCCATGCCCTGCGGTACTGGCCGCAGGGCATGCCGGCCGCCTTCGGCCAGTGCCTGGCGCCAGGGCGTGACGGTCCGCCCATCGCTCAGCGGCAGTTCGAATTCGGGCACCAGCTTGGCCAGGTGGCGGACCGCAAAAGTCATCCAGCGGCCATAGACCGGGCCGAGCATGTCTCCCAGTGCGGTGATGACGGTGTGACGCACGGCGGTGTGGCCGATGACCTCCTGCAGCGTATGTGCGAAGTTTTCCAGAATGACGATGGCGGTGGCACCTGAGTCCTTGAGCTGGTGCTCCAGCTCGCGTGCGGTGTAGAGCGGGTTGACGTTGACACAGGTGTAGCCGGCGCGGATGACGGCCGCCATGGTCACTGCAAACTGGGGCAGGTTGGGCAGCATGATCGCTACGCGGCTGCCCGGTTCAAGTCCGCGGCTTTGCAGCCAGGCCCCCAGTGCGGCCGAATGGCGCTCCAGGTCGCGGTAGCGCATCCATCGGTTCATGCAGACGCTGAAGGGGCTGTCTGCATGCTCGCGGAAGGCGCGTTCGAGCACATCCGTCAATGAGCTGTACTGGTCGGGGTCGATCGTGTGGGGCACCCCTTTGGGGTAGTTCTTGAACCAGAGATGTTCCATGCCTTCCTCTTGTTGAAACCGTCACTGCAATCGCTGCCATTGTGATCGCTTCACGGGACATTCGCGCATCGGGCAAGTCCCCAGAGCTACTGTCAAACGGTCCCACAGGCGACAAGAAGGCCCCACATTGATCTGTATCTCTCTTGCAGTTTGCAATCCGGGCAAAATAAGGGTAAACACTGATTCTTGCTGTCACACCCATGAATATTCCAAATTCACCCCCGCGCGGCTTCTGGCGGCGTCTCTGGCAACGCTGGTTTTCATCGGCTGACGCCCAAGGCGCAGGACAACAGTTCGGCTGGCTACCGATCCGTCCTCTTTCGCCGCGCCACAAGCCGCGTATCCTGGCGCACCTGCAGGCCCTGTCCGACAACGACCGCTACCTGCGCTTTGGTTATCCAGCCACCGATGAGCACATCCAGCGCTATGTGGACGGCCTGAATTTCGAGCGGGACGAAATTTTCGGTATCTTCAACCGTCGGCTGCAGCTGGTGGCGATGGCGCACCTGGCGTTTTCGGTGGACCCCAGGCTGTCGACCTGTGCCGAGTTCGGCGTCTCGGTCCACGCCAGCCAGCGCGGGCGTGGCATGGGGGCCAAGCTGTTCGACCGTGCGGTGATCCATGCGCGCAACCAGGGGGTGCACATGCTGTTCATCCATGCACTGAGCGAAAACGCCGCCATGCTCAAGATCGCGCGAAACGCTGGTGCCCGCGTCGAGCGCGATGGCAGCGAAAGTGAGGCTTATCTCACCTTGCCGCAGGCCACCCTGGACAGCCAGCTGACGGGTGTGGTGCAGGACCGCATGGCGGAGCTGGACTACCAGCTCAAGCTGCAGGCGCAGCAGTTTCGGGAGTGGCTGGGCCTGATGCAGGAAGTGCGCAAAGGGGTGCGTGAGGCACGTCACCATCACGACCCTCAGCGATGACCGCATGGTCTGCGGTCGGTCATCGGGATCCGCTATCCTTGAGGGGTATTCACAACCGCATGTCCTGCACTGCACACTGTGTCAGACCCCCTTCCTGCGCGCGCGGGCACCCGCGAAGACAAGCGCAGTTTTCTGCAAAAGCTGGCTGAATTCATCCACCCTGGACCCGATTCGGCCGATGAGCTGATTGAAACCCTGGCCGAGGCCGAAGACAACCACATCATCGACGGTGACAGTCGCTTGATGCTCGAAGGCGTCATCCGGATGGCTGACATGACGGCGGGGGATGTCATGGTGGCTGCACCGCGCATGGACATGCTCGACATCGATGCGCCCTTTGACGAGCTGCTGCACCAGGTCATCGAGACCGGGCATTCGCGCTTTCCGGTGTTTGAGGGGGAGCGCGAAAACGTCATCGGCATCCTCATGGCCAAGGACTTGCTCAAATTGCAGCGTGCGCCCGAATTGAATCTGCGCGCACTCCTGCGTCCTGCGGTGTTTGTGCCCGAGAGCAAGGGCCTCAACGACCTGTTGCGCCAATTTCGCGACAACCGCAACCACCTGGCCATCGTCATCGACGAGTTCGGCCGCATGGCCGGGCTGATCACGATCGAGGACGTGCTCGAGCAGATCGTCGGCGAGATCGAGGACGAATTCGACATCCAGGACGACGAGGGCGATATCTTCGGCCTGCCTGACCGCACCTTCCGTGTCAGTGGCGACACCGCCGTCGAACGCGTCAGTGAGGCCTTCGGCGTAGACTTGCTGGCCGCACAGGAAGGCGAAGACGCACCTGAATTCGACACCATTGGTGGCCTGATCGCCCACGAGATGGGCCATGTGCCGCGCCGTGGCGAATCCTTCACCTTTGCCGGCCTTCGGTTTGTCGTGCTGCATACCCGAGCCGGCGCGGTGCGCTGGTTCAAGGTCTCGCGCGCCGAACCGCCGCCACCGGCATGAGGCTGCGCGCAGCCGTCGTGCCTTCAGGGGGCTGGCTGCTGGCCGCTCTGGCCGGCGCTTTGCAGGCGCTGTCGATCGCCTGGCCAGGCACCGGGCAGGCCCATGGCTGGCTGCAGATCGCCAGCCTGGCTGTGCTGGCCTCTGGCCTGTGTGGGCTGCTGTCCCCTTCTTTCGGCCTGAAGCCGGTGCTGGCGATGGCTGCGCGGCGCAGTGCCGTGTTCGCCGTGGCCTGGCTGGCGGGCACCTTCTGGTGGCTGCATGTGTCCATGCACGCGGTCGGTGGCATGCCGGCACCGCTGTCGGTGACCGCGGTGCTCTTGCTGGCCGGTGCGCTGGGCCTGTATTACATGGGGGCGGCCACCGCCTGGGTGACGCTGGTCCGTCTGGCCGGCTGGCGCGAACAGCCCCTCAGGGCCAGCGTGCTGTTTGCGGCCTTGTGGCTGCTGGCCGAACTCATGCGCGGGCGCTGGTTCACCGGCTTTCCCTGGGGCGCGGGTGGCTATGCCCATGTCGATGGCTGGCTGGCTGGGGTGGCGCCCTGGGTGGGTGTGTACGGCATGGGGGCCCTGGCCGCTTTTCTGGCCATGCGGCTGGCCTGGCCGCAGCGTCGGGTTCGCGCCGCGCTCTGGCTGGCGTTGGTCATGGCGGGCGCACACGCTTTGCCTGACACTGAGCGCCTGACCCGGACAGCCGGCACGGCTGCGGTGGAGTTGCTGCAGGGCAATGTGTCGCAGACCGAAAAATTCGATCCCGAGCGTGGCATCCGCGATGCGCTGCAGTGGTATGGCCAGCGCCTGGTGGCTTCGCAGCAGCCGCTGGTGATCGCGCCGGAGACCGCCATTCCGCTGCTGCCGCGTCACCTGCCTTCGGGTTATTGGGCTGCTTTGCAGAACCACTTTGAGCCAAGCCAGCAGCTGGCCTTGGTCGGCGTCCCCTGGGGGGATGCAGTGCAGGGCTACGCCAATGCGCTGGTGGCGCTGGGGCCGCAGGGCATGCCCGCCTACCGCTACGACAAGTTCCATCTGGTGCCCTTCGGTGAGTTCATCCCCACCGGCTTCGGCTGGTTTGTGCGGCAGATGCAGATCCCGTTGGGTGACTTCGCGAGGGGGTCGGTGCACCAGCCCTCCATCGAATGGCAGGGCCAGCGGCTGGCGCCCAACATTTGCTACGAAGACCTGTTTGGCGAGGAGCTGGCGGCCCGATTCGGTCCCGGCGAGCGGGCGCCGACCGTGCTGGTGAACGTCAGCAACATCGGCTGGTTTGGCGACACAGTGGCGGTGGACCAGCACCTGAACATCTCGCGCCTGCGGGCCATGGAGCTGGGCCGGCCCATGCTGCGCGCCACCAACACCGGCGCCACGGCCATCATCGACCACCGTGGCCAGGTGCAGGGCCTGTTGCCACGCTTCACCCGCGGCAGTCTGGTGAGCACTTTCGAAGGGCGTGAAGGCCTCACCCCCTATGCCCGCTGGGCGGGGGCCTTCGGTTTGTGGCCGCTCTGGATGCTGGCGCTGCTGGTGGTGGCCTGGGCGGGCTGGACTGCTCGCCGACGTTGACGTCCTTCTCTGTCGGCGTGTGCTGTGGGGGGTATGTGGGAGCGATCCCCCGATCGCGATTCCCGAGGTATTCGCGCTCAGGGGATCGCTCCCACAGCCCGACGAGGTTTGCAGAGGGCCGGGCAGTAAAATCAAAGGTTTACGCTTGCAGTCCGTTGTCAATGGTCTGTGGGCGGCCTCACCAACCTTGAGCCGGCTCGCGGCCGGTCCCGCAAGTCATGTTGACTTTCCAGCAGATCATCCTCAAGTTGCAGCAGTACTGGGACGCCCAGGGCTGCGCCTTGCTCCAGCCCTACGACATGGAAGTCGGTGCGGGCACCAGCCACACCGCCACGTTTTTGCGCGCCATCGGCCCCGAGCCCTGGAAAGCCGCCTACGTGCAGCCCAGCCGCCGCCCCAAGGACGGCCGCTACGGCGAGAACCCCAACCGCCTGCAGCACTACTACCAGTACCAGGTGGTTTTGAAGCCCGCGCCCAGCAACATCCTGGAGCTGTACCTGGGCTCGCTTGAAGCGCTGGGTTTTGACCTCAAGAAAAACGACATCCGTTTCGTCGAGGACGATTGGGAAAACCCGACGCTGGGCGCCTGGGGCCTGGGCTGGGAGGTCTGGCTCAACGGCATGGAAGTCACGCAGTTCACCTACTTCCAGCAGGTCGGCGGCATCGACTGCAAGCCGATCACCGGCGAGATCACCTACGGCCTGGAGCGCTT